>Ga0228664_1001786_pt1 | contig 10635 bp, 13 predicted proteins | sample 78DmetaG_FD_183029 | JGI IMG/M metagenome (GOLD analysis project Ga0228664, IMG submission 183029) | Seawater microbial communities from Monterey Bay, California, United States - 78D | ecosystem: Environmental > Aquatic > Marine > Coastal | place: USA: California | collected 2016-09-26 | reverse complement strand
TAAAAGGTAAAAAAAGAACATGGACTATTCGCGATAAATAATATATCTATGTTCTTTGTCCGCTTCTATTTACATTAATACCATTTATTAATGAACCATAAATTCTAATAGGATATGTATTACAATTTTTTAATCCTAAACCATTAGAAGCTATATTTGTTGTTCTATTTATTCTAAAATTTGTTTGATTGCTTCTCCAAACTAAGTTTGTTACAGTTCCATTTTGTTTTATACCACCTGACATTCTTTTATTAAAATTTTGTCTAAAATCTTCACTTGATTTATAACCGTAAAGTTGTAATATTTTTTGACAAGCCATTATATATTTTATCTATATTAAAATATATAATTATAGATTGTGCTTTAAAATTGATATAATTCAGTTGCTTTTATAGAAAAAAACCAATCTCTCCCAGTTAAATTTAATATATTACCTTTATCATCTAAAAGTGATACTTTTATTCTATCAATATTTACAGGACCAAAATATTCTCTCTTAAATTTTATATCTAATGATGATATTCCATATTCCCTTTCATCAATATTTAATGGTAGTGTAATTATTCCAAAAATATTTGAATTATTTGGAGCAACCGGTCTATCTTTGTCTTCACCTCTATTGCTTAATATTTCATTCGCTGTATATAATTGTGCTTGTGTTAAAATTCGAGGCTTTGTAGCAGCAACTCCTTTTATATTTTTGGCAGCATCTTGACAATCTTGTTTTCCTTTACCTGCATAGCTAGGAACTGATAATTTATTTGAAGTAGCAGTAATAGCAACAGCTCCACTATTTATTCTATTATGATTGAAATCGTCTAAAACCAATAATAAATATTTAGGACCAAAAATATCAATACTAGATTCGCCACTAATATATGAAAAAAAGTGATTGCTTATATTTCCTGGAAATAACCAATTAGATAAGTAACTTGTTGAAATAGCTGTATCTCTTGATTTTCCAAGTGAACCTAAAGTATCATTATTTGTCAAAGGTGGACTGGCAATTGTTAATAAATGTGTATAGACATTTGGTAAACTATTATTACCATGATAAGAACCGGATGTATTTTCTTGATATGCTAATTCTTGTAATGCTGGAGGAACTATCATTGATACTTCTAAATTACTTAAATCTGGTGTTATTCTATAACCTAACATAAATCCTAAGCTATTGTTTGCATAAAAATTATTTTTACAATATTGTCGTGCTTCTGGTGTATTTTCTTTATAAAAAATAATTTTGATTGGATATTCTCCATAATTCTTAAATATTACTTGATTTGAAAGATGATTATTAAAATCTGTTGGTAATGAATCAACTTCTAAAACTCCATAACATTTATTCCATGATAAATCAGTGCCTGATGGATCCGCTGATATTGAACTTGTTGAATTATAAGGCCAGTGATAACCGATTTTATCGCCATTTGCAAATTGGTATTTATTCAATTCTCGATTAATAGCATTGCAAATACCTAAAGTATTGTATGTTTCTGTTTGATTATTTATTGGAGCTCCTTCATAATAGTTGCCATTTGGAATTCTTATAAAAATATTATCAGAAGGATCTCCGGTTGATTTATTTTCACTCGTTAATTTTTCAACCCAAAAAAATGTATTTCCAAGAGATTCATGATAAGTATTCCATTCATATGGAATATAAATAGATTCTAGTTCTAAAGCTACAGTATTTTTTAATTTTTCTGTTAAATCTATACTAAAATTTGTTGAAATAGTTGGAGAATTAACATCATTATTGGCATATGGAAAAATATTATTTCTGTATTGACTATCTATATATATTAATCTTTCATATGAATTTTGAAAAATTGGATTAAGATGATCTTGACTAATATCTCCTCGCGATTCTAAATATTTGCGTCTCATAACTGGATGAGAACCATCAGCAAATACAGAAATTCTTTGTTTTATATCTCTTACACCTGGTTCATTGCCAGCATATTGATTTTTAAACCAATAATTTATTTGCGCCTCTCTAGCTTGTTCATCTTTATCTACTTTTACATTTATCCGTTCTAATAAAACATCTTGAACTTCCAAGAAAAATTTTACTTCATTTACTTTATTTTCTTCAGTGAATTTATCAATAATATTATTTGTTACTTTTTTTACTTCTTCTTCGTCATAATCTACTGACAAGTTTAAAATATCTAATAAATCTTCTATAGTATAATTATCTATATTTGTATCAAATACATTTTCACTCATAATTAATTTATACTTTTTTTTTATTTTTAATATAACTTTTTTATTTATATTAAAAATTGAAGTCTAATAATTAGATTTTTTATTAGTATAAAAATGGATACTTGCTTCACTTGCTGCGAAACATATAATAAATCAACTAAATGTCAAGTTACCTGTTATTTTGATGATTGTAATTATTCTTCCTGTAAAGGTTGTGTTAGAACATATTTACTTAATTCAACTAATGACCCACATTGCATGAACTGTAAAAAACAATGGAATGAAAATTTTGTAATTCAATCTTTAAATCGCTCATTTATTGATAATGATTATAAAAAACATAGAAAAGAGTTGTTGATTGATAGAGAAATAAGTAAATTACCTGAGACTATGAATGATGCTGAAAAATATAAAAAAATTCAAATTGAAAATGAGAAAATTAAAGAAATTAATGAAAAAATGAGTGAAATTAGAAAACAATTAATTGAATTAAGTCGTCAAAAATATGAACATACATTTAATATTAGAAAAATAAAGAGTAATCAAACAGAAAGAAAAAAATTTATTATGGCTTGTCCAAATAATCATTGTCGTGGATTTTTATCTACACAATATAAATGTGATTTATGTAATTACTATACTTGTCCTGATTGTCATGAAATTATTGGTTATACAAAAAATGATGAACATATTTGTAATAAAGATTCTGTAGAAAGCGCCAAATTAATCAAGCAAGAAACTAAACCATGTCCTACATGTGGCGTTCGTATTTATAAAATAAGTGGTTGCGACCAAATTTGGTGTGTTGAATGTAAAGTTGCATTTTCTTGGAGAACAGGAATAATAGATAAAGGCGTAATTCATAATCCTCATTTCTATGAACATATGAGAAATAATAATAATGGAACGGCACCGAGAAATCCACATGATGAGGTTTGTGGTGGTCTTACTAGTGTTTATCAATTACGTTATAATATTTTAAATAAACTTGTTAATTTTCCAAATATTTCACAAAAAATATCTAATATTCACAGAGTTATATCTCATATTACTTATCAGTCATTACTTCAATCTAGAGAGAATGTTAGAAGATATCAGGATTTTAAGGATTTAAGAATTCAATATATTTTAAATAAAAAAACAAAGGCTGAAATGGCAACACAAATTTATCGTTCTGATAATTTAAGAAAAAAATATACAGAACTTTTACATATTGATGAGTTATTTAGTGTAGTAGGGATTGAAATATTCAATACACTGTCTAATTATAAAGGTAATGAATTTATCAAAGAAATTGAATTTCAGCTTTCAAATCTTAATAAAATTCGAATTTATTGTAATAATGAATATAAAAAAATTAGTGCTACTTATAATCAAAAAGTTATGAATGTTAATGAACAATGGATAATTACAAATAATAAATATAAAATAAATGATTATAACCCAAATATTAATTTATCTGGTAATAATCATCAAGCAAGTGGTAGTAATGATAACTAATTTTATCACTTATCAAGCAAATAAATCTTGAATATATCGAGAAAATCTAAGTTGATGATCAATTGGCAATATTGTAATTCCTTGTCCTCGCTTCATATGTTTATACCCTTTAAATAAAAATTTTTCTATAGCTTCAATTAGAATTTTTTCATTTTTTCCATTTTCACTAATAATTTCTTCTCTCGATAAGTAACTACTACCTTTATAAGTATATCTATTATAATTATTATCACTATAAATTTTATATTTTTTGTCTGTATCAACCTTGTTTAATAATCTACCAATACCCATAATATTATTTGTTTGATTATTCATCTCAATAATATATAATGTAATTTCTAGTGGTATTGAATCTTTTATATGTATAGGTGTATTATAAATACAACCTGTATAATTATTATTTTCTCTCCATCTTTGATTTTCTCTCCAGGTTTCATTATTAAATCGAGTTACGGCAATATAAAACATTTTTATTTTTAAAATTAATGATAATTTATATTTAAAAATTATAATCAATTTAATTCTTAATTGTTAATTTTTAATAAATATTCAATTCTCTCTCCAACTCGTAATTCTCTCTTTGTAAAAATTCTATTATTTAATTCAAATAAGTAAGGAGTTCTACTTGTTAAACCACATATTTCCATATCATCACCGCTTATATGTAAAAGTAAACCTTCTGGTAATCCAACTACAAAATTATTTCTTTTTTTATTTTTATAATAAAGAGTTCTGTTATTTTGTAAATATTGATATAAACGTTTATCTCTATATTCCCCGCCTTGCCCATATCCCAACTTTTGATTATGATAATGAAGATTCATTTGAAATGGTATAATATTTAATGAATTTAAATTAGTTATTTCTATAATTGGCATATCATTAGTTGTTTCTATTGTAGGAGATACAATATTAGTTCCAGCACTTAAACATATAGTTGGAGTTCCTTTATTAATTTTCTCTCTTATTATATTAATTAAATTATTTTTATAAAGGCAGAAATTTAAAATATATGTATTACCGCCGCCAATATATAATCCTTTTGTGTTTGAAATAATTTGTTGTTGAATATATATAGGTTGCTCTATATCTAACAATTTTATTTTTATATTTAATTTATTAAAAGTTGGTAATATTGTATCTTTGAATAATTGATCAATACGATTTGTTTTTTGTATTGTATAATTATCATATTTTGCTAGAGCATATGGTATATATAAATATTCTTCTAGATTATTTTGTTTTGTAAATTTTTTTATACATGGAATCGCAAAATTCATATATTGTTTATTCAATGGTAAATTGCTATTTGATAATAAAAGTAAATTTTTTTTGTTTTGCGTAGGATCTAGTGATAAGTTCGTATAATTTATATATCTATCAAAATAATATTGTGGTATATAAAAATATTCATTTATAATATGAATAATAATTACTGTTAATAAAATTAATATTATAATATTTTTATTCATATATTATAATATAATATTTTTACATATTAGATTTTTATCTTATTTTATTTTACTAATTTATATGTAAGATATGTTGTAAGAGAGAAAAGTATTCCACCCCATATTGTATCTAAAAATACAGCTTCTATATTCCATTTATTAAATATCGCAAAATTTGTTAATTCAAATACAGCATAAATACATACACCTAATATAAATGCGTCAAATACTTTTCTCTTATCTTTTAATATAAAATAATATAATGAAAATACTAAAAATATATAACAAAATACAGTTGGAATTAGTTTAATTTTAAATTTTTCTTTTTGAATATTTTCAATTAAATTTTTGTAAAAATTTGTTGTTGTAGAGAGATAAATAAAATCTAAAAATAGCATTATTAACGCAGAAACAATAATTTTATTCATATATATTACACAATATAAAATTGATAATCATAATCAAAATATAGTTTATATAAAAATTTGTCATAAGTATCCCATTCTGTATCTGCTATAAGTGATATTACTTTTTTATTATTAATTGAATATAAATAATAATATGTTCCCGGAACTTTTTTAAAATTACATTCCACATTTTTCAATTCTTCATTAATATTATGATTTTCTAGAATCTTTTCCGCTTCTATTTTTAAATTCATTATTTGTCTACCAATAATTTCTAACTTAGAATATGTGCTATAGTTTGTTTTTACATCAATAATATTATTTTTATCTCTCAAATTGATCATTTCAAATAAACGATTAAGATTATCTTTATCTAAATTTGTTAATGCCATAACTAATATTCATTTAATGTTTTATATTGTATTTAATCAAAAAATTTAATATTTTTTTTATAATTATTTATAATACTTTTCTCTCTTTCATTAAAATTAAAATACAGCGCAATTACATCATCATTTATATTTTCAGGAAAATTTGGTAATAATGTTATATCTGGTATAAGTTCAAATATATATTTTTCTAGATAAGCCATTCTATATCGTGTTGAATCAAATAAATATAATACTGTTTGTGTAGAGAGAAAAGTTTTTAATTTTTCTAAATCGCGTATTGATTTGTCTTCTTCTAATACAACATAATTATCACGATTAGAAATACCATAATCTCCATTATAATCTATATAAGGTATACCATACATTTTATTAGCTAATATCAATTTACTTTTATCAGCAAAAGGACATTTTATATTGCTATAATTTATCACTAATTCTGGTATAGAATTTTTAATTAAACATGTAGAAATATTTTTATGGGGATATTTATTTTCTTTATGAAGAGAGAATAAAGTTTTTGAAGAAGGTAAATTTGTTTTAAAAACGGGAAGTCTTCCATATTTTAAAAAAGGCTGTAATTTATTTATAATAGACTGACATTTTAAAGGTATTGGGAGAGAATTATTATGTAAAGTATTATAGCAATAATTAATATATTTATTTGTATCATTGTCCCATATACTTATAAAATTATCTGTTTTTATTTTTTCAAGTAAAAAATAACAAGATGGTGTTTGAGCATTGCCTTTGAATATTTTATTTGTTTCAGTATTATTTAAACAATGTAAATAATTTATTTTATATTGTAATAAATAGTCATATATTTTTTCTTTATCAGGTTTTAACCATATAGACGGTATAATTATATTTAATAATCCTTCTTTTTTTAATATCGAAATGCTTTTTTTCAAAAAATCAATCCATATTGTTTTTCCATCATTTTTCTTTTTAATATTATTATTGGTGGGGACTTTTTTCATTCCATTACAATTAAATGGTGGATTGCCTATAATATAATCAAATTCTTTAACAATATAGTTATCAAAATTATAATTAATAAAATCATCATTAATAATATTTGCTTTTTCTCCAAATAATTCTCTCAATATTTTATAATTATTTTCTTGTATTTCAACCATATAAATCATATTATTTATAATATCTTCCTTACATTCATTCTCATTTTTGTATTGATTTTTTAAGTTTTCAAATAATTTAAAATATAAGAAAATAGAAAAATATCCAGAACCAGCACCAATATCTAACCATTTTTTATTTTTATTTTTGAAATTTTCTATTGGTATTAAAGATATTATTTTATCTATTAAACTAAATGGTGTAAATACTTCTCCATATAATTCTTTTCTCTCTTTAATTACAGACAAATTTTGTTTTATTTCATTAATATTATTATAATTTTTAATCATTGAAATTATAATAATATCTTAATAATTGTTTAAATAATTAGATTTTTCATAAATATAATCATATTCATTGATTAAATAATCTACCGTTGGTTTATAAAAATTTCTAAAATATTTTTTTCGTTTAATTAATTCATCTCTTCCAAACCATTTAATTTCTGATTTTTCAAAAAGGCCATTATTTGATTTAATTATATCATGGGATAATTTATTTCGTATAAATTTATGATGATTATTGAAATAAAGTGGTAAATTTTCATCATATTCTGTTTTAAAAACAAAAGATTCATGTCTATCTTCTAAATCAGTTATACTTAAAATTAAATTTTCTGTTACTTTCTTTTTTAATTGTTGTTCTGTTCCAAAAAAACCATCTAATTCTTCATAACCTTCACGGATAGCAGTGGAAAATTTTGCTTCATTTTTTTCACTACTTCCGCCAAATTCTCCCCATTTATTATCATAACATTCTTTTCCAAATAGAAAAAATAATGATCCATTAAAAATTGCAACGGGGACTATACCAGCGCCCATTTTTGTAGCCTTATTATGTATTATAGTTTGCTCTTTAACATAATTTTTTTTATTATTTATTACGGTGCTTTTTTTGTAGTTCATTATTTTCAGTAATATTATTCGATTTATTTTTATTATATTTTTCTTTATTATCTATTTGTATTCTTATATGTTTTGAACTATATTTACCATTATTATCAAAATTGTTATTTTTTTTTTCTTTTTTTCTTTCTCTTGATGTATATTGACTTTTATTTCCCATTTGTTACTTATAATAATATATTTTTATTTATATTTTCAATTTTGTAAAAAAATTGAAACTGATATAATTATAAATATAAATAATATAATATGTCGCTTCCATCGCCAGTTGCTGTTGACAATATGATGAGTATGCCAGTTCTTGAGGATAATGTTCCCCAATATAATATTGATCAAGAACTCTCTATGTATATTCCATATGTTTCGGCTGACGGTGAATTTATTAAAGATACCATTGAAGATTTTGGATTTGGAAAGGTAAAGAGAGTTGATTGTGTGGCAAGGGGTAATGATGATTCAACCAGTATGGCATTTATTCATATGGAACATTGGGAAGAGAATGCTCTTGTTGAAAATTTTCAGGATCGAATTAAGAGTACTTATAGAGAAGCTCGTATTGTATATGATGATCCTAAGTATTGGATTATTCTTCCAAATAAAAACCCAGTAAATGTTGATGTAAATGAAAAAATCAATAATATGCAAAGTGAAATTGATATTCTTAGAAATGAAAATGAAGAACTAAATGAAAAATTTAAAAATCTGCGTTGGTTTATTAATCTTCATGAAGGAAATATTGAATATCTTTGTAAAGAAATTACAAAACTAAAAACTGAAAATACAAAGGCATCTTCTGAGGAAGATTCTGATAATTATGTTGAAGATAAATATCATGATAATGTTATTATTCGTAAGAAAAAGCGCATTCGCTCTTCTCCTCTCGATAATACTTGTGGTTGTAAGAGTGACGCTTGGGAACCATCATCATCTTCTAATGAAAAAAATGATTGGACAGGACGACTTCGCCCTAGAGAAAACGGAGTAGTGATGAAGCCATATATGTATTCAGAATGTTAGATTATAATCTATTTTAAAATATTATTATAATTTTCACCATAATTAAATAATAATTCTTCACCAATAAATATATTTTTTTTTGCATAAAATACAATACAGCCATTAAGATTAACCTTTTCTCCATTTTTTTTAATATATGTTTCATTATTATCACAACTAATGACAATGACATTTTCAATCTCATCATTACCTAACGATGAATTCATAAATCTAGTCCAATTTGATAAATTTACATCTTGTGCGCAAATATTTACAACTTTATTATCTTTTCTTGTAATAAAATTATACATACAATTATTATATCTACATTTATTATTTGAATGTATTTCACCTGTATAATTTCCCAGAAATGTTCCTTTTTTTATATTTTTCTTAGCTATTATACCTAATCCAGCTTTTTCAAAATTTTTTGAATAAGATATTTCAAGAAAATCTGGTATATATTTTGTTTTATCAATTAATTCTATATTAATTGCTTCATAAGACATTTATATAATCCTAAAATATTATTAAATTAAAATTGAAACAAAAATATTTTTTTATTGAATATTAAGTTTATTAGACATGAAAATTGTATCTTGGAATGTCGCTGGTATTCGAGCTAGAATAAAAAATAATCAATTACAAAAATTTATAGATAAAAATGATTTTGATATTTTATGTATTCAAGAAACAAAATCTGACCCTAAAAATGTAAAAATAGAAGAACAATATGATATAATGTTTCCATATAAAATATGGAATGTTAATACTGGAGAAACACAAAGAAAAGGATTTAGTGGAACATGTATTTGGTCAAAGAAAGAATTTAAGTCTTATGATTCACCTAAATTTGATACAGAGGGGAGAACATGCACTGTTGAATTAGACAATTTTATACTCATTAATGTTTATACACCAAATTCTCAAAACCCAGAAAGTGAACGGGTTCAATTTCGATTTGCTTGGGATAATAGTATTAGAGAATATATTCAAGAGTTGAATAAGATAAAGCCAGTTATTATTTGTGGTGATTTTAATGTAGCACATAATGATATTGATATTACTAATCCAAATAGAAAAAGAAATAAAATAGCAGGATTTTTAGATAGTGAAAGGAGAGAATTTGAAATACATTTAGTAAATATGAGTTATATTGATGCTTTTAGATTTAAAAATGAAAAAACTATTAGTTACACTTATTGGAGCAATTTTGTAAAGCAAAGAACAAACAAAAATGGTTGGAGAATTGACTACTTTTTGCTTCCTGAAAATTTAAAAGAAAAAATTATTAGTATTGAACATTTAATGGAGACAGAAGGTTCTGATCATTGTCCAATTATTTTAGATATTATTATGGATTAATTATTATAATAATTAATATTATATTATAATAAGTATGGCACCATTTCCAGCATCTAAAGCATTTGCTAATGGTATAGATAATATACAAAATTCTAGTGAAAATACTAGGGTATTAAAATCTAAAACTTTATTTAATTTTTTTTCTCAAAATCACTGGAAAATTAAAGATAATGCTACTAATACATCTCAAGGAGAAGGTGTAGTTTTAAAGAAAAAAAATGGTTCTATTTATAAGGGTCCTGTTATAATAGATAAAAAAGGATGTTTATCT
>Ga0228664_1001774_pt1 | contig 10673 bp, 11 predicted proteins | sample 78DmetaG_FD_183029 | JGI IMG/M metagenome (GOLD analysis project Ga0228664, IMG submission 183029) | Seawater microbial communities from Monterey Bay, California, United States - 78D | ecosystem: Environmental > Aquatic > Marine > Coastal | place: USA: California | collected 2016-09-26 | reverse complement strand
TGTGAAATCTATTAATCATAAAAAAAGCCCTCAAACAGAGGGCTTCCTAATTCCAATTGTAAGGCATTACATACCTTCAAGGTCTTTATACATTTCCATGGCTTCTTTTTGCATTTTCATTGCTTTTTCTGCATTTTCAAATGCTTTATCAACGTCCTCTTGACTTGGAGCGTCCATATCTTTGGCCATTTCATTCATTTCTTTAGCCATATCCATCATCTTCTCTGCCGATTCCATCGCCTCATCAACATCGATATCCTCATCGTCATTTGACACAACATCTGTAGTTTCTTGTTCAGTTGTTTGTGATTCTTCGCCTGTTGATTCACCAGAGGCATTTTCCGAGGAGTCTCCACAAGATAACATTGCTAATGGTAAGACAAGAAGACTCGTAATAAAAGTTTTTTTCATAATATTTTTTTTCTAATGTAGTAATTCAAACTTAATTTATTTGTTACAAATATGATACATTGTTATATCATTTAAATTTTAATACCGCTCAATTAAAAAACTAATAAAAACACAATAAATGATAATAACGATATCGTCAATTTACTTTTTAACAGCAATATGTAAATAAAACGGTGTTAAAAAAACCCAATTTTCGTTGATAATTAAGTCAATACGTTAGGAGTAAAGTAAGAAATAGGTATATTTGTCTCGAATTATTTAAAAAAAACATATTATGAAAAAGTTATTTGCTTTATTATTTGTTGCTGCAGCGTTTACATTTACGTCATGTGGTGATGCTTCAGGTAACGCTTCAGAAGAAGCTACTACTGAAGAGTCTGGATCTGAAGATGCTGTTGTAGTTGAAGAAACTGAAGAAGTTGAAGAAACTGAAGAAGCTACTACTGAAGAGTCTGGATCTGAAGATGCTGTTGTAGTTGAAGAAACTGAAGAAGCTGAAATGTAAGATATTTCCTAAAGAAATTCTTAAACCTCCCAATTTGGGGGGTTTTTTTTTGACCAATATTTTATTCTAACTTTTCAATTCAACTTCCATAAGCTCTTTAAATAGTTGAAATTGATTTTTCGCCCTAATTAAGTTCTCTGTTTCGGATTTCACCGTATAATAAATATCTCCGAGTATGTAATCTGTGTAAAAACGAATGGCTTGTACTAAACATACCACTCTACTCGCAAGCTCAAGACTATTTAGCTCTAATTTTGTTAAAAAAGATTTACTACTTGATAGGTACCCTTTATGAAGAGCAACCAATACCTCCTGATCTAAAAGGTTTTCTTTTACTTTTTCATTCTCATTATATCTATTGGCAAAAGAACGCACCATATCACCAAAATCATACAGCACACTCCCCTTCCCTATAGTATCTAAATCTATAATTGATTGAACACGTTTTTCATCTTTAGTGAAAATGAAATTTGAAATTTTGGGATCTCCATGAATTAATCGTGACGGAACATTGTTTTCAATTTTAATATACTCTTCAATCAAATGGAGATGTTTGACAAGCTCAAAATAAAAATCTTGTGAACTATTCATGCGCAATGGAATACCGATTTTAGCAGCTTCATTAAGTTGAATAATTCTACCTTCGAAATTGGTGAAATCCGGAATGCTTTCCTGAAAGCTATTTAATGCAATGTCTTGACCATATGCATGAAAGCTACCGAGCGCTTTAGCAGCAATACCAGCGATAAATGTATTTCCAGAAGTGTTAAAAACTACACCTTCCATATAATAATACATCCTCCAATACGCCCCCTTTTCATAGATGATGAACGTATCCTTAACGCGTAAATACTTTGGCGTATTTACTTCAACGTGATTATGAGCAAAAGCCTGGTCTAAAATGTTAAGGTTATGCGCTAATATTTTAGGATCCTTAAATACGTCTGTATTGATTTTCTGTAAAATGTAATGTTCACTTTTCGCGTCTTTCACAAGGAACGTATTATGAATTAAACCTGATCCAATTGAAGCATACTCTATTGGAAAACGATCAATAGTTCGTAAAAATATCGTAGCAATTCTCAAGGGATAATTCATTACAAAAAATTGATTTGAGCAGGCAATAAACCCGATTTTATCTTTCTATTGATTTCTGTTTTACACCAATGGAAATCATCAATATGTGTTAGTCCAAACCAATTTTCTTGACTTTTTATTGCTTTAAAAACTAATCCTTGAGCCAATAACAACTGAATAAAACCAGGAAGCTGACATTCCTTTTGCTCTTCCAAGGAATGATTTTGATAAAATAATGCAAAAAAATCATCGAGTGGTGAAAACAAATCAGCATTTAGCAGCCAACAATTCATAGATACTTGAAGTAATGGATTAAGACTGCCTTCAGATTCCTTAGAATAAATTTCAGAATTAATGAACCTAATATCGGTATGTTCTTTTATGTCAATAAGCATACTATTTTGAAGTTCACATACCCCTCTTGATACACCACCATTTTTGGTCAAGGTTTTATCAAGTGTATAGCTAATCAACCCATACTCTCCACGAGTTCTATTTTTAAAGAATTCAAATCCCATTTTAAAAGCATCTGAACCATAATAATCATCGGCATTAACAACCATAAAATTATCATTAACCACATTTCTACAAGACCATATAGCGTGACCCGTACCTAATGGAATTTCACGATGATTAGGGTATGCAGGGTCATGTTCAAATTGATTGATAAAAATTAGATCAACATGATCCATTAGATAAGCCAATTTAGCCTTTAAAAGAGAGATGAAATGAGTTGAAGAAAGCACAACGATTTGCTGAAATCCCGCTCGAACCGCATCATAAATTGAATATTCTAGTAAGCACTCATTATTTGGACCAAGCGCCGCAAGTTGCTTATTTCCTTTATATCGAGACCCCAATCCACCCGCAAGTATAACCAATGTGGTCATCTAATATTTATTTGATATCCCGAAAACATTTGACCGATTTTTCCATTTTCCATTGGTGAAATCTGGGATTTCTTGAGGAACTCCATTCTCTTGAATAGATTTTTCACTCAACGGAGTAATGGCATACCAAGAGGCAAGATCATACACATCCAATGGGAATTCTTCATTTCGTTTAATACACTCAATAAATGCATTATCTACAAAATAATCCATCCCGCCGTGCCCTGACTTTTCAGCTGAACGAGCATTTTTTTTCCATAATGGATGATCGTATTCTTCAAGCCAATCCTTTGTGTTTTTCCATCTGTGGTCGTGGTCCATTTTTTTCTCAAAATAAATCAAACCTTGTTCGGGATTTCCCCAGCCAAAATCCTGCCAAATCCCTTCAGTGCCCTGAACCCTAAATCCCAAATTGTACGGTCTCTGCAATGAAGTATCATGGGTTAAAACAAAAGTTTCACCATTTGCACATTTGATTTGGGTTGTAACAATATCACCTTGCTTGAAATCAAGCTTTGCATTTGGGTGTTCTGCTCCACCCTTTTCATGCTCTACAATGTATTTACTCAGCCCCCTTGATTTACTTGACATTGACTGTAAATAAAGCATTCTATTACCGCGATTGATATCAAACATTGTGGCTAATGGCCCAATACCATGGGTTGGGTAAAGCTCTCCATTTCGTTCCAAATAATGATTTGTTCTCCATTTAGCCTCACTAAATCCTTTTGCGCCAAACTCGACCCCAGAATTATACGCTGTTTTTCCATCATTGAATAAAACACCTCTCAGATCGTGTTCGTAACCCCCTTGACCATGAATAAGTTCTCCAAACATACCTTTTTTAACCATATTTAGTATCGCCATAACATCTCTTCGATAACAGACATTTTCTAGCATCATAATTGGAACTTTTGTGTCTTCATAAGTTTTAACATAACCGTAACATTCTTCTAGACTTATTGCACCGCAAACCTCCATTCCTACAATTTTACCAGCCTTCATCGCCTCTGTTCCATGCCGATAATGCCAACGCCAAGGAGAAGCAACAAATACGGCATCGATATCTTCTCTCTTTAACAGGTTTTTATAATCATCGTCTCCTTCAGAATAATATGCACATTTATGCTGGCTGCTTTCATCAAGTATGGCTTTAGTCATTGCAATCATCTGGGCATCTGGATCTGCACAAGCAACAATTTCAACATCATTTCTTTTGAGCATTTCATTAATATGATTTTGACCCCTAAAACCCACACCAATGAATCCCAATCGGACCTTTTTACGCAACCCCGAAGGTCTAGCAAATAATGAATTTGGCAGGATTAAAGCCCCTGCGCCTAACATTGAAGTATTTTTAATAAAATTTCGTCGTTTCATAGCTCTAATTTAATATTTATTCAAGCACGTTTTTGTAATGGTGATAATCTGTAGTAAATTAGTCTAAGCGTGATGAACTTCAAACTGCCCAAAATATTACTCCTTATTTTTTCAATGTCAATCAAATGCTCATTTGGACAAAGTATTCTTAGTGATTTTGACATCGATGTAAATCAGGGTAAAGTTTTGCTGGCATGGACCATTAAATCAGGAAATATCTGTAATGGAATTGATATTTACAGAAGCACCTATAATGACAGTATCGGTTTTGAGATAATCGAGGACATACAAGGGGTTTGTGGTGATTTATCAGCTCCGGTGGCATACACATACACTGATCAATACCCCGTATTGAATACGGTGAACTATTACAAGCTTCACCTAGGAGGCCAGGAATATTCTCAAGTACTGAGTGTTGAGGTCGTTCAAATTCCATCGAATAGTTATTTGTTAAGACCAAACCCAATTTATGGAACGTCTGATCTTTTATTTGAAAACGCAAATAATGAAAATATAGAGCTGAAGATATATGACGACTTTGGAAGTATCATTTATAAAGAACAAACAAATGGCAACCGTTTTATTTTAGATAGTAATTCCGTTTCTTCGGGATTGTACTATTTCACCATTGAAAACCAAGCTAACAAGAAAGTTATTAATGGACGGGCGCTATTTCTTGATTAATCAGGAGCATCCGTTTGTATGATCTTCTTGATTTCATCTTCTGTCGATTTAAGCTTACTCTTACAATGTTCTGCAAGCTGATTTGCAAGCTTAACCTGAGTCGTAAGGTCGTCGATAGAAACCTCCTTGTTTTCTAGCTTTATAGAAATCTCTTTTAAAAGCTCCAAGGCCTCATCATATTTAAGGTTCTTAATTTCTTGCTTTGTCATTTCCTTTTATTTATTTCTTTAATCTTACTAATTATTCGGTATTCGTTTGTAATCGTTGTTAGCTCTTTACCTTTTAATGCTTCTTTACTTCTATTCACATCTTCACCGTCCACCGTTGATATTGTATAACCCTTGTCGAAAAGTTGATTGGGGTCTACTAAACCTAGTTTTTGAATGTTGAATGCTAAATATTCTTTAGATGAACTTAGTAGGTAAAGAACATTAAGTTTTACCAATTCATATTGCTTTTGTACTCCGACAGGCTCCAGATCAACAACAATATTTTCTGCATTATTAAACAGTAAGCCTTTTAATGCATCAAGTTTTGAATACTCATTGTTAATATTTAGACCTATATTCATTTTGAGATGGTACAACTTCTCATTTAAATAAACCTCGGATTGAACAAGATATTGATTAAAATCAAATTGTGTCTTTTTCACTTGACTTTGCAGTACGTCGTTATTTAGCTTAAGAATCTTATCTACGCGTTCAAATAAAATTCCCGCATAGAATTGTAATTCACCTGAAGATTGTGCGATTAACGCCCTAATTTTTAATTGAATATTCTTACTGGCATCTGATAGCTGTGCGGAGAAAACACCAATATTCATATAAAATAATTTAGCAGCTGCGGTAGGCGTTTTGGTACTCGTATGGGCAACTTCATCTATCAAGGAAGCATCCGACTCATGACCAATCCCTGTAACAATTGGGATGCCACATTTAGCAACTGCGGCGCAAATGATATAATGATTAAAAATATGAAGATCCATTTTAGATCCTCCACCGCGAACAATGGCAATCGCATCAACATTGTAATTCGATGCATCCATAATTGCTGCTGCAATACTTTCAATGGCATCTTGTGATTGCACGCCTACTGGAAATACCTTAAGTTTAAAATTCGTATAAATAGGGTTTTGCTCAATCTCATTCATGAAGTCCTCAAAACCAGAAGTTCCAGGCGATCCAATAAGTGCAATTTTTTTATTAATTGGTCCAAAATACAAAGCACCTTGAAGATTCATCAACCCCTCTTCGAACAATTTATTTCGTGTTTCGACCTTTTGTTTCTCAATATCCCCTAGAAGTGTAGATGGATCAATTTCATTAATCACCAAACTTAAACCAAAGACCTTATGAAAGCTTACTATTACTGCGCATTTGATTTCTAAGCCCGTTTTTAATACGTCTGAAGTGTTAAGGCCAAATGACTTAAGCTTATGCTCAATTGCACTAAAATTAGTGCGCCAAATCATTCCTTTTGCTTGTGCGGTTCTTATACCATCTTTAGAATCTACAAGCTCGAGATAATAATGACCATTCTTTTCGTTGCACTTAGCAATTTCGCATGTGATCCATACCTGTTTTACTGAAAAGGTTTTTCGCACCCAGTTCTCAATTGAAGTATGAAGTTGTGTTAAAGTATATGTTTGATGCTCCTGAGACATAACTTGGGATTAATCTTTATTAGGAGCGGTCACTATTGAATTTGATCTACTTTTTTTCTTGTATAACTTCGAGAACAACCAAGCCATAAACATTGAAATTAAAAACGATGGACCTAATACATCTAGCTTTTCGAAATACGGGCCAATACCTTCCAAAGGAATTACAACAAACTTGAAAAATGGCACACACAAAAAACCAGATATCATGGAGGCAATTGCCCCCTTTTCTGTCAAACCATTCCAAAATAGTGAAAGTATAATTACCGGACAAAAGGTAGCAGCTATTCCCGACCAACCAAATATAACCATCCAAAAGACTGTTCTATCAGGAGATATTTTAGCAATCACCATGGCAATAATTAATGCAATAACAGACATTATTAACGTTACCCACCTGGAAATCTTCACCATTTCCCTCTCCCCTAAATTCGGTTTAAATATCTTTTGATAAAAATCTCTTGTAATGGCACTCGAAGCTATTACCAACAGAGAATCAATGGTAGACATTATGGCTGACAAAACAATCGCGACGTAAATTGCGACCAAAACATATGGTAAAAACTGTTCCGTTAACATGCTTAAAACATTCTCGGCGCCAACACCAAGAACGGCTTGAGGATCTTGCCCAGGCTGGGTAAAAAACACCCTACCTAAGATTCCAATAGTCACTGCTGCGGCATCTGTAAACAATGTAAAGATAATCGCAACCCATTTACCCTTATCAATCTCTGATTCATCACGAATAGACATAAATCGAACATAAACCTGAGGTGAACCAAGAAAACCTAAACCGATTAAAGCAAAACCTAGCATCGTTGCAATATTCATCCATACATCATCACTTGTACCAAATACATTTGTCAAAGCTGGATCAATTTCATTAAGACTTTGAAAAACCCCGGGTGTTCCATTCATCGAGAAAATAACGACTATCGGTAACAAAACAAGCCCTAAGAACATAAGAATACCTTGGAACATATCAGACCATACCGCAGCTACAAATCCACCTATAAAAATGTAAGATAGCACAATAAGAAAACCAATTATAGCACCAGTGAAATAATCTAACCCCATCATTGATTCAAATGCTTTTCCGGTGACATCTATTTGAGAACTAACATAGATTATTACAAACACAGATAAGATCGTTGCTGAAAGAATCCGTATTGTTTTTTTTGTACTCTTAAAGTGACTTTCTAGATAATCGGGTATCGTAATTGAGCCGTAAGTATCTGATTTTCTTTTAAATTTCTTCGCCATGAACCACCATGACACGGCCACTCCCAAAACCTCTCCAACTACAACCCAATAAGCTGAGATTCCTGAAAGCGCACCCATACCTGTCAAACCAATAAGGAGCCATCCAGACTCGCCTGTTGCTCGTGCAGAAAATGCTACAGCCCAATATCCCAAACGTTTTCCTCCCAGATAAAAATCACTAAGGCTACTCACTCGTCTAGAAGCAAAAATGCCAATTAAGAATAGAATAGCTACATAGATTCCAAGAACAATGAATTTAGTAAGATCCAAAGGCTATGAGTTTTGGGTTAAGACTGGTGAGAAAAGATGCTCATGTGATGCAACAAAACCCTCCATAGTTTTAAAGAAATCTAATATATCATGTTTAGAATTCTGAGCATTTATAGTTACCAAACGAATAAATTCGTCAGCTTCATAAGAACCGTATCCAACTAGGAGTTCGGAATGTTCATATAGTAAAGTGCAAATATCACGAGCTGGTATCCCCTTATAGTTGAAGCAAACAGATATTGATTCGTCATAGCTATATAATTCATAATCTTTATTAGCTCTAATATAATCGCGTGCCACATCTGCTAGATAGAACTGATGATCAACTATTTTTTCTAAGCCATCTGTACCTACACTTTTCCATAATGCCCAAAATTTCAAGGCATCATTTCTTCTTCCGCACTGCAATGATGTTTTTCCCAAGTTAAATTCATCATGATCCGTCTGATAAAGATAGCTGGCATCATTTGAGAAGGAGCTGTGCAGATTGCTCTTATCTTTGACAACAATAATTGAACATGACAAGGGTGTTCCAATCATTTTATGGGCATTGAAGCTAAATGAATCAACTTTGGCAACACCTTCAACAAGATGTTTGTATTTCTGACTAAAAATTACAGAACCACAGTAGGCCCCATCTAAGTGTAGCCACAATCCGTATTTATCTCCGATTGCTCTTACTTCTCCTACTGGATCAAATGCTCCCAAAACTGTCGTGCCTGCAGTTAAGTTCACCATGATTGGTTTAAATCCATTTTGAATGTCTTCTTGAATCATTAATTCCAAAGCGCTCAAGTCCAGTCTGCCATGCTTATCTGAAGGAACGTATCGCACTTGATCTCTACCTAAACCTGAAAAAGCAGCATTTTTTGGGATGCTGTAATGAGATTCCTTTGAGGTATATACGGTCATCTTTTGAGTCACTCCTTCATATGGTGCTGCTTTATTTGCCGCGTCTCTTGCCATGACCATAGACATGAAATTTGTTAGAGAACCACCTGGTGCAAATGTACCATCAGCGCCTTCATCCCATCCTAGAATGTTACAAACTTCTCTTAGTATTATTTTCTCTACACCAACTTGTGGTCCAGCTGCTTTATAAGTATACATGCTGTTGTTAAGTATTACAGCTAGCAGATCTCCAAGTACTGCTGTCTCATTTCTACCACCAAAAAGCTGGTTAAAAAAGGCATTAGTAGCTGTTCTTGGAGTTTTTAAAACTAAATCTTTTAGAGCGGCTTCAAACTTATCCTCAGAAATACCTGACTTAGTTAACGCTAAATCAACTTCAGCATATAAATTTTCGGAGGCAATAAATTGCGCCATTGGTTTTTTTGCTTCATCGTCTAAAAGGTTACTAACAATTTTTTGGAACTTATCGATTGTATTTTTCATTCGTAAGAAATTATTTTTCAGTTGCTTATCTCCTAATTGAAAATTCTATACCTTATATTGTGTAAAGAATTATTCACAGGTGACTTTAATTTTAGTACATTGGGATTAATGATATTTACAAGTATAACGATTACTAATCACTTTTTTCCTCATATATGTCTTCAATAAAAAGTTTAGAACAACTTATAAACCATTTTGAAGACGAACCTCCTTCGCGACGGGCTAAAATTCTTGACGAAGCTCAAATACCAATAGGCGATTTTATGAAATATGCCTCATGGAAGGAAGATTGCTACACAAGAAATTGTATTGCACGAACTGAAGAATTTGAATTCATTTTGATTTGTTGGGATCTAAATGCAAGTACACCTATTCATGGACATGATGATAAGGATTGCTGGATGTATCAGATTGAAGGAGAGCTGAAGGAAAAAGTATTGAAAGAAACGGAACATGGATTCGAGCTCATGAGTGAAAATAGATTAACCGTAAGCACCGTTTCGTTCATGCATGATACCATGGGTTACCACACGCTTAACAATAGTGGTGCTAAAAGAGCAATGTCGCTTCATATTTATGCAGCACCTATAGATAAATGCTTGGTATATTCTGATAACGCAAGTAAATTTGAAACTGTAGAACTATCATATGACAGTGATCATTCTTAAATTGCAAATAAATAAAAGCTAATCTTTTGAATAACTGACCCTTAAGTTTTAACTCATTTTAAAACCCTTTATTTTTCTATTGCCTGGTTGTATTTTACTTACTTTCACAAAAAAAAGTATAAGTATGTTTAAGTTTCACCGAATCGTTACGTTTTTTTTTAGCACCCTTGTTTTATCACTAAATGCACAAGAGGCTGTTACAACAACAGGCCTGAAAACGGAAGGCCCGGGTGGTACAATGTCTTACTCTGTTGGTCAGGTTAATGTCGCTCAAAGTACTGGTGCTGGCGGCTCTGTTCTTGAAGGGGTTCAACAACCATATATAATTGATCCTACGGTAGGACTTGATATTTCGAATATTGATTTAAAACTAGCTACCTATCCAAATCCAACGTCTGACCAAATCACATTGACTGCTCAAGATCTGGATCTTGAAAATCATTCTTATCAACTTCTTAGTGTTGAAGGAA
>Ga0228664_1001764_pt1 | contig 10709 bp, 10 predicted proteins | sample 78DmetaG_FD_183029 | JGI IMG/M metagenome (GOLD analysis project Ga0228664, IMG submission 183029) | Seawater microbial communities from Monterey Bay, California, United States - 78D | ecosystem: Environmental > Aquatic > Marine > Coastal | place: USA: California | collected 2016-09-26 | reverse complement strand
GCAAATATAGTGTATATTAAGCAAATATAGTGTATATTAAGCAAATATAGTGTATATTAAGCAAATATAGTAATTAAGAATTAATTTTATTCATTAGTTATTATCATATAGATAAAATATAAAATTGTTTATATATATTATAAATAAATATGGATAACATGCTTGAAGTATCTAATTATGTTAATAACAAATATGGCAATATATATACCGCAAAAGGCAAAGGTAAATCACAAATAGGGGGGACTCGTGTTACTGATTTTGCCAAAAAAATTCTTGGAAATAGAATTCTAGACTTGTATTTAAAATATAATGCTCTTAAATTACTCAATACCGCTACAATTGTTCCTATAGCCTTTATTTTAGGAAAAGAATATTTACAAAAAGTTCTTAACCAAAGTGGTGGCGGAGACCCTATCCCAACCAATATTCCTATTTTAGATCACGCTCTTGTAGGAACTTACCTTAAAATATTAGGAATCTCTACTCTTGATGTAACCATGGGAACTCTTTTACCTCTTGGAACTTTAATGATTATTCATGATTTATACACTAATCATGTTTCTGACGAAGAACAATCAGGCGGTGGTGGTTCTTTAATTGAGAATACAGTTCCCCCAAACCTAATACAAAATCTTACTTCAGTAGCTCAAGGTAGAGGATTATCTGAAAATACACTTGTTAATAGATTCCCCGAATTCAACAACCAATTACAATTAGGATGTAGTTCAGGTTCATGTGGTCCTAATGTTTACACGTCATACAGTCCACCGGTTCCTACAACTGGGCGTGTAAGTGGTTTCCCATCCAAAGGTATGAGAAATAGCACTAATATAACTGCGTGGCAAGGTGATGTTGGTTCGTATTCAAAAGTCACAGTTCCATCTTCAATGGCTGGTGGTGGTTCTACATACGAATATATCACTCATCCTAAAACTGGTAAAGTTTACAACATTAATACCAAACAAGGAAAAAGTGTATTAAATAACTTTGTAAAATCACTTAAATAAATGTAATTAAATAATAAATAAATAAATGATATTCGATGCTATTTATTTATTAATCTACAATAATCTACAATGTTTATATACTAAGGAATATATTATAGAGTTTGTGCAGACTTTATTACTACTAATGTCTATTTATACATTACCTATATATATTTTTGAATCGGTGATAAAAATTTCAGATATAAATTTTATTAATTCAGTATCATATTTACTATATACTTATCTATATTTTATACCAAGTTATGCTATAATTTTTATTTTACATAATTCAAAATTGTCCAAATTATTAGAAAAAAAATATACACTTCAAAATAATCCACATCATCTTTATTTATCATTACTGTATGGATGCGCCTATTTATTATGCGGAATAATTTCTAATATCTTTGGAAATCTTTACTTTATTTTATATATTTGTGATACATTAAGTATTAGTTTATTTTATAACGAGGTTGCTTATTGTTATATGGACAATAGTTTATACTATTACAACAATAGATTAGACTTATTTAATAATAATTACAAGATTTTTATAGTGTGGGCACTTTTTACATCATTAATAATTAACACATTTTCAGTATATTTTTTTATTCCAGGTTCATATTTAATAACAGGTTTAGTTCAAAACATATTTATTAATTATAAATTCCAACCTTATGATCCTAATAATAATTCTGTTAATATAATGTATTATTTTGAAAAGATAATCAATATAATAATTACTTTTGTATCAACGTTTATTTTTTTTTCTTTCCAAAAAAGATCTATTATTAGAGAGCCTATCTGAGTTTCTTTGATAAGCGGGGTCAGTCATATTATCATCTTTTTCAATGTATTGGCCATAATTTCCATCAAATTCAACATTCATATCGTTTTTTTTTCTTAATTCTGGTTTATTATCTGTAAAATCAACATATCCCATTTTACCACCCTGTGTTGGATTATTAATATCCAAATTAGAAAATCTTTTGTTAAATACATCTTCTGCTGATTTACGATTATCATCATGCTGAATATTAAAATATGTAGGATTGGAAAAAGTTTGTTGAGCCATTTGTGAACTTAAAAAATTTCTATCAAAGATCTTTTGATTATATGTTTCGCTATTCTTAACAAAGGTATAATTATTATTAAAAAGCTCTTTGTTTTGATTATTCATATTATTTAATATTAAAATAATATAAAAAATTTAACAAAAAAATAGTTTATTATTTTATATGAAGATAAGTAAATGCGTTTTTACGATTGTAGCTATTGCTATAATACTTATTACATTAATTCCAGTTAAAAAAACTGAAAATTTTGTAAGTGTAGTTCCTGCCCAACCATCTAAATGTTTCGATTGCGAACATCAACTTCCTGATAAATTAAAATATTTATCTGGTCCTTCAAAATGCTTTTCTTGTGAAAGGGAACTATTATCAAGAAATCCACAAGGACTTCCTGGATTAGGCCAGCCTTCAAAATGTTTTTCTTGTGAAAGACAAATGTTACGTTAATCTGTAGATTTTACTAATTTATTATCAATAAAATCTCCAATTCTGTCTCCCACATCATCATCACTTTCAATTGCATATATACCTGGTGGTTCTTCATTACTTATATAATATTGTTTTTTCTTAATCTTAATAATTTCGAATTCAACTTCCTCGCCATCACTCGCATCGTCACTTTCTTGGTCTTCTTCAACATCCTCTTCTTCGTCATCACTTTCTTGGTCTTCTTCAACTTCCTCACCATCACTTGCATTGTCACTTTCTTGGTCTTCTTCAACTTCCTCGCCATCACTCGCATCGTCACTTTCTTGGTCTTCTTCAACTTCCTCTTCTTCGTCATCACTTTCTTGGTCTTCTTCAACTTCCTCTTCTTCATCATCACTTTGACCATCTTCAGTTATATCCTGTCTTTCACCTATTTTATTTTCAGTTTCTAACTTATTATTTAATGAATCAATAAATTGCGTTACTTGTGAAACATCACTTTCGGGTTTAGTAATAATAGTTGATTTATCTGACATATTTTCTCCTACTTCAATGAGTATATCATCGTTTGGTGTTATTTTTATTTTTTCTTTTTCTTTTACTAACTCCGAATTGTCATTTTCTAATTTACATAATTTTTTTTTAAGAGTTACAATTTGATAGTCTTTATCACTAATTTGTTTACTTAAATTAGATACAAATGACACTTTTGTATAATTTGCCATCTCTTGTGTAAGTTCATCCAGTTTAGTATTTAGAGTGACATTGGATTCCTTAAGATTACTATTTTCACCAGATATTTTTGTAATCAGTGTAATACATTTATCAAGACTATCCTTTAGTCCAACTACTATTTCCGTTAATTCATTACTATAATCTACTTTATCTGACATCTTAATAAATATATATTAGTGTCTTTATATATTTATTAAATAAATTGTTTTCTAAATGAATCTAATGCATTATAAGTTCCTATTGCCGTAGATTTAACAACAGTAATTACTGTCGAAATTTCATCAAAAGGAATTGACCTAATAACAGGGATCTCTTCTTTATTAGGATATATTACTTCATCCCATACATATTTAGGTCTTACAATTACGGTAGGATCCATTATGTAAGGTTCCGATATTATATCACTCGCATTGGCCACGTCGCTTATAAACTCTGTAAAACTTTCACCTCTACTCGTCCATTTATTAATTATATATAAGTTAGTCATAACTGTATCCATTAAAGGAGGAAGAACAGGAAATATTTCCAGAGCACTTATATAAGCTAATCCAAATTGCTTGCGTTCAATATTAAGAAACATTCCTATTACATCAGCTCCGTTTTCCAAAAAAAATTCAATAGGTGTTCTAATCAGAGCCAAGGGAATCTTTGCAGCATTTACAGCAGCACCTACTCCTGGAACAAGTCCTCCAACTTTTAGAACAGCATCCATACCAAGTGGTAAAATTTTTACCATAGGAGTTACGAATATATCAGAATTATCAATTATAAACGCTGTAATATCTAATGGAATTTCAAAAAAAATTCCAACTAATGGAATGTTTTCTAACATATAAAGCGGGAAAAATACCCAGTTAAAAATATAGTTTGATATTCTATAAGCAATATAAGGTCCTTTTAAAATTCCAAATTTAACAGCATTAATTAATATTGTTGTTATTCTTAAATCCACAGAAAGTTTAGGAAATGTCATTTTAAGTTGTAGCTTGTCAACTACATCAAGAAAATCTTCTATCTGTAGGAATTCTTCTAATCTAGTAATTAGTGGTGACTTATATACATCCTTTACTATATCTCGGGCATCGGTATATTTTTTATCAATTTTTTTACCTACATATGATTTTTGAAATCCCTCTGTTATTTTAGTTTTTACGCCGTCTCCCAGTTCTAAAACTCTATGTTTTACATTTCCCGCAGCGTTGCTTAAATTATCTATAACAGCATCTTTAGCGTCATTAGCTGTGCTGGCCACCAAATTGTCCTCAAAGTGTTTTTCACGATTATATCCACCGTCTTGGTTTATTTCAGTTACGGAATCATAAATATTATCATAAAAATCAACCAGTTTGCCACTATGCCTTTCTATAATTATCTGAGCTACAGCTTCATTAACTAAAGGTTTGCCATATGGATCAATAAGACTTGCTAAACTCTTAATTTTATGATCTTTAGATTTTGAACTTTTTAATATCAAATATGTTTTATGAACTAATAAATTGATTGCATTTAGATCACTTTTTATCTCATCATATTTAATTATATGACCATGCTTATAATAACCTGCTTCAGTAAGCTCTTTATAAATTTTTCGTAATCCTACGTAGCTTTTATCTATATTTGGATTAGACATTTAATATACACTTTTATAATTATTTAAAGTATTTAATTAAATATATACTAAGATGCGCCAATGCAATATATGTATATTAATACATGACAAGAAACCTACATTAGAAATCTTGCCTGATTTTCTTAAAAAACTTGAATTAATAGAACTTCTTCCTAAGATTATCTATACTTTTAATAATACTAATGAAGAAGTTGATTTCAAAAAATTTATAAATAATTCAATTCAACATAGAGACATAAAAATAACTAATAATATTATTTCTACTTTGTCAAAAGAATATGATAATGACTTACCGTTGTTTTATATTGAATCAAATTATGAATTAGATGGAAATTTTGCTGATATAACCCTCGAGAATATCGAAAAACCTATTTATATCAAAGAAATATATGATAAATATAGTTATTTTAAGTTGTTTTATTTACCATATTATCTTATTAAAAACGATATAAATATTGAAATATTAAAATTTAATGAAATTTCAGTTAATGAAACTTTTAGTAATTTTACGAATACTAATAATTTTACAAGAGAGGAATTACTAAGTTATATTGATAATTTTGTTCGTGATAATCAAATAGTCCTTTTCGCAGAAACACTTAAGACTAATAATAGTATAACAGACCGTAATATTACCACTTATATTAATGAAGATATGGACAAAAGTGAAAAATGGTTAGTAAATTATTTTTTTGGTCTAAGCTTTTACCATTGCGAAAATTATAAAAAAGCCAAAGAATATTTTAATAATTGTATATCACTTATTCCAAATAAAAGAGAAGCAATCTATTTTTTAGCTAAAATTAATTTATTAAATGAGAAATACACTCTATGTTATGATATTATAAAAGATTTAGAAGTTAAAGAAAATGAAACTATGTTTACAAATAATGAAATAAGTAACTTTCATTTACAGTATTTAAAAATTTTAGTAAATGTAAAATTAAACAACATATCAGATAGTTTGAAATACGCTAATTCGCTAATTGATTCACAATTTTGCTCAAAGCAATATAGAAGGATAATTTTACAGTATATTAATAAATTACAAGTGTCAAAAAGCAATGATGGTGATTTTAAAGATAACGATGACATATTAAAAAAAATTAGCCAATATAAAAATTTGGTATATGACAAAACTACTCATTATAAAATAATGAAAGATACTAATTGTATTGATTTGAAGAAGTTCGATGATAACTTTACTATTACTAACGATGGTGTAAATAATACGATAAGTGATTCAAAAATAAATAGTTTTTCATGTTTAAATCATAAAAATAGTAAAGTGCTTATTGTAAATGAATTATACCCACTTGTAATAAATAGTATAAAAGATAATTCTTTGGTAAAAATATTAGAATATACTACACCTGATTATCTTAAAAATTTTACATTTGTATCTAAATTCGTAAAATACAATAATATTTATATAGCATTAATAACTCATAAAATTGAATTTTGTAATTTCAATGATAAACTATATAAACTAATTACAATTGACTCCGAAACTTTGAAACCACTTAATATAAGTTCATTATTCAAAATAAATATTAAAACTGTAAAAGATATTTTTATCATAGAAGACCATTTACTCATATTAGGGGATAATAGTCATACATATATATCACTTTGTGAGTTTTATATTGATGAAAATTTAAATATTGACTATTCTCCCAAAATTATACTAGAGAAAAACGAGTCCATAAGCATTAATATTAAAAGTATTGGTTATGATATAACTTGTAAAACATATAAAAATTATATTATTAATGGAGATAAACCTAAAAACAAATTAGTCATTGATTGGTCAAATAATACTATAACTAATTCAGAAACATTATTTTCTCAATTGATCGACGAATTCGTATATTTACCTAATAATAAATCAGTAAAAACGAAAAGTAATACTATAGCATTTTATTCGTCCAAAACAGATATTATGTTACAAAGTTATCTTGAAAATAAGAATATTTCAATTGATAATGATAATGATTACACTAATTCAAAATATCTTATTATTACAACTTTTGAATTAGAAAATTTATCTAACACTGAACTCTCAGATATTATATCATCAAAAACATTAGTAGTTACTCTGCTTGAAGAGGAAGAAGTTAATAATACTACCAACATAAAATATAAAACAAATAAATATCTTAATAAATTATTCTTATTTAATATAGTTAAAAATGAAGATTATATGGAATTTATTTATAGCAAAATTATCGAAGAGGACCAATATATGATGAGAGAAAAGTATTTTGATATCGATCTAAGTAATATATATATTCATAGTAATTTATTTGAATTAGTGATAAGATTTTTGGAATCAGAGAACAAGATAAATAATATGTTAGATATTACCAAAACATCTAATAATTATAAAATAGAATTACTGAATAAACTGCACAGAAAGACTGAAAACAGTTGTATAATAGAAGTATTAAAATTTATACTAGTTCACAATCAAGATATCATCATTTTCAGTGAAGATAATGAAGTGGATGAATTAATTTTTAAACTTAATATATTAGGTGAATTTCACAAGCTGGCAGAAGTAGATACTGAAAATTTTATTGGATGTGAATGTGTTGTAATACTAAATAACTATAAGTGCTTTAAAGATTGGAAACATTTATATAATAAAAACACTCTTATTTATATAATTTCAGATAATCGTATAATTTATTCCTCATTGACTAATTCATAAATTTCACTATAATTTCTACCTAATTGATTATAGTCTAATCCATAACCTACAATAAATTTGTCAGGTATATCAAATGCAAAATAATCAGGTAGATTTTTAAATTTTTTAAGATAGATCGAACTTTTGAAAAATAACGTCGCAATTTTCAAACTAGAAGGAGTATATTTACTAAGATAATTCAATAAAAAATTATAAGTGGTTCCTGTATCTACAATATCTTCAATAATTATAACATCTTTGTCTTTTATACTATCATTAAGACCAATCATTTCTTTAACTTCTCCTGTTGAAGACGTATTTTCATATGATTTAAGTTGAATAAAGCTTACCGAACAGTCAATATTAAGTTTTTTTATAAGATCGGAAAAAAACATAAAAGAACCTTTTAATACACAAAGAATTACTGGTTTTTTACCAGAATAATCATTATTAATTAAATTAGCAATATAAGTTACCTTTTTTTCGATTACATCTGAATCAATAAATTTTTTAAATTGCTTATCATGTATTGTTATATTACTCATGTCTTGATTATAATTAAGGTAAACATATTTTTATATATAGATAAGTTGATTAAATAAAATTAGATTATAATGAAACCCGAAATACGTATAGCATCTATAGGTAATGTTGATTCAGCAAAAACAACAACTATTAGTGTTATTGCTAACAAAACACTCGATGATGGTAGAGGTAAAGCAAGAAAAATAATCCTTAAACACCCTCATGAAGAATCTACTGGAAGAACATCATCAATTACTCAACATTACATGGAAACTGAAGATAAAATTTTTGGTTTTATTGATCTTGCCGGCCATGAAAAATATCTTAAAACAACGCTTACTGGATTAAATGGTAGTTACATCGATTATGCGATGGTAACTATAGGAGCAGATAGAGGTATTATAGGAATGACAAAAGAGCATCTTACTCTTGCTATCGTATTGAAATTACCCATTTTTATTGTGATTACAAAATTAGATATAGCTACAGAACACAAATTAACTAAAATAAAAAACAGATTGGCCGCTATATTTAATCATCCTCTTGCTGGTAAAAAAGAACTCCTATTTGTAAATAATAGTAATGCTAATAAAATAAATATGAATACTATGTTGGAAAGTAATAAAATACCTGTTTTCGAAGTATCGAATGTAGATGGTAAAAATATCAACTTACTAAGAAATTTTATGTTTAATTTAAATAAATATAAGGATATTGGAAATAGCGAAAATAAAAATCCATTATTTAAAATAGACGACGTTTTTAAATTAGATGGTATAGGAATCATATTATCGGGTATAGTGCAAGATGGTGTAGTCAACAAGGGACAAAAAATGAATATTGGTCCATTTAATGGTAAATATGTTGAAGTTATTGTAAAATCCATACATGATAACTTTAGAACAGAAATCGAAACCTTATATAGTGGACAATGTGGCTGTATTAATGTAAAAGTTAATAACCCTAGGAAGAACGCTCTTAAAAGAAATCACATTAAAAGAGGACATATATTAATTGGTAAGCCTAACTCAATACGTTCATTTGATGCGGATGTTACTATTTTACATCATCCTACTACAATTAAATTAAACTATGAACCAGTAATTCATTGTGGTAGTGTTAGACAAACAGCGTCTATAAGTAAAATGGATAAAGAGTTGGCAAGAACAGGAGATAAAGCTAACGTAACCTTCAGATTTAAATTTAAACCGGAATTTATAGAAATTGATAGTCAGATTGTTTTTAGAGAAGGAAATACAAAAGGGATCGGAACTATCACTAAAATCCATGAAAATTAAAATTTTTTTAGTAACCTATATAAACTTTAATGGGGTGTTTATCCAAATTAATCCTCTGTTTTCTAAATAAAAATAATAATAATCAAATTCATCCTATAGAAGATTATAGTAGTTCAAATGGTATTTATCAATACCAAGATGAAAATATAGAAACAATACCAAGACAAAGACAAAGACAAAGACATAATAGTTTTAATTTAAGAAACAGAAGACAAAACTCAAGAATAAATAATCAAACTTACTCTGATTTACCTATAGATGAAATAATTAATATAATTAATATTACAGATAACAATTCTAATAATACAGAAGAAAATCAACAATATAATCAGCAAGTAGTAAATATTGTTCCTAAAAAGAAAAAAACAAACAAAACGTGCCCAATATGTCTTGAACGAATAAATCTTAAGGACAAAAGCGATAAAAGTGATAAAATTATTTGTAAAAATAAACAATGTAGAGCTTGTTATCATACGAATTGTATAAATGAATGGGCTAAAACAAAGGGTACTAATGATATTAATTGTCTTTTATGCACTTTGAAAACAATTAAAGTAAAAGCAGGAATATATAATTCCTCGAGAAGACATAATAATGTAGTTACTAATGTTGGATATTATAATAGTCAAGGATATTATAATAATAGATATCAAGGGGAATATGATTCCAACCATAGAGTCAATTATAGTATTTATGGTAATTATAGACCACCTAATACAAGATAATTTTTAATATTAGATATTAAAAAATATATCATTATAAATTAAATGAGCAGTGGTTCATATTGTTCACCAAAAAACAATAATTTATTTACTTGTTTTAGTAATGAAGACCTTATTAAAATTGCTAAATATTTACAAAGAGAAACTGGAAATGTAATACATATTCCCAGTGAATTTACAATTGAATCTAGAAAACAACTATGGATTGATATCAAAAGAAATATAGGGAATTTAAGTAAGTGTTCAGAAGATTATTGTATGATAAAAAATCAGGATATAATTAATATTCTGGGTAAAGCTACAATCGAAAAAAAATTCAGACCTGAAAAACCAGCTAATTGGAATAATAATAAAACTACATGGTTATCAACTGTAGATATTAGAAAAGTTATGCGACAATATGAAGAAAAACATCCAGATTTTAAATTTATAGGTCCTACGCCTATAGATTTTGATAAAAGATTTAATAAATATTATTGCGTAAATAATGAACTATGTAATTTTAATCTGGAAAAATTATTAAAGCAAGGCAAAAAAAGAATTGGTGTAGTATTTAATTTAGATCCCCATCATATGAAAGGTTCCCATTGGGTATCGTTATTTATTGATGTAAATACTG
>Ga0228664_1001757_pt1 | contig 10727 bp, 9 predicted proteins | sample 78DmetaG_FD_183029 | JGI IMG/M metagenome (GOLD analysis project Ga0228664, IMG submission 183029) | Seawater microbial communities from Monterey Bay, California, United States - 78D | ecosystem: Environmental > Aquatic > Marine > Coastal | place: USA: California | collected 2016-09-26 | reverse complement strand
GACCAAGTCTGCCCATGATCACGCGAAATCAGTGCCCGAGATCGCGTGAAATAGATGCCCAGCTTCCCGTGAAATCACTGCCCACGATCAGATGAAATCTGTGCCCACCATCCCGCGAAACACGCAATCGTTCGAGAGAAATGCAACCACAGCGCGTGCGGGTTCAGAACATTCGCGTGCCCTGTTGGTCAATCACCTGCTTGGCCTTTTCAATCGCGGCCTCATGCGCGGCCTCAACTGAGGGCAACGTATCGGCGCGGATTAGGTGGTGGCTCTGGCCGTCCTTTTCGACCATCGCCGACAAACGATAGACATGTCCTTCTTTGATCGGCTGAGGCGTGATCGTATACCCCTCATACATCACAGGCTCCGCAGGCTTGGGATCAGATTTTCCGAATAGTTGGGAGAGGAGAGACATGGGCTAAAGTTCCAATGTGATTAGTCAGCGTCTTCAAGGCGGCATCGTCAGGTTCAAGAACAATGGGGCCGGTTGGGGTGATCTCACGGATCGCGGCGAGCTTGAGCGCTGAGGCAATCCGTTTGGGCGCGACCTCAAAGACTTCACGGTTTTTGCGAACGCGATGGTCATCAAAAACGTCGTGGATGAGCTTTTCAGCGAGGTGGCAGTCCGCAACCTCGGCTGCAAAAAAGCATTCAAACGGAAGAGGCACGCCGGTAGAGGCCAGCGCCCTGATCCGACCCAAAAGATCAGCCGTCGTTTTGCCGACTTTGACTAAGCCGGGCATCGCCTCGTTGGTGAGAATATAGACAATATCCATCGAGGCGACCTTGGTTCCGACGTCTTACTGATCCAAGAAGCTCCGCAGTTTGCGGCTCCGCGACGGGTGCTTAAGCTTACGCAACGCCTTCGCCTCAATCTGACGAATACGTTCGCGCGTCACGCTGAACTGTTGGCCGACTTCTTCCAACGTGTGATCGGTATTCATGCCGATCCCAAAGCGCATGCGCAGCACGCGCTCTTCGCGCGGGGTGAGTGAGGCGAGAACACGGGTTGTCGTCTCTTTCAGGTTTTCCTGAATCGCGCTGTCCAACGGCAGAACCGCGTTCTTGTCCTCGATGAAGTCGCCAAGCTGGCTGTCTTCTTCGTCGCCAATCGGTGTTTCAAGTGAAATTGGCTCCTTGGCGATTTTCATCACCTTGCGGACCTTTTCCAAAGGCATCTGCAGCTTTTCTGCCAATTCCTCTGGTGTTGGCTCGCGGCCAATTTCATGGAGCATTTGACGCCCCGTGCGGACCAGCTTGTTGATCGTTTCGATCATGTGGACCGGGATACGGATCGTACGCGCCTGATCCGCGATTGAGCGGGTGATCGCCTGACGGATCCACCACGTCGCGTAGGTCGAGAACTTGTAGCCGCGACGGTATTCAAACTTATCCACGGCCTTCATCAGGCCGATGTTGCCCTCTTGGATGAGGTCAAGGAATTGCAGCCCGCGGTTGGTGTATTTCTTGGCGATGGAAATCACGAGACGCAGGTTCGCCTCAACCATTTCCTTCTTGGCCTGCCGGGCTTCTTTTTCACCCTTCTGGACCTGCTGCACGATGCGGCGGAATTCGTTGATGTCGACGCCGACGTACTGGCCGACCTGCGCCATGTCAGCGCGCAATTGCTCGACCTTATCGCGAGAGCGTTCAAGCAACATCTGCCAGCCACGCCCGGATTTTTCGGACATGCGGTCAACCCAGCCGGGATCCAGCTCGTGGCCACGGTATTCTTCGATGAACTCACGGCGGTTGATACGGGCTTGGTCAGCCAGTTTCACCATGCCGCTGTCTATCGACATGATCCGGCGGTTGATGCCGTACAACTGGTCGATCAAAGCCTCGATCCGATTGTTGTGCAGGTGCAATTCGTTCACCAGCTCAACGATCTCAGAGCGCAGGTGCTGATACTCAGCCTCATCGTCCTGCGAGAACGTGTCGTCTTTGTTGAGTGTTGCGGAAATCCGCAGGTCCTGCATTTCGGACAGCTTGGCAAAGTCGTCTGAAATCCGCTCAAGGGCGGCCAGCACTTGCGGCTTTAGCGCGGCTTCCATCGCGGCCAGCGACATGTTGGCCTGATCGTCTTCGTCTTCGTCGTCATCGCGGCGGATCGGGTTGCCGTCGGCGTCCAGCTCTTGTGCGGCTTCTTCCTGCGGCTTGGGCGCCTCAGATGAATTGGCCGGCGCGTTGGCGACTACGGGCTCAACGTCATCTTCGTCACCCATGGCGTTGCCAAAGGTGGTCTCTAGGTCGATCACGTCGCGCAACAGAATGTCTTCGTTCAGAAGTTCTTCGTGCCAGATCGTGATCGCTTGGAATGTCAGGGGGCTTTCACACAGCCCAAGGATCATTGTATTGCGGCCAGCCTCGATGCGCTTGGCAATCGCGATCTCGCCCTCACGGGACAACAGCTCAACCGAGCCCATTTCACGCAGGTACATGCGGACCGGGTCATCGGTGCGGTCCAGCTTTTCGCCGCCCGTTGCGCCAATGGCCAAGTCGCGGTTGCCCGCAACTTCGACCACAGCGGTGGAGCCGGACTTGCCGTCTTCTTCGCCGTCCTCGGCCTCTTCGGCTTCGATGATGTTGATGCCCATTTCGGACAGCATCGACATCACGTCTTCGATTTGCTCGGAGGACACTTGCTCAGGCGGGAGCACCGCGTTGAGCTGGTCATAGGTCACGTAGCCCTTGGTTCGGGCTTCGGCGATCATCTTTTTGACCGCTGCTTGGCTCATATCGATCGCGATATCGCCGTCCTGCTGGTCAGTTTTTTGATCTTCGTTGGTGTCTTTAGCGGCCATGGAGCGCTCCTGGAGCTTGCGGGGCGGGCGTGGGCGGAAATGATTCGCACGGTCTGGTTGTTCGAATCATTACCGCGAATCGTAGGGAAGCGCACCCGCTGCTAGCGTTTTTTCTTTTCCCAAACCTTCGTATCGAGAAGATTCTGGAGATAATTTGACATTGACGCACTGTCCTCCGCGTCAACACCGGTATTAGGCAGAACAGCACGATCAGCAAGAGCGCGCGTCTGGTTGGCCTCATTCAAGCGCCAGGTAAGGGCTTCGTCCGCGGGGCTAGGCTCCGCTTTGGCCCGAAGATCCTCTAGTGCCTCGCTCAACTCCTGACGATGACCCCGGCGCGCCTCTAGCTTTGTCAGAGCGTCCATGATGCACGGGGCCGCGTCGCTTGGCTGTGCCTTTTGGCGCAAAGCGGGGCTCAGTTGGATGTGGCGTGAAGCACGCAAAGTTTCAAGGGTCTGCGCGGTGCCTGTCGCCATGAAATAGGCTTCGGGGTTATCGCTGGCCTCTTTTGTCCACCACAACAGCGCGTTGGCCAGTACTTCGTGACCGGGCCCAACCCATTTCATTTGCTCCAACGCCTCGGCGTGGCTGTCGATCAGGGCGGGGTGCGCGGCCAGTGCGGTCAGAACGACCCCTTCTAGCAAGATCTCAGAGGTTTCATGTGTCGAACTTTGTGCCAACGCTGAGCTTTTGGTGGAGGCCACAGGCGCCTGCGGCTCCTGCCAGCGCGCAAAATTCCCACGCCCACCACCACCGCTAGGCCCGCCACGGCGCGGGCCACCGCCAAAGTTGCCGCTCTCATTGCGCTGTCCGTCTCTGGAGGGGCGGGGGCCGAAAAGCTCTTCGCGCAGGCGCGCGATTTCATCGCCGTAGTGCGCCCGGATCGAGGGGTCTTGGATGCTGCGCAGGACGGTACGCAGGTCCTTGTCCAGCTTCGCACGCCGCTCGGGGCTATCGATATTCTTGTCCGCTGTTTCGCGGCGCCAGAGCAATTGCACCATCGGCAAGGCGCCGCCCAGCAGGGTCTTCATCGCCTCAGGCCCTTCGGCGCGCAGAACATCGTCCGGGTCGCGCCCCTCTGGCATTAGGGCAAAGCGAACGGATTTGCCCGCCTCAAGGATCGGCAGCGCCAGATCGATCACCTTATAGGCTGCCCGCACGCCAGCCTTGTCGCCATCCATGGCAAAAACCGGTTCGTCCTCAAATCGCCACAACATCCGCAAATGTTCTTGTGTGACTGCGGTGCCAAGGGCCGCGACCGTCGCCTCAAATCCCGCTTGGCTTAGGGCGATGACATCCATGTACCCCTCGGCCACAACCAGCGGCTGACCCTTGCCCGCAGCGGTGCGCGCTGGCCCGTGGTTGTAGAGCGTGTAGGATTTCTTGAACAATTCGGTCTCAGGCGAGTTGAGGTATTTGGCGCGCGCATCTGCGGCCATCGCGCGCCCCCCAAATGCCACACAGCGCCCGCGCGGATCGCGAATGGGGAATTGAATGCGGTCGCGGAACGTGTCGTAGGGGCTGCGGCCATCGTCTGGGGTTTTGGCCAGCCCTGCGGCCTCGATCAGCTCTTGTGGCACGCCCTTGCCCTTAAGCGCGGCTTGCAAACCATCACGCCCATTGGGGGCAAATCCGATTTCAAAACGGTCAATCGTGGCGGCATCCAAGCCCCGGCGGCTAAGATAGGCGCGGGCATCCGCAGCCACCCCGGTATTTAGCTGTAGCCGGAACCACCGCGCCGCTAGGTCCATGACCTCGGCCAATTGGGTAGCGCGGTCGGATTTTTCTTGTGCCTTGGGGTCGCGCGCCGGCATTGGAAGCCCGGCTTCACCAGCCAAAATCTCGACGGCCTCCATAAAGCTGACATTCTCGCTTTCGCGCACAAAGGTGATCATGTCGCCCTTCGCTTGGCAGCCAAAGCAATAGTAATAACCCTTTTGATCATCCACGTGGAACGAGGCGGATTTCTCTTGGTGAAACGGGCATGGGGCCCACCAGTCGCCTTTGCCTTGGTTCGACTTGCGGGTGTCCCACATCACCTTTCGACCCACGACATCCGCCAGGGACAGTCGCGTGCGTAATTCATCAAGAAAACCGGGCGGGAGACTCATGCCCCTATGGTCCCATGCGCTTGGCTCCGTGTCCAGATGACCCGCGACCCATTGCAGGGACCTAATGCCAAGTATTTCGGGCATTCCTGCGCGCCGGTGCACCAAAAGCCTTTGATCGGGGCTATTGCGCCATCGAAGTGCCTGCATTTTTCATAAAATTGCCCTGATCCCGGCGTGCCACCGCCACGCCGCCGCGCGAAAAAGGATCAATGCCCTTCAGGGGCCACACCGATAAGGATGCGTCTCATGTCTGTCATCAAAGCCCACCTGACCCATTTTTGGCATGACACATCCGGTGCAATAACGGTCGAATGGACCCTCCTGACCGGAGGGCTGGTGGCCATCGCGCTGGCGGCAACGGCGGTTGTAGGGTCGGGGTTGGATTCCAACACTGCGATGTTGAATGAGGAATTCACCCGTGAGCACCGGTTCTATGAAACCCGTAATTTTGGGCGATCTCCGGTAGAGGTTGCTCAGGCGCTTGAGATGGAAGTGATGTCCAATAGCCGCCGCGACCGTCGCGTCGCACGGTTGTTGGATGCCCTCACCGAAAATCAATTACGCAACCAGCACCGCACGTGGAACACCCGCGCGGCTGATGCCAGCTACAGCAACTTGCCGCTTGCCCGCGATCAAGTCAGGCTCATCGATGTTGCGATGGAAGCACGTGACGAAGATCCGCACGCAGGCGTTCCGACACCGCTGCCAACCCCCGCGACCTAGGCGTTCAATGCCGCCCTTGCCGCGACGCCGGTCATGGCATGCGTGATTTCATGAACAGCCGTATGTGTCATGGACCGGAACACATAAATATCCATCCCGGTTTTCGTCCGGTGATACAGCGCTGACATATGCCCCAATAGCCCGCGCGCCGTGGTACCGGCATCCATTGCACCTATATCAAGCGGCGTTAGCCGTGCCATGACAGCCTCAAGCGCGTCGCCCTCAAGAGTAAGCGCCGCCCATGCATCAGACTGATCGGTTGTGGCCGCAAGCCCCGCCAGATCAGCGCATTCCCCGACCACAAACGCCAAATTGCGACCCGCCCACAGGACATTTCCCCTCGCTTCATTCGGGGCAGGCCAATGCCCAAGCGCCTTGCGCACGGCGGTCTTCTTGCCTTTGAACGGTGACACGGAGGTCAGGGTTGGTGTGCGCTCCGTAAGCGTGAGATTACCAATGGTGACCGGGCACAGACCCAATGCAGCGGAGGTTGCAATCAGATTACCCACGGGCACGCCCTCCTTCGGGGTCTAGGGATACGGGGTGACAAATTTCGACCTCCGTGTCGACGCCGCGCAACCGGTCCACAAATCGGATACGCTCGCCCATGCGCGCGGTTCCGTCCCGCACAAAGGCCAGCGCCATGTAGGTCTGTAGCGTTGGCGAATAGCAGGCGGATGTCGCATAGCCTTGGTCGGTCTCGCGGTGCACGCGGTCACCGATGTTGTATAGGTGTCCGCCTGCGTCGATCTTGGTGGTGGGGTCCACGGGACGCAGACCCACCAATTCCTCACGCGAGGCCATCAGAACGGGGCGGCTGGCCGCGGCTTTGCCGATGCAATCCTTCTTGGCGGAAATCATCCGGCCCATGCCGATGTCGCGGGCCGTAACCCGGCCCATAATCTCGGCGTGTGTGACAAAACCTTTCTCGATGCGCAGCACGTTGAGTGCTTCCATCCCGTAGGCTCCGCCGCCCAGCAATTCGGCCCGACCAACAAGGTCCCGCCAGAGGGCCGCGCCATACCGCGCAGGTACCGCGATCTCATAGGCATGTTCGCCCGAGAACGAAATCCGGAACAAACGACCCGTCACGCCCAACACATCAATCGCGCCACAGGCCATAAAGGGAAAGCTGTCGTTATCCACCTTCGTGTCCGTCAGCGAATTGATCAGGTCGCGCGCTTTTGGCCCCGCGACCGAGAATTGCGCCCACGCCTCGGTGGTCGAGATGATCGACACATCCCACTCGGGGTGCAGGGCTTGGGTCACGAACTCAAGGTGTTTCATGACATTGCCAGCTGCCGCCGTCGTTGTCGTCATGACATAGTGATCCGGCGCGATGCAGGCGGTGGTGCCATCATCCATGACAAAACCGTCCTCGCGCAGCATCACCCCATAGCGCACGCGCCCGGGTTTGAGTGTTGAGAACGTATTGATATAGACAAAATCTAACAGCTTGGCGGCGTCTGGACCCTGAATGTCGATCTTACCCAGCGTGCTGACATCGGCCACACCCACGGCGTCGCGAACCATGTTGACCTCTCGGTCGCAGGCATCGCGCCACGTCTTTTCGCCTGTCCGGGGGAAATAGCTGGGGCGATACCAAAGGCCCGCCTCAATCATCGGCGCGCCCATTTGCAGCGCATTGGCATAGGATGTCGTGAACCGTTCAGGTGCAAAGCCTTTGCCCTTTGCGCCCGCGCCCATCGTACCGATCGCGGTGGGCACATATGGCGGGCGGAAGGTCGTTGTGCCGGTGCCGGGAATGTCCCGGCCCGTGGCCTCGGCCAAAACCGCAAGCGCGCCCACATTGGATGACTTGCCCTGATCGGTGGCCATGCCTTGGGTCGTGTAGCGCTTCATGTGCTCGACCGATTGGAAGTTTTCCTTGGCCGCTTGGCGCACATCCTTGGTGGTTACATCGTTCTGAAAATCGAGCCACGCACGTCCCGGCGCATCCACTGCCCAAAGCGGCGCGAGCCCGAGGGGCGTATCGTCAGCCACGGGCGTCTTGATGGATGCAGGACTTAGGCCCAAGCGTTCTAGCACTTTGCGCGCTCGGAAGATCCCGGATTTGAGCGCGCCGTGGGTTGAGAAGTTGCCCATGGCGGCGCCTGCGGCCTCTAGTCCCGGCACGGCGCCGGGGGTGGGCACAAAGGCGTGGATCTCGGGGTTCCACGTGGGGCGTCCGTTCATGTGGCACGTCAGGTGCACCGAAGGGTTCCAGCCGCCAGACAGGCCAAGGCCATCGGCTTCGATGTCCCATTCGCGCGTGCCCTGCCGGACTTTGACGCTGCGCAGGCCCAGATGCCCGCGCGTGTTAATGACCTCTGCTCCTGCATGCACAAGGTAATCACCGCTTGGGGCGATGCCGCTGCGGGCGTCGACTACGGTTGTTTCGATGCCTGCGTCCGCAAGGTCTTTGGCCGTCGCATGCGCGCTGTCGTTGTTGGTGAACAGCACGATCCGCTTGCCGGGGGTGACGCCCCAGCGGTTCAGATAGCTGGCCATCGCTGAGGTCAGCATGACACCCGGACGGTCGTTCATCGGGTGGGCAATCGGCCGTTCCAACGCACCTGCCGCCAGCACGGCGCCACGGGCATGGATACGCCAGAAACATTCACGTGGCAGGTCGGCAGAAGGGCTTGGTAAGTGGTGACTTACACGCTCTAGAGCGCCGTAAGTGCCGCCATCAAATACGCCCGTGATCGTGGTCCGCGTCATGATCCGCACGCCCAGATCACGCAAGGTTTGAACCATCTCTGCGGCCCAGATAGGGCCGGGCTTGCCATCAACTTCGACGGTTTCCGACAGCAGTCGGCCACCGGCCTCGGTCTGCTCATCACACAAAATGACCGACGCACCGGATTGCGCCGCCGTAAGTGCTGCCATCAAACCAGCAGGACCCGCGCCAATAACCAGAACGTCACAGGTCGCAAAGGCACGCTCGGCATCGTCGGGGTGCGCCTCACCGGAAAGCCCACCCAAACCAGCCGCACGGCGGATGATTGGCTCATAGATTTTTTCCCAAAACGCTTTGGGCCACATGAACGTCTTGTAATAAAAACCAGCCCCCAAGAAGGGTGCGGCTAGGTCGTTTATCCCCATCACGTCGGTCTTGAGCGAGGGCCACGCGTTTTGCGAAAATACCTCTAGCCCGTCGTAGATTTCTTGCACAGTGGCGCGAACGTTGGGGTCTTGATGCGCGCCGCTGCCTACCGTGATCAGGGCGTTTGGCTCCTCGGAGCCTGCTGTCAGCGGACCACGGGGGCGGTGGTATTTGAAGCTGCGCCCCATCAACCGCTCACCCTTGCCCAAAAGGGCGGAGGCCACGGTGTCGCCCGCATATCCACGGACGTATTTGCCATCAAATTGGAACAGCACTTCTTCGGCGCGATTCACCCGGCCCTTGCCATCAATTCTCATGTGCGAACCTCCCGGCGGTAGGTCTCGGCCAGTTCTGATCCTTTGACCTCATGGGTGACCGTATTGCGGGTCACAACGACCCACGCGCCACAGCCCGCCTCATGTTGCCACAGCTCTTGGGTGTCGCCCGCAGGGTTATCGCGCAGGTGCAAGTAAGCGTCCCACGCAGAAAGCGGTGCATCAGCAGTGGGGCGATTGAGATATGTCTCATGACCCATGTAGTAAAATTCCCGGCGATCACGGTCGCCGCAAAGGGGGCAGGTTATGCGCATGGGACGTTCCCGTGGGCTTGAGAAAGAAGGACGCAGCCAAACGACACGCGCTGGGCAGTTTGTATGGGGGCACGCATAATCATCAATGCAAATTGTGCTGAGACCCGGTGGCCTCTTCGTCGATGACATGACCGCGCGCGAGCCGATCAAGGCGCAGCTTGCTGGCGGCGGGGTGATAATCACCCGTTGCCATCAGATGGGCAAAGCACTTGCCCGAACCGGGCACCGCCTTAAAGCCACCGTAGCACCAGCCACAGTTGATAAAGAGCCCCTCGGTCTCGGTCCGGTCAATGAACGGCGAGCCGTCGGGCGTCATATCCATAATTCCGCCCCATGATCGCAACACCTTGGCGCGTCCGATCATCGGCATCAGGGCCATGCCCGCCTCCATCACGTGTTCAGCCATGTGCAGGTTCCCGCGCGACGCGTACGAGGCATAGAAATCAATGTCGCCACCAAACACCAGGCCGCCCTTGTCAGACTGGCTGAGGTAAAAGTGCCCCATGCCAAAGCTGATCACGTGATCAACACAAGGCTTAAGACCCTCGGTCACAAAGGCCTGCAAAACGTGGCTCTCGATGGGCAGGCGCATGCCCGCCATCGCAGCGACTTGGCTGGACCGGCCAGCGACAACAATCGCAACCTTCTTGGCCCGGATTGGCCCGCGGGATGTTTGCACCCCGCGCACTACGCCGTTTTCAATGTCGATACCGGTGACTTCGCATTGCTGGATGATGTCGACGCCGCGCTGGTCCGCGCCGCGCGCAAACCCCCATGCGACCGCATCATGCCGCGCGGTGCCGCCGCGGGGGTGATACAGCCCGCCATAAACCGGGAAACGCGGGTTGTCGTAGCTGATGTAGGGCAGCATTTCACGAATCTCATCACGGCCCAGCATGATCGCGTCATCGCCCTGCGAAATCATCATGTTGCCGCGCTTGGCAAATGCATCACGCTGACCGTCGGAATGGAACAGGTTGATGATGCCGCGCTGGCTCATCATGGTGTTGTAGTTCAGCTCTTGCTCCATATCTTCCCACAGCTTGAGCGAGTGGGAATAGAACTCAGAGTTGCCATCAATACCGTAGTTTGCACGCACAATCGTGGTGTTTCGGCCCACGTTGCCGCCGCCGATATACCCCTTTTCAAGCACGGCCACATTGGTGATCCCGTACTCTTTGGCCAGGTAATAGGCCGTGGACAGGCCATGCCCGCCGCCACCGATTACCACGACGTCATATTCGGCTTTGGGTTCGGGCGAACGCCAATGCGGCTGCCAACCGGTATTCCCGGTCAGCCCTTGCTTGAGAATTTGCCATGCTGAATAGCGCATTAGGTCCCCGCAGAGGTGTCATCAAATTGTATGACACACCCTAACGAAGCGAAGC
>Ga0228664_1001752_pt1 | contig 10736 bp, 10 predicted proteins | sample 78DmetaG_FD_183029 | JGI IMG/M metagenome (GOLD analysis project Ga0228664, IMG submission 183029) | Seawater microbial communities from Monterey Bay, California, United States - 78D | ecosystem: Environmental > Aquatic > Marine > Coastal | place: USA: California | collected 2016-09-26 | reverse complement strand
AATCGAGCGCCCCGCGGCCCTCAAGGGGCGCATCGACCAGTTGATGACCAACCTCGGCTCGCGCCTGCCGAGCTTCCGCCGCAAGAGCGAGGACGACGTCCTGCTGCTGGCCGAGGAGCAGCAGCGCGCCGATGCCGTCAGCCCGGCTGCCGCGCCGAGCCGCGCCTGGGAGGATGAGGCGGCGCCGAAATCCGCCAGCGGCTCGCGGGTCGCCGAGTTCAGCGGCCCGGCCTCGCTGCTGGAGCTGGTCAACCAGAGCTTCGAGGTGATGCAGACCTCGCTGGCGCAATACAAGATCGCCGGCTACCCGCCGGACATCCTGATCAACGTGCCCAAGCGCGTGTGCCGTTTCTTCGAGTTCTACAAGGCGCCGGAGCTGATCATGCTCGGCCGCCAGATCGCCCGCGACACCCTTGAGCGCTACGAGCGCGAGCGTTGATCACTCGCTGTGCAGCGCCTCGACCGGCTGCAGGCGAGCCGCCCGCCGCGCCGGGGCGATGCCGGAGAGCACCCCGACCAGCGCCGCCAGCAGCAGTGCCAGCAGCAGCCCCCCCGGCTGCACGGCAAGCGGCAGCCCCGGTAGCGCCAGCTGCAGCGCGCCGAGCAGCGCGCCCATCAGCAGCAGCCCGGCCAGCCCGCCGAGGAGCGACAGCAGCAACGCCTCGCCGAGAAACAGCGCCAGCACCTGCCGCGAGGTGGCGCCGACCGCGCGCAACAGGCCGATTTCCACCGCGCGCTCGGCCACTGCGGTGGTCATGATGGTGAGGATGCCCACCGCTCCCACCAGCAGCGAGATGCCGCCCAGCGCCGCCACCGCGACACTGAACATGGCGAGGATGCGGTCCAGGCTGCGCAGCATGTCGTCCTGGGTGGTCAGATTGAAATCCTCCTCGCCGTGGCGCTCGATCAGCAGCTGGCGCACCCGTTCGCTCGTCTGCGCCGCGCCGCTGCCGGCGCTGAACACCAGGTTGATCTTGGCCAGGCCGTCGCGGTTGAACAGGCTTTCAGCCCAGTCCACCGGCACGTAGGCGATGTCGTCGATATCGAAGCCGAGCAACTGCCCCTGGCGCGCCATCACCCCGATCACCCGGAAGCGCGTGCCGCCGACCCGCACCGTCTGCCCCAGCGGGTTGGCCGCGCCGAACAGCTCCTGGCGCAGGGTGTGGCCGAGCACCACGTAGGGCGGCGAGCGGCCGTCGCGCGGCTCGGGGAGGAACTGGCCGAGGGCCAGCGGCAGGCGCCAGGCCGTGGCCATCTGATGGCCGCAGCCGAGCACCCCGGTGTAACGGGTCAGGCCGGCGAACTGGATGTCGCCGTTGCCCTGAATGATCGGCACCGCCGCCTCGACGTGGGCCAGGCGGCGCAACGCATCGGCGTCGGCGATGGTCAGCGGGCGCACGTTGCTGAGCACGCCGCCGAGGCCGCCGGTGCGGGTCATGCCCGGGCGGATGGTCAGGTTGCGCGTGCCGAACTGGGCGAAGTTGTCCTGCACGTAGCCGCGCAGGCCGTCGCCGATGGCGGTGAGCAGGGCCATGGCGGCGATGCCGATGGCCACCCCGAGCAGGGTCAGCAGGCTGCGCAGGGGCCGGCTGAGCAGCGCCGAGCCGCTCAGGCGCAGACCGTCGCGCAGTTGCATCAGCCGCCCCCCGCCGCGCCGTGCAGCGCCTGCACCGGCGCCATGCTCGCGGCGCGATTGGCCGGCAGCCAGGCGAACAGCGCGGCGCAGGTCAGCGCCAGACCCAGGCTGACCAGGCGCGCCCACCAGGGCGCGTGCAGCGGCAGCGCCGTGGCCAGGCGCGCGCCCCACAGCAGCAGCTCGGCCAGCAGCAGGCCAGCCAGCGCACCGACCAGGGCCAGCAGCAGCGCCTCGCCGAGAAACACCAGGCGCACCTGCCCGGCGCTGGCGCCGAGGGCCTTGAGCAGGCCGATCTCGGCGGTGCGCTGGTTGACCGAAATCCAGGTCACGTTCATCACCAGGATGCCGGCCACCAGTAGGCTGATTGCGGCGATGCCGCCGAGCGCCTGGGTCAGGCGCGCGAGAATCTGCTCGAAGGTGCCGCGCAGGGCGTCCTGGCCGACCAGGGTGAAATCCTCCTTGCCCTGGTGACGCCGGCTCAGGCTGGCACGAATCTCCCGCTGCGCGCTGGCGAGGTAACTGGCGCCGCGCAGCTCGACAAAGATGCGCAGCAGGCCCTCGCGGTCGAACAGCGCCTGGGCGTTGGCCAGGGGAATCAATAGGCTGTCGGAGAAATCCATGCCCAGCGACTCGCCGCGCTCGGCCAGCACGCCGATCACCCGCAGCCGCCGGTCGCCGGCGCGCAGCCGTGCGCCGATCACGCCGACCGCCTCGCCCTGGCCGGCGGCCAGTGCCGGCAGCGCCTGGCCCTGGGCCAGCTGCAGGCCGCGCATGGCGAAGAAGTGGTGGTCAGTGCCGACGATCAGCGTCTCGCGGTGGCGATTGCCGGCGCGCACCTCGGCGCGCCCCGACTGCTGCGGCGCCACCCGGCGCACCTGCGGCAGGCGGGCGATGGCCAGGGCATCACCGAGGGTCAGCTCGCGCGGCGCCAGGCCGGTGACCGGCGGCATGCCGCCGGTGGTCTGGTTGCGCCCCGGCACCACGATCAGCAGGTGGCGGCCGAGCTGGTCGAACTCGCCGATGACGAAGCGCCGGGCGCCCTCGCCCAGGCCGCTGAGCAGCACCACGGCGAACACGCCAATGGCGATGGCCAGCAGCAGCATGGCGCTGCGCGAGCGGTGCCCGCGCAGCCCGCCGAGCCACAGGGCGCAGAGGTCGGCGGCGCGCATCAGGCCACCCGCAGTTGCGGCGGCCGCGCCTGGCCGTCGTGCAACCACAACTGGCGCCGCGCGCGCGCCGCGTGCTGAAGGTCGTGGGTCACCACCACCAGGGTCTGGCCTTCGGCGTTGAGCGCTTCGAGCAGGGCGAACACCTCGCCGCCGGCCTGGCTGTCGAGGTTGCCGGTGGGCTCGTCGGCCAGCAGCAGCGCCGGGCGCATGACCATGGCGCGGGCGATGGCCACCCGCTGGCGCTGACCGCCGGACAGCTCGGCCGGGCGATGACCCAGGCGCTGGCCGAGGCCGAGTCGTTCGGCCAGCTCGCGGCTGCGACGGCGGCGCTCGGCGGGGTCGATGCCGGCCAGGAGCATCGGCAGCTCGATGTTTTCCAGCACGTTCAGGCGCGGGATCAGGTGGTAGGCTTGGAACACGAAACCGATATGGCGACTGCGCAGCTCGGCACGGCGACGCTCGTCGAGCGCCGCGGTGGCCTCATTGTTGAGCCAGTATTCGCCGGCATCCGGCACGTCGAGCAGGCCGAGGATATTGAGCAAGGTCGACTTACCCGAGCCGGACGGACCGACCACCGCCAGGTAGTCGCCGGCGGCGATCTGCAGATCCAGCGCCGCCAGGCCGACGACCCGCTGCTCGCCACTGGCGAAGCCGCGCGTCACCCCCTGCAGACGGATCATCACTGCGCTTCCGCGCCGCGCGAGATCACCGCGATACCGTCCTTGAGTCCCTCCTGGTGGAGGCTGGCGAGAATCCGCTCGCCCTCGTGCAGGCCGTCGAGCACCTCGGTCCAGCGCCAGTTGGCCAGCCCGGTGTTCAGCTCGACCTCGCGCAACACGCCGGTGGCCGGGTCATAGCGCAGCACCCGGCGCCCCTCCAACAGGGTCTCGGTGGGGATGCGCAGGCTGCCGGCGCTCTGCTCCAGGAGAATTTCCACATCGGCGCTGTAGCCGGCCAGCAGGGTCACGTCCACCGGCAACTGGGCGAAACGCACCTCGACGTCGACGGTGCGCGCCTGCTTCTCCAGCTCACGCACGAAGGGCGCGATGCGGCTGACCTGGCCGTGGAAGTGGCGGCCGCGGAAAGCGTCCAGGCTGATCCGTACCGGCATGCCGATGCGCACCCGACCGGCGTCCACCTCGTCGATCGGCGCATCGACGTAGAGGCAGCTGTCGTCGATCAGGTCCACCGCCGGCGGCGTCGGAATGCCCGGCGGTGAGGGAGTGACGAATTCGCCCAGCTCGCCGTTGATCTGCGCTACCACTCCGGCGAAGGGCGCACGCAGCACGGCCTGGTCGAGCAGCGAGCGCTGCAGCGTCAGGTTGGCCTCGGCCTCGCGGATCTGCACCTGCTGCGCGGTGCAGGCCAGTTGCGCCAGGCGCGCCTTGGTCTCGGCCTGGTCGAGGCGCTCGAGCGAGGTCAGCTTGCGTTCACCCAGGTGCTGCAGGCGGCGGTGATCGCGCTGGTACAACTCGGCCTTGCGGCACAGCTGCTCGCGCTCGCTGCGGCGTACCTCAAGACGCGCACTGGCCTCCTCGACCCGCGCCAGGCGGTCGTCCTGGCGCAGGCGCATGAGCACCTGGCCGAGTTCGACCTGCTGGCCTTCGTCGACCAGCAGCTCGCTGACCTGGCCGCCGACATTGAACGACAGCCGCGAACGGCGACAGGATTTCAGGGTGCCGGCGCGGGTATTGGCGACCAGGGTTTCCACCGGGCCGCGCTCCACCGCGATCAGTTGCACGGGCATCGGTTGGGGTCGCTGCCACCACCATAAAACCGCCAATAAACCGGCGAAAACAATGAGGTAAATCGACAGACTGCGCATAAGTGCCTCTTTATTGACACCCTAGCTTCAGCCTAGGTCAGCCTCTCCCCGCCAACAACGCGATACGCCCGCCATTGGTCTCTTGATAGAAGTTCTTAGTTTCAACGGTTTATACGTCTCATGCCCGTTTGTCCGGCGGCAGCTGGTCGAGGGCTGCCTGGTTGTCCGGCGCCTTGTCCGCCACCCAGTCGCTGAGCAGGCTGTAAGCCACTGCCAGCAGGGTCGGGCCGAGGAACAGGCCCATGAAGCCGAAGGCGAGGATGCCGCCGAACACGCCGAGCAGCACCACCACCAGCGGCAGGTTGCCGCCACGGCTGATCAGGTAGGGCTTGAGGATGTTGTCCACCCCACTGATGATGAAGAAGCCCCAGATACCCAGGAAGATCGCCATGCCGATCTCTCCCTGCCACACCAGCCAGGCCACGGCGGGCCCCCAGATCAGCGGCGGGATCATGATGAAGCTGAAGGCGAAGGTCAGCAGGCCCAGCACCAGCGCACCCGGCACTCCGGCGATGACGAAACCGATGTAGGCCAGCACGGCCTGCGCCGCAGCGGTGCCGATCACGCCGTTGACCACGCGCTGCACGGTGCCGGCGACCAGCTCCAGATAATGATCGGCACGCTCGCCGATCAGTCGCTCCAGCAGGCTGTGCACGAACACCGCCAGGCGCGGGCCGTCACGGTAGAAGAAGAACACCAGCACCAGGCTCAGGGCCAGTTCGACCATGCCCGCGCCAATCTTCGCGCTGCGCGCCACCAGCCAGTTGCCGACCTGGCCGAGATAGGGTCGCAGGGTGTCGAAGAAGGCAGCGCCCTGCTGGTCGATGGTGCGCCACAGCTCCACCAGGCGCTCGCCGACCAGCGGAATGCTGGCCAGCCAGCTCGGCGGCGGCGGCAGGCCTTCGACCTGCAGATCCTTGACCAGGGCGTTGGCATCCTTGATGTGATCGGCCAGGTTGAAGCCCAGCCACACCAGCGGCACCGCCACCATGATCACCCAGACACCGGTGAGGATGCCCGCCGCCAGCGACATGCGGCCATTGAGCAGCTGCGTCAGCAAGCGCATCAACGGCCAACTGGCAAAGGCCAGCACGGCAGCCCAGAACAGCGCCGACCAGAATGGCGCCAGCACCCAGAGGCTGGCAGCCAGCAGGCCGAGCAGAAGAATCTGCACCAGCAGACGATCATTAGTGGCCATCAAGCGAAACTCCCTTCGACGAAACGACAAAGCGCCCATGAAGGGCGCTCTGTAACAGGCGATTGCGAGCGATAGCTTAACGCAACAAATGCACGCTCAGTGTTTCATCGGCGCTTTCACCCAACTCCAGGCGTGCTTCGCGTACGCGTTGCTCGATCAGCGCCTCGCGCCAGGCTTCGGCCTGGTTGCCCGCCAAGGTGACGCGCAGGGTGCTGTCGAGATTCAGGCTACGCGCCAGCACTTCCACCCAGGCGCTGTCGGCCTTGGCTTCATCGGGCAGTTTCAGTTGCCCATCGGTACGCAACTGACGCAGCAAGGTCGCTGGCGTCGGCAGCAATACGCCCAGAGGGGCTTCGGCATCCAGTTGCTCGACATGCAGGTAAGCACGGCGATTACCACGAGTGATGCTGTATAGCGCCAGCAGGCTCTCGTGATTCGGCTCGGCCAGGCGCAACAAGGCATAGGCCTGCTGGTCGTCAGAGCCATATAGCGTGGCATTGCCGAATACCGAGTTGGCCCACAGGCTACTCGCACCACACTCACGGCCCTGGCACCAGTAGAGCAGCTCGGCGTCCTTTTCCAGCAGCGCTTCGCGCGCCGCGGTGAACACCTGATCGGCACTGTGGGTGCGTGGCAGCTCGTAGGTCACCGCACTGTGCTTGCCCTGCACGAGAATCTCCCGCTCATAGCGCAACCGCCCGCTGATGCGGCGAATCGAGCCTTGCGGATAGATACGCTCGACATCGGGCGCTTCCTTGAACGCGACGATGTGACTGGCAGGAAACCGCGGCAGTACCTCGAGGTCGCGACTGCCAGGTAGATCGGCCGCCAGTACGGCACCGCTGCAGACCGTGGCAAGCACCGCAGAAAAAAACTGCACAGCCCCCTTCATGAGGTGGCAGTCCACTGAAAAAACGCGACGGGTGAGCTTGCTGTACAGCGAGTGGCGACTTTTAACGGGTCGATCATGCGATCCTCCATGGCAGACCGCCACACCTTTCCCCACGGCTGCAGGCAAGTCAAGGCAAGCGCAGGAATGGATTGAAACAATCCGCTACGAGCTGCGCACCGGCTTCATCATCCAGATGCAGGTGATGCCCACCAGGCAGACGGTGTACCTCGAACGGCAGATCCTGCAGCAAGGTGCGCACGGCCGCCTGCGCCCCCATCATGCCCTGCTCCGCCAACACCAGGCTGACCGGACATTGCAGCGCGCGAACGAACGCCTGGGCATGCGCCCAGCTCAGACGCAGCGGCGACGGCAGGGTCAGGCGGCTGTCGGTACGCCAGGTGTAGCCGCCCGGCACCGGCATCAACCCACGCTGGGCCAGCAATTCGGCCGCCTCACGGCTGACCGCGCCCACGCCTTTCATCCGCGCCTCGACCGCACGCGCCATCTCCGCGTACACCGGCTTGCGCTTGTCAGTCAGCGCCTGCCTGGCGCGCAAGGCTTCACCCAGCTTCTGCGGCGCCTGCTCGGCTTCACCGGTGTAAGGCACCAGGCCGTCGATCAGGGCCAGGCGCGCGACCCGCTCCGGCATCGCCCCCGCCAGCAACACGGCGGTGATCGCGCCCATGGAATGACCGAGGATGGAGAAACGCTCCCAGCCAAACTGCTCGGCGACCTGCAGCACGTCAAAGGCATAGTCCCACAGCGCATAACCGGCGCCTGCCGAACGATGCTCGGAATGCCCATGACCGGCAAAATCAAGGGCGACGATGCGCACCCCCTCAAGTTTCGGCGCCAGCCGCGCAAAGCTCGCCGCGTTATCCAGCCAGCCGTGCAGCGCCAGAACCGGCACACCATCCTCTGGACCGTAGAGATGAGCCGCCAACTCGATATGCGGCAGGCTCAGGCGCACTTCCTCGAAATCCATGCTCATGCACGTTGCTCCTGGCTACCAGCCCAGCGGGTGAACAGTTGACGCAGCAGGTCGGCGGTAGCCTGCGGGCGCTCCAACGGGAACATATGGCCGCCAGGCAGGTTGTGATATTCCGCGCGCGGCATGCGCCGCAACAGATGCGCATGATGCGGTAACACCACCCGACTGTGGCGACCGCGCACCATGGCCAGCGGCACCGCCAACTGCTGTGGCCGGCCCGGCGAAGTGTGCGGCACGCTGCGGTAGATACTGATCTCGGTGGCCGGATCGAACTTCAGGCGCAGCCCCTGCTCACTCAATTGCAGGCCATGGCTGACATAGGCGTCCAGGCACTCGGGGTCGAAACGGCGAAACAGGCTCTTGCCGGCGAAGTAGTCTCGCGCCTCGACGAGATCGGCAAAGGCCTCACGGCGCCCAAGCGTGCGGCCGGCCGGGGTAATGCGGTCGATGAAGCCGAAGCGCTTGGCGGCGCGAATCACCATGCGGTCTGCCAGGGTCAGCACTGGCGAATCGAGCATCACCACGCCGCGGTACAAATCCGGGCGAAGCAAGGCGGCGTGATAATGCAGCACGCCGCCGAGGGAATGACCGACGCCCCAGACCGGCTCGTCACCGCCCTCGAGGTGATGGATCAGCTCATCGACCAGGTTCGACCAGTTGTCGTTGACCGGAAAACGCGGGTCGTGGCCATGCTGTTCCAGGTGCTGCACCTGAAAATCCGGCGCCAGCGCGGCGAACAGCTTGCCGTAGGTGGCCGACGGAAAGCCATTGGCATGAGCGAAGAAGATCGACTGCGGCATGCATCAAACTCGAGAAAACAAATATGCCCGGATTCTCCGGCAGCCACCGACGCACGGCAATGACCGTAACGGCCATTGATGGCGGCGCAATGGTCAGGGCTATAGCAGCAGACGTCCGACGATACTGGCCGCCACCAGCAGAAATACCAGGCCGCAAACGAAGTCGATGGTCGGCGCCACCTGCAGCAGCCGCTGACGCATCAGCGGGCGGCTCAGGGTCAGCCCCAGCAGGCTGAACCAGAACAGGCTGAGGCCGAACAGCAGCGCCGCGCAGGCCACCTTGCCGGGCAACGACATGTCAGTCGGCACCAGACTACTGAGCAATGCCAGGAAGAACACCAGCGCCTTGGGATTGCCCAGGTTGGTGAGCACGCCGCGCAACCAGGGGCCGAACAGCGAAGGCGTCAGCTCGCCATCCAGCCGCCTCGGGCCAGCACTGCCACGCCACCAGGCACGCACAGCGCCGATACCCAGCCAGCCCAGATAGAGTGCACCGCCGACCTGCACCAGATCGAACAGCCACTCGGTGCGACTGAGCAGCAAGGCCACGCCGCTGAGCACCAGGGTGCCGTGCAGAAGAATGCCGCAGGCCAGGCCCAACGCACTGAGCAAGCCGGCACGCTGCCCCTGATGCAAGGCGGTGCGTACCACCAGCGCTACATCCGGGCCGGGGCTGATAAGGGCCACCGCGAACACGGCAGCCAGCGACAGCAAGACGGACGTCTCCTGCATGTTGATCTCCAGGAAATTGAAAAGATGATGAGTGGCCGCTGCCAATCAGGTGAACGTCGATGCAGCCAACCTGTAGGAGCGGTGCCCTGCCGCGAATCAGGACGATGCAGACTCGCAAAGCTTCGCCACGAGTCGGGGCTTCTACAAAAGGCTGCTTTGGCAGCCTTGTCCTATGAGCATTAGGCTGTGCAGCTGAATCATCCCTGGCGCAGGCGCGCCGGTGGCAGGCCATAGGTGCGGCGGAACAGCCGCGAGAAATGCGCCTGGTCGTAGAAGCCCAGGCGCAGGGCGATCTCGCTCAGAGGCTCACCCGCCAGCACCAGCGGCAACGCCCGCTGCAAACGCAGTTGCGTCAGCCACTGATGCGGTGGCAAACCGGTGTGCTGGCGGAAACGCCGCAGCGCCTGCCACGGGCTCATGGCGCAGAAAGCGGCGACTTCCTCCAGCGTGGGGGGATCGTCCAGGCGGCTCTCCAGCCAATCGCGCAGCCGCTGCCAGGTCTGCTGATCGAAGACGCGATGAGGCTCGCTGACACGCAATGTAGAGCCCATCTCCAGCAGATGGGCCAGCGCCTGCCAGAGCGCTTCTTCCTGAGCCAGTCTCGAGCCGCCCAGCATCGCCGCATGAAAGCGCTGCAGGTGCTGTGACAGCAGCGGGTGACGCAAGATGCTGGTGGTCAAGCGTGGCGCGCCCTGACGACCGTCACTCAGGGTACGACTGGCTTCATCCAGCCAGGAGGGATCGAAGGCCATTACCCGGATGCGGTAACTCTGGCCATCCAGGCAGGCGCCGTCATGAATCCCTTCCGGCGCCATAAGCAGTACGTCCCCCGCTCCGACATGCCGGCGCTCACCGCCATAGGCGTAGCGATGCTGGCCCTGTATCAGCAGGCCGACGTGGTACTCCAGGTGAAAGTGCCGGGGAAAGGCGAAGCGACGGTACTCGGCATCGATCAGGCGCACGCCGGGCAAGCTGCTTTGGATATGAGTGATCTGGTCCATGGCGCGTACTGTAGCGCCACGGACCGGGCAAATCTTGGATGAAATTGCAGGCAGAAACTTAAAGTTTCGGGGGCTGATCACCCAGGGGAACGATGGCCATGGTCAGCCGCGAGATACAGCTGGCCTTGCCATCATCGCCGCTGAGGCGAATGTCCCAGACGTGGGTGGTACGGCCCAGATGCACTGGCCGCGCCACCGCATGCACACGCCCGCTGCGTAAACCGCGCAGATGGTTGGCGTTGACTTCCAGGCCGACACAGTAGAAGCGGCTGCTGTCGATGCACAGGTAGCTGGCAGTGGAGCCTAGGGTTTCCGCCAACACCACCGAGGCACCACCGTGCAGCAGCCCATAGGGCTGGTGAGTGCGCGAGTCGATCACCATGCTGGCGCTGAGCGATTCGTCGTCGAAGGCTTCGAAACGGATGTCCAGCACCTCACCGATGCTGTTTTTCAAGGTCGCGTTGAGTGCATCGATATCGGGCGTTCGTTGCC
>Ga0228664_1001750_pt1 | contig 10746 bp, 9 predicted proteins | sample 78DmetaG_FD_183029 | JGI IMG/M metagenome (GOLD analysis project Ga0228664, IMG submission 183029) | Seawater microbial communities from Monterey Bay, California, United States - 78D | ecosystem: Environmental > Aquatic > Marine > Coastal | place: USA: California | collected 2016-09-26 | reverse complement strand
ACATTGGTTATATAATCAATCTTTTTTTTCCAAATAATTGATTGATTTTTATAAGCTGGTGCATAGATGCTAATATTGGTAGATAGAGCTATTTTTACCAAAAAAAAGATAAAAAAAAGTGATGTTATAAGCCTATTCATGGCTAAGATATTTTCACCTCTTTTGGGATAAAATCTCTAATGTCCCCATTATTTTTTATGATATCTCTGACAATTGAAGAAGAAATCATTCCATATTTTTTATCTGAGAGTAAGAAAATAGTTTCAATTTCTTTATTCAACACTGAATTTGTTTCAGCTATTTGTTTTTCGTATTCGTAGTCAATAGAAGATCTTAGCCCTCTAAAAATAAATTTTGCATTTTCTTTTTCTGCAAAATTTATTGTCAGTCCGTTGTATTTTTTAACTAAAATATTATCGTAATTCTTGAAAGTATTTTTAACCCATTCTTCTCTCTTCTCCAGTGAATAGAAGCTTTTTTTGGATGAGTTATCTCCAATACCTACTATCAAGACATCAACAAGTTTAGAGGCTTTTTCAATAATATGCCTGTGTCCAGATGTTATTGGATCAAATGATCCTGGAAATATTCCAATTTTATTTTTCACTTTTTATTTTAAAAAAAGAAAAGTTTACATTGCTATACGTTCTTTTTTCAATAAAGTTAGTGGATTCTTGAAAATTAACGTCTCTGCTGTGTTCAAAAATAAGTAACCCATTTCTTTTTAGAATTCCACTATTTAAAATATGTTCTGGAATTTCTTTAATATTTTCTAGGTTATATGGTGGGTCTGCAAATATTATATCTAAGCTTTTCTTACTACTTTTTAAAATGTATTTCAATGCATCTGCTCTGAAAGTGGTGATATTCATAGCGTGTTTGGTTGCTATCGATCTAATGAATTTGATGGAATTTATTTGTTTGTCTACACAAGTGACGGATTTAGCACCTCTAGAAATAAATTCATAGGCAATACTCCCAGTTCCAGAAAATAAGTCCAACACTTCAGCGCCTATTATAATGTCTTTATTTTCCAAGATGTTAAATAAGGCCTCTTTTGCAGAACTTGTTGTAGGTCTAGCTTTTATACTTTTGTTAAATGGAATACGAATAGATTTAAATTTCCCAGAAATAATTCTCAAATCACAAATTTTTAAAATTGGAATGTTGGTCGTAGTGTATTTCTATATTAGGAAAAATATCTTTTATTTTGGATGTAAAAATCTTGTTTTCAATCCCACAATGTTCAATATTAAATGGTTCGTTTATGAATTTTGATTCTTTAATAACACTAAGTAAGAAGTAAAGTGCATCTTCAGTATTTTCAATTTTATATCTGTTGACTAAAATTAGTTTTTTATTATGAAAGGATGCTATGTAAATACATTTTTCACCAAGAAAATACTTCAATTTAAAATCATAATTTGAAGACATTATTATTGATTCACAAAAATGTTTCAGGTTTGCAGTTGGAATTTTTTTTTTGATTGCGCTTAGAATTTTTTCATCAACTCCCCAGTAGATCATACACTGAAATTTGGAAATTTCATCTTCTAAATAGCTCAGATCAGTTGCTGAGTTCGAAATAAATCTTTTTTTCTCTTCTGATGGAATGTGGCCAGCTATTTCATTTGGAATTAAAGTAAAGTGTGGACTATCTATGTAAATGTTTTCAATTTTTGAACTTGCTTTAATTTCAGATTCTTTGGTTTGTTTCCAAAGTCCAGATTCAGAAATTCTAAAAAAATTGTTTTCAAATATATATGTGTCTGAAGGAAAGTATTTCAAAATGTGGGGTTATTTCCAATTCCCACTAGTTTTTACTTCTGTTAAAGAGCCGGTTGTTAGAGTGTCTCTTTCATTAAGTGGGTCGTACGGAGAAGGGTCAAATGCTGTAAATACTGGAGTTCCTACTTTTGAAAGCAAGTAAAAATAATCTTCAGAATCTTCGTTGAGATTTTCGAAATTTATTTTGTCACCTTTGAAAATTTCGAAAGAAATATTTGTAGAGTCCATAGATCTGTTTTTAACCATCAATTTAAAATTTGAAATATTAAGACTTGGACTAGAAAATTCGTCTTCTTTGGAAATGACATCTTTGCCAACGTAAAAAGGATCAAAAAGATCTGGGTTGTATAGTGGTGGTTGGAGATTGTAAGATAATAGATCCTCAAGGTCTGTCCAGTAAGATCTTGACGGTCTTGAAATAATATCTTTTTGAGTTAGTTTAATTTTTATTTCTTTATTAGATCTAATAATATGGAATAAAATAGTGTCCTTTTTCTTGTTTTTTATAACCTCTAGAAAGTCAGAAGGTTTATTAAACGTTACTGAATCTACAGAGACAATGTTATCTCCTATATTAAATTGCGGTAACTGGGGAATTGAGTCTTTAACAATTAATCCTTTAATACCCTTGTTGTAGTAGGCAGTATCGTTGCCGTTAAAGTCTATTAAATAAGAGGACACAAACTCATATGGATTTTCTTTTTTGTAATTAATAATTTCGAATGAGATATCGTCACTAGACTCAAGAATACCCGCATACATTTTAAAATATTTTTTATCGGACATTGGAACCAAATCTAAATTTTCAACTTTAAAATCATATAATCTATTGCTTGTAGAGTCTAAAGTTGATGGGAATAATTTTTCTAAAACATTTATCCAGGATGTATCTTTTGTTAATAGACCACATATTAGGGCTTCTTTTTCGTCGTAAGATTCTAATTGGATATAGTCAAGAATTGCATCATATCCAAGAATTTCTGCATGTTCAGCGGTGATTTTATAGTCTGGGACAACTCCTTTAGTACTTATAGAGTATACGCTATCTTGTACTAAAAACCTTTTAAGTTCCTCAAAATTATCGCTATACCAACCATATTTTTTTTTGTATTCCAATTGAACTATTTCAATATCTCTTAAGCCTTGTTTGATATTGGCATCTATTTCTTTTTTTAACTCAATTTGAGCTATGGTGGTAGATATAGAATTGTAGGTAGAATAGCCTAAAAACAAACAGCTAATAAGTAGTGCAAATAATATTTTCAAATGGGTATTCTTACCAATTACTTCTTTAATGTATAGAACAGTAACAACTCCCATTAAAAGTACAACAATAGCACCCATTAGGAATGTGCCAGATTGATTAATACTTCCAGTACCACTAAATAAGGCAGTATTCAATAATATAAGACCAAGTAAAATTACTATCGCAGGAAATATGTATTTTTTTATGAGAAGGCTCCGTTCTTCCATTAGAATTATTTTGAATACAAATCTAATGTTTTTTTCAAATTTCGCTTCTTATAATGACAACAAATTATAGCCAATTAATTATTGTAAATATTTAAGAATTTAATTTCTTATTTATTAAAAATAATAGTATTTAATTTTAATTATAGATTAATAAATAGAATTTAATTTCTTTCAAATTGTTTTAATGTCTTAAATATTTTAATTTGTATATTTGATTCAACATTTAAATCGATGGATAAATCTACTTTAGATAAAGTTTATAATTTAATTTCTCTTTCTCGTTCAATGAGTGCACTTTTTGAGCGAGAAAAATCAATTACTTCAAAATATGTCCATGCTACTTCTAAAGGTCATGAGGTAATTCAAATTGCAGCTGGTATTCAATTAAAAAAAGATGATTTTTTATATCCATATTACAGAGACGATTCTATGCTTTTATCAATTGGGCTAGAGCCTTATGACTTGATGCTTCAGTTACTTGCTAAATCTAAAGATCCTTTTTCAGGTGGTAAAACTTATTATTCACACCCTAGTTTAAATCACCCAGAACTTCCAAAAATACCTCATCAATCTTCTGCAACAGGGATGCAGGCAATACCTGCAACTGGCGCTGCTATGGGATTAAAGTATAAAGAGGAAGTAGGTCTTTCTAAACATAATAAGGATGCTCCTATCGTACTTTGTTCCCTTGGAGATGCATCCTGCACGGAAGGAGAAGTATCGGAAGCATTTCAAATGGCGGTTTTAAAAAAATTACCTATAATATATCTTGTTCAGGACAATGAATGGGATATTTCTGCTAAAGCAGAAGAAACAAGAGCTCAGGATATTTCCTATTTCGCTAAAGGCTTTAAAGGCCTCAAAGTTTTTACTGTAGATGGAACTAATTTTCAAGAGTCTTTTGCTGCTGTAAAAGAAGGTCTTAAAATTACCAGAAATAGAAAAGGACCCGTATTAATTCATGCAAAAGTCCCGCTTTTAAATCATCATACTTCAGGAGTTAGAATGGAGTGGTATAGAGATGATTTAGATACTCATCTCTTGAGAGATCCTTTGCCGATTTTAAAAGATTTATTAATAGAAAATGGTTTCAAAAAAACAGAGATTGACAAGATAATTTTAAATTCTGAAAAGTTAGTTTTAGAACAGTACAAAAAAGCTTTAGAAGAAAAAGATCCCGAGCCAAACGAACTTTTTAAAAATGTTTTTGCCCCAACAACAGTTAAAGAAGAAAAAGGAGAGAGGTCTCCCAAAAATAAAGAGGCAACAGTTATGGTAGACTCTGCGTTATTTGCTATTAGAGAATTAATGGATGCAGATAATAGATGTTTACTCTACGGTCAAGATGTTGGTGGTAGATTAGGTGGTGTCTTTAGAGAAGCAGCTACCTTAGCACAACAATTTGGTAACCACAGAGTTTTTAATACTCCGATTCAAGAAGCTTTTATTGTGGGTAGTACTGCAGGAATGTCTGCTGTTGGCTTAAAGCCAATCGTTGAAGTTCAATTCGCAGATTATATTTGGCCAGCTTTAAACCAATTATTCACAGAAATAAGTAGATCCTATTATCTGTCAAATGGTAAATGGCCAATTAGCATGATTCTTAGGATCCCTATTGGTGCTTATGGTTCAGGTGGTCCTTATCACTCATCAAGTATTGAATCTATTGTAACTAATATAATAGGAATAAAGGTACTTTATCCATCAAATGGTGCAGATTTGAAAGGGCTAATGAAAGCTGCCTATTTAGATCCAAATCCTGTTTTAGTTCTGGAACATAAGGGCTTGTATTGGTCTAAAATTCCAGGTACAGAAAATGCGAAAACAATTGAACCAGACGAAAATTATATTCTACCAATCGGTAAAGCAAGTAAAGTTATTGAAGCTGATGACAAGAATGAGAAATCTGGAGAATCGGTTGTAATTATAACCTATGGTCGTGGAGTTTATTGGTCCCTGGAAGCATCAAAATCTTTTACTGGTAAAATAGAGATATTAGATTTAAGAACCTTGTCTCCTTTGGATGAAGACCAAATTTTAAAGTCAGTAAAAAAACATGGAAAATGTCTCATAGTTTCTGAAGAACCATCCTCTGCTAGTTTTTCACTTGGTATAGCAGGATTTGTTCAAGAAAATTGCTTTGAATTTTTGGATTCACCTGTAAAAATTATAGGTTCAGAAAATACTCCAGCTATTCCTTTGAATGAAAACTTAGAATTTACTTATTTGCCAAATGCTTCTAAAGTGCAAAAAGCTATATCTACTCTTTTAGATTACTGATGACCATCAATTAAATTTTATGTAATAGATTTGTTTCATATTTTTATAATTATGGAATACTTAAATAAAGATTTTTTTGGAAATTCAATTCAACACTGGCTAGTTGCCTTTTTAGTATTATTTGGTTCTTTTATCTTAGTGAAAATTTTATACTGGATTTTTTCTTCAGTTTTTAAAAATCTAACTAGTAAAACCAAGACTAATCTAGATGATATTTTAGTTAAAAATTTACAAAAACCACTTACAAATTTAGTAGTTATTGGTGCTTATTACTATTCTGTAAGCTATTTGCATTTTGATAAAAATATTGAAATAATTTTAGTCAATATTGCCTATCTACTCATTACAATCACATTAACTTCAATTGTTTCTAAAATATTTGACGCAATTATTTCAGAAGTTATACTTCCTATTTCTAAAAAATCTGAAACTAGTTTTGACAGCCATTTAATACCAGTTATCCAGAAAGCTGTAAGAGCGATTATTTGGTCTCTTGGAATAGTAATTGGATTAGATAATATTGGTTTTGATATTACAGCTATGATCGCTGGTCTTGGAATTGGCGGACTAGCATTAGCTTTAGCAGCCCAAGATTCGGTTAAAAATATTTTTGCAGGAATTATGATTTTTTTAGATAAACCGTTTAAAATTAACGACAGAATCAAAATAGATGGGCATGATGGAACTGTTGAAGAAGTTGGTCTTAGAAGTACTAGAATAAGAACATTGGAAGGAAGAATCGTAACAATACCCAACTGTACTTTTACAGATAATAGTGTGATTAATGTCACTTCACAACCAGCTTTAAAAGTGAAAATTAACCTGGGTCTTACTTATGATACAAATGAAGAACAAATGCAAAAAGCAATTGATATACTACAAGATATTGTAAAACGACAAGATGCCATTACCAATGACTATGCTGCAGGTTTTAACGGATTTGGTGATTTTTCACTAAACATTCTATTTATGTATTATGTTAAGCCAGAATCTCATTGGCTCGACACACAGACTTTAGTGAATAAAGAAGTCTTAAGAAGATTTAATGAAGAAGGGCTGGAGTTTGCTTTCCCAACCCAAACTATTTTTAAAAAGGAGATTAATTAATACTTATTAATTCTACATCAAAGATTAATGTACTGTAGGGTCCGATTTGTGGTCCGGCACCTCTTTCTCCATAAGCTAAATCATAAGGAACATATAGTTTCCACTTAGATCCTACAGACATAAGTTGTAGTGCTTCTGTCCATCCTTTAATTACTCCTCCTACAGGAAAACTAGCAGGTTCTCCTCTGTCAACAGAACTATCAAAAACAGTTCCATCTATTAATGTGCCATGATAATGAGTAGTTACATTATCATCAATGGTAGGTTTAGGTCCTGTTCCATTGCTGATTACTTCATATTGAAGACCACTTGCAAGAGTTGTTACTCCTTCTCTTTTACCATTTTCACGCAAGAAATTTATACCTTCTTCTATAACAGATTCGCTTTGTTGTTGTTGCTTTTTGGTAAAGTAACTTTGTATAATGGCTTGGGCTTGATTATCACTAATCTTAGCTTCAACATCTTTTTCTAGGACATCTTTTATGCCAGCTTCAAAATTATCTAGATTAATGTCTTCAAATTGTTTTTTAATATTTTCTCCAATGTTTACTCCCAAACTATAGCTAACTGAGTCTAACTCAGTGACTAAATTTGCAGCTTGATTTGGTTTCTCTGTCTTACATGCTATAAATAGCATTAGAGAGGATAGGACTATTGTGTTTTTCATTTTAATTTATACTTATTAGTTCAACTTCAAAAATTAGGGTAGTAAATGGACCAATTTTTGGGCCAGCTCCTCTTTCTCCATACGCTAAATCATAGGGGACAAATAGTCTCCATTTTGATCCAACATTCATTAATTGTAATGCTTCTGTCCATCCTTTAATTACACCACTTACTGGAAAACTTGCTGGTTCTCCTCTTTCTACAGAACTATCAAAAACTGTTCCGTCAATTAATGTTCCATGGTAATGTGTAGTAACTTGGTCATTTAAAGTTGGCTTAGCACCTTCTCCAGTTTTAATTACTTCATATTGCAATCCACTTTCCAAAGTAACTACCTTTTCCTTTTTACTATTTTCAGCTAAAAACTTTTTACCTTCTTCAACCACAGACTCACTTGCTTTGGCTTGTTGTTTAGTAAAATATTCTTGAATTGTTTTTTGCGCGTCGGCTCCAGAAATACTAGGTTTTTTGTTGTCGTCTAATACATCTTTTATTGCAGCTTCGAAATTTTTAAGATCAATGTCTGGAAATTGTGTTTTTATATTTTCTCCAATATTCACCCCTAAGCTATAACTTACAGAGTCTATTTCGTTATTTAGTTTTTGTGCGGACATTTTTATATTTATTGTTAAGTTGGCTATAATTAATAATGTGAGAAATTTAAATTTTTTCATAATTTGAATAATAAAACATAGTTTGGTTTAAATCCATTACTAACCACTTTTCTTTTGTGGTGTTTGAATTTTTTTAGGAATTTGTTTTCTAATTGAAGTATTGCTCTTTTTTGAAATTTGTTTTTTCGGCTTCTTATCAGATTTATCCACCTTTAAAATCTCTTTTTCTTTTTTAGAATCTTCTTTTTCTAACTTTTTAAGTTTTAACTTTTTGGTTTTGTGTAGAAGGTTGTACCATTGAAAAAGTTTTTTAATATCGGAATTGTAGACTTGTTCTTTGTCGTAATTTGGAACAAATTCTTCAAGTTTAGCACGCAATTTTTCTGGGTTTTCAGAATGATCAATTGTAGCTTTTCCTCCGTTAGATTCGTATATTTTCCTATAAATATCTGACAGCAAAACTTCTTCATCATAAGTATATATGCTTATGTCCGACAAGGCACTAATTCTATTTGTATTAAATATTGGAAATCTCTTTTTGTCAGTGATCGACTCAACAATCACATTGTTTTTGGATTTTCCAACTGTGCTGAATAACCCAGATTTTCCAGAAATTGATATGATGTCTTTTAAATCCATAATTAAATTATGGCGCAAATCTAATAATTATTCTATAACTAACTTTATTGGTTTAAAGTTTGATTGATTTTTAATTTTCAACCAATATATACCACTACTTGCGCTAATAACATCAAATACGAATTCGTCTTCATTGGTGGAAAATGATTTAATAATCTTTCCTCTGATATCAAAAAGCTCAAATTGATAAGGTCCTTTACTATTAACAATTTTAACGGTTGTGGATTTGGAAAATGGATTTGGATATACAAAGATTTCAAATTTAGATGAAATTTCTTTTAAAATATAAGAAGGTGTTGATTGACTCACGTGAAAACTTTCAGATGTGCTATATCCAAAATCACCTTGCCCTTGACTAATTATATTTCCATTTAGATCTCCTAAGGTCCAACTTCCATCTGTTCCATTCCATAAAGAAGCACTTAATCCGTCTCCATACACATCGTTAAGTTCAAATGTATAACATTCATTTTCCTCTAAATAAATATCCTTTATAACTGTTGTATTTGCTTGATTTCCTCCCCCACTAGGGTTGCAATCGTAAGGGCCTTCGCTGTACCAAATTGAATCTTGACTATCTTTTACAGTCCAAAATGTTTCCAGACAATAATCGTCCAAGAGCAATTCTAGAATTAGAGGAGCTGAAGTATTGTCATTTACAGTTAGATAAAGTGTATTGATGCTGTCACAACCAAAAGCTGTTTGCAATGTGTCTGTATAGATTCCTGATGAATCGTATTGAACCCCATTCCATGTGTAACTTTGGCAGGAGCTTACACTATCTATATTATTGAAAATACTGGAAATAGTAAGATGTAATGTAGCAATACTATCGCAGCCTTGGCTTGTTTGAAGAGTATCTATGAAAATTCCATTTTGCAAGTATGTATTTCCATTCCATAAATAGTTACTACATGAGAATATACTATCTGTGGATTGCTGAGTAGTATTAATAGTGAGAACTAAAGATGAAATACTATCACATCCACTAATAGTTGATAAAGAATCGTAATAGGTTCCTGATTGAGAATAAGTATTTCCATGCCATATATAAGATCCGCAGGTAGATATAATTTCTTGTGAAACAGTACTTGAATTTACAGTTAATAGTAAAGTAACTATACTATCACAACCAGAGTTAGTAGCTAAAGTGTCAATGTAAGAACCAGACTGGGTATAGTTATTGCTGTTCCATAAATAATTATCACAGACAATTACAGATTCATTGGTAGAAATGTAGGAATTTATTGTTAAATTAAGATTAAGTACACTATCACATCCGTTAGTTGATTGCAGGGTGTCACTGTAATTACCAGACTGGGAATAATTGGTTCCGTTCCAATTATAAGTACCACATGTAGTCACATTTTGATTAGTTAGTGAAGTTTGTCCAATTACTAAGTTTAATATTTTTATACTATCGCACCCTGAAGGAACTAAAATAGTATCTGTATAGTTTCCACTTTGGGTATATAAATTTCCATTCCAAGTGTAATTATTGCAAGATGTAATATTTTCTGAGGATGAAATAAAGTTAGAAATGGTTAAGTTGAGGGTTAAAATACTATCACAACCATTGACAGTCTGTAAAGTATCTAAATAAGATCCTGACTGAGAATATGTATTACCATTCCAAGTGTAGTTATTGCACGTTGATATATTCTCTTGAGAAGATTCGTTTTGGTGGATTGTTAAACTAAGGGTTATAATACTATCACAGCCATTTGTAGTTTGCAGCGTGTTAGTGTAAGTGCCTGACTGCGAATAAGTAGTTCCGTTCCAGTTGTAATTATTACAAGCTGTGATATTTTCTTGAGAACTAGTGCCATTATTTATGGTTAAAACTAGGGTAACTATACTATCACAACCAATAGATGTTTGTAAAGTGTCAATATAATTACCAGAAATGGAATAAGTAGTACCATTCCAACTGTAGTTATCACAAGCTGTGATATTTTCTTGTGTATTTACTGTAGAACCCACTGCTATAAATGCAGTTTTGGTTTCTGTATCTGTAATTGTTCCATCACTTATTGTTAAGGAAACATTATATGTTCCAGCACTAGAATAAGTATGGGTTGGGTTTTGTAATGCGGAGGAGTTGCCATCACCAAAATCCCATGTCCAAGAAGTTGGAGACTCAGTAGAAATGTCGTTGAAAGTAATGGAACTTCCCAAA
>Ga0228664_1001746_pt1 | contig 10754 bp, 9 predicted proteins | sample 78DmetaG_FD_183029 | JGI IMG/M metagenome (GOLD analysis project Ga0228664, IMG submission 183029) | Seawater microbial communities from Monterey Bay, California, United States - 78D | ecosystem: Environmental > Aquatic > Marine > Coastal | place: USA: California | collected 2016-09-26 | reverse complement strand
CAATATGTATAACCCAAATACAATTGTAGAACTATACGGTAGTAATTGAATTAATTTCGACAAGCTTGAGATAATCTGCGGAGTTAAAACCGTACCGACTCGATACATCACACCTAAAATGATGAAAACATAGATTACTTTGATTAACACGTCATCCTTGAACCTCAACTTTAAGGAAGTTAAGGTGCCGAACCTGCGATTGAGAAAAAAATTATAGGCTATGTAAATCAAGTAAATTGAAATGCAACAGTAAACAGCAATCTCATTAATATATTCCTCCCTAATCGTTCTATTGTAATAATATGTTTTCTCCTTTAAAAGAAATGGAGATTGAAAATAAATCCAATTTAAAGTGATAAATGGGAAAAGGTATAAAGACTTAATGTTCCGATTTAAAACTAAGTCCCATATTAGAATAAAAATTAATACGGAGGAAAGAGCGGCTAAAACTTTAGGCATAAAGCCGTATGGCTCGTAACTAAAAAAAAACAGCAACAAGCCTGATATACAACCAAATACAACTGAAGAGGTAGATTTATACCTTTGCTCGCGTTCCATTATTATTCCATTCCAAATATGCTTAAAGAGGATTTAGGAGCTTTTAAAAGCTTCTCAATCAAAATTACATTTCTTTCTGCGATTTTTCTCAATTACTTACAAATTGAAATACCAATTATAAATAGATTCATTCAGAAAACTGATTGTTATTAACCAAATAGGTTAGACGACAGTAAAACCGAAAATATTAATCATTTACTAAGGTATATTCATGCGGAAAAAATGCAAATTATCTTGCGTCCTATCTAATAAATCACTCCAACCTTATTAGGGGCTAATACACCAAAATGGCAATATAAAAAATAAAATAGCAACAATCAAATAAAAAGAAGAATTTTAAACTTTCAATAATAGCAAGTCAATACAAATTGCAAATTAGAACTTTTTAGTTCGACATTATAACTTTATAAATATGCAACTATATAAAAATATAAAACATCTACTGAGACACCCTATTGGCAGAAGACGTAAGCTAAAAAGCTTGGCAAGTTTTTTCAAATGGCAATTTGCTCAAAAAATATTGCAAAAACCTGTTCTCATGCCATTTGTAGAGAGCAGTGTCTTCTTAGTAAGCAAAGGAATGACCGGAGCTACAGGAAACATATACAATGGTCTGCACGAATTTGAGGAAATGGGCTTTTTATTGCATTTCTTAAAAAAAGAAGATGTTTTCTTTGACGTTGGAGCGAATGTGGGTAGCTATACCATTTTGAGCTCTAAAGTTATCGGCGCAACTAGCTGTAGTTTTGAACCTTCGCCTGATACTTTTAAGCACTTAGAAAATAATATTTTTTTAAATCAAATTGATAAAAAGGCACTCATTTTCAACCAAGGCGTAGGTGCCGAAAAAGGAAACATGCAATTCTCGATAAACCAAGACACTATCAATCATATTGTCGTTGATGAAAAGGAAGAATCTATCTCCATTAAAATCACAACATTAGATCAACACATCGAAGAACAAAAAATGATTCCAGCTCTTATTAAAATAGATGTAGAAGGCTTTGAAACTGAAGTTATACGAGGTGCTGATTCTCTTCTATTAAATCATACACTTCAAGCAGTAATCATGGAGCTAAATGGGTCGGGAGGAAGATATGGATTTGATGAAGAAGCAATACATCAAAAAATGTTGGACGCAGGATTTAAGGCCTATCAATATGAACCTTTCAATCGAAAACTAGAATTAAGAAAGGAAAGAAGCCTCCATGGCAATACCATTTATATTAAAGATTTCAATACAGCAATTGAAAGACTAAAGGAAGCAAAACATTTCGAAGTTATGGGAGTGACTGTTTAAACAAATTAGTACCAAATTGAAAGATCTCGATCCAGAATCTGTTCACATTTCTTAATGTCTTCTAAAAAATACAGTTCTGTAATCTCTTTTAATTTCAACCCACTAAGCTTTTCTGGTTTTTTACCTATTTGTCCCTTAAATTGCTCTTTTGCTTTGAGAAGAAGTTTATTTTGACTAATCGAACTTTTCAAAATCCAAGCATTAAGCTTTTTTAAACGCTTAACAACACTATTCGACGGGTATATTAGAGTAGGGTTAGATATTGAATTTTGTGATATATCATTTTTATGATGAGGAATATCAAGAAACTCTTCTAACTCTTGAATAGTCTTTCCTCTCTTTTTAATCCACTCTTCAAAGATGATTATTTTTATCTGTTTTTTAGGTACCAAGTTAAAAAGGCGTTCCAGTTGTATCGAATATTGACCTCTCGCTATCATATGTGAAGGTCTTAACAAATTCGTTTGCTCAGGGCTTTGCAAATCAACAACTTCATTTGACAAGTCATTTTCAAACCCATTCATATTAAACCCTCTACTAACCATCATATTATATTGAGAATATGCTCGTGTTGCAGGCTGTCTTAAGCTAACAATAAATTTAGTTTCCTCCGTGATAAATTTAGCCATACGTTCAAAAGCTAGTGGCCAAAATAAATAATCAGGAGTAAAATCTGCTAAGTATTTTTGATTCCTTGCCGTCTTATAATAATTTAAATAATAACCTAAACCTTTGTCATAATATTCGTTACAGCTGAAATAATGAGGTTCTTTGTTCTCTGGTAAAAAGATTGAAGGGTGTCCTTTAAACAAATCATATAACATGGTTGTACCTGCCTTTTGAACACCTAATAAAAAGAGGTTAGGAAATTGTTCTGCTTTATTCATAAATTAAAAATTGTTTAAAAGACTCAGTAATCTTTTGATAAGAATAAATTTGATTTTTTGCTTTTATTGCTTCTGATACACTCTGAGGTTCATTTGCACAAATATTTAGCATTTCCAACATATTATCTTTTAATGAATTTAGATCTCCCAAAGCAAAAACTCTTCCGCTCGATTCAGATATTAGATCTACACTGCAGCCACATGCATTTGAAACGATAGCAGGGATTCCTGAAGCAAATGCCTCGTTTACTACTAAGCCCCATGTTTCTCCATAGTCCGAACTTAGCACCAGACATCCTGATTGGGCATATATACTTTTTAATTCCGTTTGATTCTTAAATCCTAAAAATTGAATTTCTTGGCAATCACTTGCCTCTTCTTTCGCTATTTCTAATAACTCTCCACTTCCTACCATCTTGAGAGCAATCTTTCGGCCAAACTCAGAATGCTCACGAATCAATTCCTTAAATGCTTTAATTACATCCAGAGGACGTTTTTTATGAATAAATTTAGCAACCCAAACAAATTCGAAGGTGGTCTCTTTTAATTTGCTTTCCGTTTGCCAGAAAGGTTGATTTATTGCATGAGGAGAAAAAATTATTCGTCTCTCAGATATGCCATAATACTCTAAATAAGTTTTATTTCTCTCTCCTACCGACAAAAAAGCATTGAATTGATTTAAAAAAAAAGGGTAGTAAATTCTTTTAATCAGTTTTTTCCAAAATGGAAGTAGTGGATTAAGTTGAGAGTCTCCTCTTACTGCAATTGGAATTTTATTTTTTTTACAATAGGCAAGTGCCTGCTTATACATTTTTAAATGCCAGCCAAATGTTACAACGTGTGTGGCTCCATATTCTTGTAATTTCTCACCTAAAATAGGGGTATCACACCCTTTATAATTGGCCGAACCAGGTTCAGCAGCTAAATTTTCTATAAATTCGAATTTATAGTTACTTAAGAGGTCCACATCCCATTCAAATGCCTTTCCAAATCCATCTTTACCTTGTTGTGATGCATTAGGCTGAAAGGCATAAAAAACCTTTAGCTCTAATTGTTTAGTCAACTCCTCAAATAAAGGTGAGTAATACTGCACCGGATGTGAAAGAATTATGGCAAGTTTTTTAAGACTCATATCTCTTCTTCCATTTTAATAACTAATGCTTCTGCCGAAGCTTTAGCAGAATAAGAACTCAGTGCATTAAGCTCAGGTTTCCATGAAGTCGGTTTCAAAAAATATGCAATAACCAATTCTTGTATTTTCTTATTTAATTCGTCCATTTCCATTCCTTCTTTGTAAGTAAATAAATACTCAGTCGCTTTACAAGCAGTCATAATGTTAACAGCTGAACTTAGGTGATGAAATATTGCAAAAACAGGGCGTTCACTTAATAACGATTGAAATATCTTTGAAGCTGTATAATGTTGCTCTGTGCTTCCAAGAACCATAACCCCTTTAGCCTGATTTAAAAAATATAAAATATGCAAGAATGGAAATCGTTTATTCTGCTCTCTTACAACCTCCTCTAAATCATACTCCTTGGCATATTTTATAATCTGCTTTCCCGGATATTTACCAGTTCCTAAAAAGTAAAGTTTTTTATTTAATGGCCATTTACCTGAAGATTTTAAATCAGAAATTGAGGTAAAAAGCGTTTTAAGAAATAAATGTGATTTAGGTAAGAAGGCCCCTGCATAAACATATGCCTCTTCTCCTTCTTCCCAAGGTAAATTCACATTCTCAAGTTTGACTTGGTGGTCTTTAGGATCAAATCCATAAGGCATACCAATATTGGATATCTTTTTTTTCTTAAAATTACGCTGTAAGACAGGTTCATAATAAGCATCATCAACTCCACTAATTAAAGCAGCTTTCTTAACAACATAAGGCTCAAGAATTCGGGCTACTATATCACTTATATAGGCCTTACTCATAAATTTCCCTAATACATCTCTAGGCTTAACCCAAGGATCGATATAATCGATTCCATATGGTATTTTAAATTTCCGAAATAAACCTGGTAGCATAAGAGTCGTATAATAGGAAGGTACCGGAACCCAAATAAAATCAACCTGCCGTTCTGATAGTAGTTGAGTTGCTTTTTTTCTCAATTGAAAAAATGACCTCAAACCAATATCTCCAATTAATCTCTTTTTTTTGGTTCTGTAGGCCGTTACTTTAATAACCTCAGTTTTACTACTTACAGTTTTTAAAAAATCAAAGTCCAATTCTTCTTCATAATAGTCTTCATGAACCGTTAAAACTATTGGATGCCAATTAAATCCCGGTAAGAAGTTGCTAATTAAACGAGCTCGATGAACACCAGCTAAATTTGAAGGTGGCCAAAGCGGATAGATAATTAGGATATTTTTCATGTTAAATGAAATTAACTAATTGTTTTTCAATTTTACTAATCTCATTTTTATAGCACATTTTTTCCGAAGCGGAGAATCTATTTTCTTTATCCAATCGAATCACCGTAATTGATTGGATAATTATTTCGATAGACTTTGCAAATGATTTGATATTTTGATTCACCAATAAACAATGATTTTTTTGGTCTTTAAGAAAATCTGTTTGACCTTTAGTATTTGTAGCAAATAGGAATAACCCTGCCTGTAGATAAGCAAATAACTTATTTGATAAACATATTTCTCTATTAAAGTCCGCTGAACTTTGTTCAATTGCTAATCCAATATCATAATTAGATAATTCTTTATGCAGATCTAGTTGACTCATTGGACTAACTACTTGAATAAAATGGTTAGTTGAGTTAATATATGTATCGCTAAATTGCTTGTCTATCTTGCCAATTAGAACCAATTCTATTTTATCTGAAAACATATGAGCGGCTTCTATAAACAATTCCAACCCTCTTCCAAACGAAATGGTTTGAGAAAACCAAACAAATTTCACTTTCTTTCCCTCTTGAATTAATTTTGGTTCGATAAATTCATTAGCATAAAATGAATTATTTAAAACCTGAACGGTTCCCTTTTTCCAATCTAGCAATTGTTCTAAATGAAATGCTATTAACGGAGATGCAGCTGTCACAATTTCTGCCTCAGGCAAATGTGATTTCAAGATTCTTATCCGGCGTTGTTTTTCTTGTACTCGATTCTTTTGTATTAATTCTTCTGGATGAAAATCCTCTATATCAAACATAAAGGGGCTCTGTTTTATTTTTGACAGAAAACGAGCGGGATATAATGCCGCAAGAGTATGTGCTTCAATAAAGTCTATTTTAAAATCCAGCTTTCTAATTGCCCTCCATAGCAAATAGGATCTTTTATTTGATGCAACTGCTGTCAAAAATTCAGTTGACATTAATTGATTCAAAAATCGAGCTAGCCTTTCAACAATAGCAGCTTCAATCCATAAAAATAAAGGTGATCTTGAAACAGAAATTAATTGACAATCAATCTCATATTTTTTTATAATATCTTCACTCAATTTATCACTCCAATCGCCGTAAACAAATGCGAGAACCCTACAATTATATCCTTTTGATTTAAAGTATATGATATTTTTTACTAGCCTTGGATTAGTAGCTAGGCTTGAAGTAGTTATGAATAAGATGTTTTTCGACATAATCTCATTCATCTTAATCCTTTTTCAATATGATTTCTTCAATTTTAGAAACATTTGATTCGTAAGAATTCAACTTGGCAAATTGTACTCTTTTTCTTTGATTTGAAATTGAATTATAATATTCTAGATTAGAAATGACACTACTAAATAATTTATTGTATTCGCTAGAATTCGGATCATCCAACATTGATAAATAAGGAGAGCCTTTATAATGATGAATATAACTAGATACAACGACCCTTCCTGTTGACAAATACTCTAATATTTTATGAGAATTCGAAATAATATTTTTCGAACTTGACTTATAGCAAACCAAAAAAACATCCATGCTTTTTATAATTTCTGGAACTAGATCTGAAGTAATGACTCCATGACAAGTTACATTCTTAGAGTTAATTAACGTATTGACAAAACCTAAACTTTCTTCGGTAACCCAAGCAGAAATATTACTTTCAACCGGATTAATAGCACCAATAAAATGAAAATGACAATGCTTGTTTTTTTTAATAATTCCCTCCAACTCTCTCCTATCAAGGCTTTCAAAAAATAGATTCCCAACATAACAAACATCAATCGAATCTTTTTCTTTCCAATCGCTGAATGGATAATCGATAAAACCAGGAGAAACTCCGTGTGGTATAATTCTTTTAGGTTTTTTAATTTCAATTAATTCTTTAAGAATATAATCTGAGCAAGTAAATATTATGTCGGCGTTTTTTCCAATCTCTACAGCCTTAGCAGAGTTTAATTGATCGACTGGATGAAAAATTCTAAAAGAAGCCTTAAACCAATTGAGTTGATAAAATATTGAGGTAGTAAAAGACCAAACTATATCTATTTTTTTCCCAATCTTAAATTCAATAAACTTTATTTGAAGATATGTTAACAATTGGATTAACAAATTTGGGAAAACGGCTCCTCCCCTATTAAACGTTTTATAATTAATTACATATAAGTTAGTTGCTTCTTTCGTCAATTTAAAAAACGCTCCTTTTATACTTGGAGGATTTAAGAAGTAAACTATATTTCCTCTTTTTGATAATTCTTTAGCATAATGATGTTTTGATATATGCATATCACCCCAATAGTTTGGCGATAAGATAAGAATTCTCTTGTTTTTAAGTTGCATATATTATTTATAGAGGAACTTAAAAGGTCTTAATAGAGGATAATGAATATCAATTGGACCTTCAACCTGAAAATCCAAATGTGATTTCGGAGGTAATTGCATGATACGATTAAACTCTTCTAAAGTGAAACCTAATTTCTTTAAAACATATTCCTTATCCTGAATAAGCTCTACCGGATCATACAAAGGCTCATTTAGCAGTGATAGCGCTTCCTCTCTGGTCATTTGACCAGAACAAATGAGATTTGAAAGATGGGCTTTCCTTTTATTTACTTTGTATTTAGTAGGTAAGATGTAGTTTTGATAAAACTTGGTGAATATAGATTCATGGTGCTTACCTCCATAATCTTGCCACCCTATCTTTTCACTTATCAACTTCTTTACTTCACTTTTATTATAAGGCGCCCAATCGATGGGGCTGATAAATGTTAATTTTTTGAATCTTCTATAATAATGTTTTGAAAGAATTGAAAAAAACGGGTAAGTTTCAAGCTTAACTTCGCCATATTTATTATGGATTGCTTGAATGTTTATGGAGTCTTTTTTACTGTAGGTCCATGATTGAGGCAGCAGCGCTTCGGTTTCTATGTTTGCTCCGCTCAAAACATATTTTATGCTGTTCTTCACTGCTAATTTATATAATGTCCCAAATATTGCATGATCTGTCAAAACCTCAATATCAATAACACCTGCCTTTATATAAGCCCTCTGTAGGTCCCTAAACTCTTCCCAGTCGACAACAAGAGTATACAAATCAGCATCTAAGTAATCAATGATATTGTTGATATTTTTAACCGCAATTTCCGAATTCCATCCATTATCGAAATGAACCACCAACGGTCGCAAATTAGCTTCTTTTACCAAGTAGGCAATGTAGGTACTATCTACACCTCCGCTAACCCCGATAATGCAATCATACTTCTTACCCTTACCTTGTTTTTTTAACTCAAAAACAGTTTCTCTCCATTTTAACCTTCCAGCTTCTCCATGAATTAAACTCACTTTTTCGGCAATCTTATATTCATGCCAATAATTACATATTCCATTCTCATCGAATGTAATATCGGGGTCGGCGATGTTGTCCATCACCGTCTTGGTACATCGTTTATATTCGGTATTCTGCATTAATTACTTACACTAAAATTTAATACTATCGACCTTTTCAACCATAAAATTAGGCACGCAAACATAATCACAAAAATCAAGATTAGAGTGGACTCCGAATGAATCTAATTGCTTCAATTCTCGAACATGATTAACTTCTTTTACGATTCGCATTATTGAATAGTTACACTCTTTCAATATTTCCTCAATTTTATTTTGGCGTGCTAATCGCACACTATTTTTTACGTTGTAAACAGGCAGTATTTCTATTAATATAAATGGGTTATCTATTTTTATTCTTTCTTTAAAACTTTGAAGAACCTCTAGTTCAGCCCCTTCTACATCAATTTTTAAAAATCCTATTTTACTCCCAAGATAACTACTTATCTCATCACATTCAAACAATGGGATAAAAACTTCTCGCTCGATTTTTTGATCGGGCCTAAAATCTGAAATCATTGAAGCAGTTGAATCTGTTACACCTTTAGCAAAAAAATTAAGCACTCCTACCTCCGTTTTATTGGAAACTCCAAAAGGCATTAAAACTGAATTTTGAATTTTATTAATTTCAATGAGTGTTGAAGTGTAGTTCACACAAAATGGATTCGGCTCAAACCCTACATAATTAACCTCTTTATTTACTGACCGTAATTTCAGCAAGGTTTGACCAATATTTACGCCAACGTCCACAAAGGTTCCTTCATTTAAAACTAAAAGTTTACGCAACAGTCCAATCATCCAAGACTCGGACATAAACACGTTTGAATATCCAGATTTACCAATCACCGGAATTGTAAATGATGCTCCTTCAAGCTTTATGGGAATTTCTAGATTTAGCTTCTCTAGTAACTTTAGCTTGTTAAGTAATTTTAAAAAAAATGTATTCATCATGTTACTATATTTCAGGTATTAATAAACTTTAGTTTTCAAGTCGAGTTGAGTTGGATAGTTAATCAGGATTCCCCTCTGCTCTCCTCTGTATACAAACATACTTCCAGCTGCAACGGCTGACGCTCCGCTTTGGAAAGCAAATTTAAAGTCGTCCAAATTTCTAGCTCCGCCACTAGCAATCACCGGAACTCTAGATAGGCTTGAAATCGTCTTAATTAACTCCAAATCGTATCCTTTAAACGTCCCATCACGATCAATACTATTTAAAAAAATCTCTCCGACTCCAGCCTCGACAACGGCCTTAACGTAATCAATAAGACTATCTTTTATTTTCTTCTTTCCAGAATGTGAATACACTTGGTAGTTTCGAAAGATGCCTTTCTTGACGTCAATCGAGGCTGCAATGCTCTGTGCTCCATATTTTTCTTTAATCAACCTTACTAAATTAATATCTTGAGATAGGATACTATTTAGTACAACTTTTTCAATACCAACATTAAAAAGTGCGTCCACTTGATCCATGCTTTTTATAGCTCCTCCGTATGCAAATGGCATAAAAGCTTCGCTGCATAGCTCTTCTATTTTATTATAGTTAGGCTGTCCCGCAGCTACCGTTGCCCTTATGTCTAATAATATTACTTCATCAACTTCCTTATCATTAAAAATCTTAACCGCATTAATAGGGTCACCTATGTAATTAGGATTTTTAAACTTTACAGTTTTAACAAGTTTATTATCAACTAGCGTTAACACTGGAATAACCCTTTTTAATTCTATATTTCCCATTTCTCGAAAGGCTTTTGGGTTATTCTTCTAAACTCATCAATATCATCTTTTAACTCCCGCTTCAACTGTTCTTTCTCGCCTTCGTCAATAATTGATTTTTCAGAAAGGTGCTTATAAAACCAAGCACTCCAGTAGCTTGCTATTTTTTCAGCCAAACTAGGTGAAACTTTTGCTACAGCCCTCAAAATTAGCTTTCGCTTTATTACAGTTGGTATGCCTTTGGTTTCGGCCGTATTCGTTTTAAAGTCAAAAACTTGTTCATCTTGCATTTCATGCAAACCTAGAAATTTAAATATAGAGTTTAATTCACTTAGTGGTCGCTCTTGTAAATCCTCGAGCGATAAAATATGAATTTGCTCCATTTTAAAAAATTCCAAATAAGCTTTTAATTGCATCCCATACATACTAGTTTTTATATAATTCCCACTCTCTTTACTGTAGTTAACGTCTGCCTGGCTATCGCAATGGTAACTTTCCAAAATGTGTGAAGCATACCGTTTTATCGGGTCA
>Ga0228664_1001743_pt1 | contig 10781 bp, 8 predicted proteins | sample 78DmetaG_FD_183029 | JGI IMG/M metagenome (GOLD analysis project Ga0228664, IMG submission 183029) | Seawater microbial communities from Monterey Bay, California, United States - 78D | ecosystem: Environmental > Aquatic > Marine > Coastal | place: USA: California | collected 2016-09-26 | reverse complement strand
GTCTTATACAGAAGCTGCAACAAGAGATTTTATTCCAACTAATTTCAGGTTAGGAACTACTCTTAATATGGAATTAGACGAGTTCAATAAATTTTCGTTTTCTGTAGATGCTAATAAATTATTAGTTCCTACAAACCCGTATTACCATCCAACTAATGGAGATATTGTTTCAGGTAGAAACCCAGATGTAGGAGTTGCTTCCGGAATTTTTGGTTCTTTTACTGATGCTCCTGGCAATGTTTTTGAAGACAATGGTTCTTATTACGTAGAAAGTGGATCTGTTTTTAAAGAAGAATTGAATGAAATTAATTTATCCTTTGGAGCTGAATTTCTTTACAGTGAATTGTTTGCTTTAAGAGCTGGTTATTTTCATGAACACCCCACAAAAGGAAATAGAAGATTTATTTCTTTTGGCGCTGGAATAAAATATAAAGTTCTAGAACTAGACCTTTCTTACATATTGGCCCTAACTCAAGCAAGTCCTTTAGCAAATACCATAAGGTTTTCTATCAAACTAAATATGGGTAGTTCTGGGTCTAAAAATGAGGAATGATTGAAAAAATTTCAACCTCTTACAACAGCTACAGTTCAATTGACGAACTATCTTCTATTGATCAAAAACTTTTTAAAAAAGCAGAAAAAATTTTAAAGGAAGCTTATTCAGTTTACTCAGGATTTAGTGTAGGTGCAGCAGCTCTTCTTGATAATGGAGAAATAATAGCTGCAAATAATCAAGAAAATATTGCATACCCTTCTTCAATGTGTGCTGAAAGAGTTCTTTTTTATTTTTGCAAAGCAAATTACCCAAATTGTATTATTGAAAAAGTTGCTATTACTGTAAAAGCTGTGGAGAAAATAATTGATGAACCAATTTCGCCTTGCGGTGGATGCAGACAAGTAATGTTTGAGTACGAGAGAAATCAAGAAAAAAGCATTAAAATTTTATTAAAGGGAGAGGTAGGAAAAATTTATGAATTAAGTAGTGTTGAAGACCTTCTTCCTTTAGCTTTTAAAACAGATGTTTTAAAACGTTATTAAAATCACTATAAAACTTTAATTTCTTTTCATAAATATTATATTTGTTTATAAAATTTTTAACATGCCAACATCAACTATAGAAAAACCGGTTAAAACAAAGTCAAAAAAAGCTTTACCATACACCAAAAAGCAATACTTAAAGTGGTACAAAGACATGCTGCTAATGCGGAAAATTGAAGAGAGAATTGGTCATTTATATATTCAACAGAAATTTGGTGGTTTTTGTCATTTATATATTGGTCAGGAAGCTGTAGTTGCTGGAACTGCTTCCGCTTGTTTAAAAGAAGATAAGCATATTACTGCTTACAGAGACCACGCTCACCCAATTGCTTTAGGAGTTCACCCAAAATTCATGGTTGCTGAACTTTATGGTAAAAAAACAGGAATGTCTAAAGGTAAAGGTGGTTCTATGCATATGTTTAACAAGGAAGTTAACCTTATGGGAGGTCATGGTATAGTTGGCGCTCAAATTCCAATGGGTGCTGGTATAGCTTTTGCAGACCAGTACAAAGGAAATAAGGGGGTAACTTATTGTTCTTTTGGAGACGGAGCTGCTAGACAAGGTGCTCTTCATGAAACATTTAATATGGCAATGATGTGGAAACTACCAGTGGTTTTTATTATTGAGAATAACAACTATGCAATGGGAACCTCTGTCAAAAGAACTACCAATGTGGAGGATATGAGCGAAATTGGAAAATCTTACCATATGCCTTCATTTGTTGTTGATGGAATGTCAGTTGAATCTGTTCATGAAGCTATTGAAGAAGCATCCGCAAGAGCTAGAAAAGGAGATGGGCCAACTTTGTTAGATATAAGAACTTACAGATACAAGGGACACTCGATGTCAGATCCTCAAAAATATAGAACAAAAGACGAGGTAGAAGATTTTAAAGGAAAAGATCCAGTTTCTCAAGTTTTAAATACAATTACAAATAATAAATTAGCTTCTGAAAGTGAGATTAAAAAAATTCAAGAAGAAGTAAAAGTTCTTGTTGACGAATCAATTGCATTTGCAGAAGAGTCTCCAGATCTCGAAGCGCATGAATTGTATGAAGATGTTTACATGCAAAAAGATTACCCATTTATAAAAGATTAATTATTTGTTATGGCTGAAATAGTAAGAATGCCCAAATTAAGTGATACCATGACTGAAGGAGTGGTTGCAGAATGGCATAAAAAAGTTGGTGACAACATTGAAAGTGGTGAATTGTTAGCAGAAATTGAGACTGATAAGGCTACCATGGAATTTGAATCTTTCCAAGAGGGAGTATTATTGCATATTGGAGTCGAAAAAGGTCAAACCGCTCCTGTAGATTCTATCCTGGCAATCTTAGGTGAAAAGGGGGAAGACGTATCCAAATTACTAAAAGAGGAAAAAGTTTCAGAAACAGAATCTGTTGAAAATGAAGAATCTAAACCCGCTCCAACTCCAGCACCTATTCCATCTGAAATTAAACCACAACCCTCTGTAAGTGTTGCACCTCCGGCACCTAAGCCAACAGTCTCTTCTAATAAATCTTTCCCTTCTACAGATTCATTAAATTCTCTAGAAATTAAAGCATCGCCATTAGCAAAAAAACTTGCAGAAGAAAGAGGGATAAATTTAAAATTTGTTAGTGGTACTGGGACTGATGGTAGAATTGTCAAAAGAGATATTGATAATTTTCAAGGGAGTGCTACAATTCAAGGACAAGAGTCCTTTATTGATGAGCCAGTTTCTCAAATGAGAAAAGTTATTGCCCAAAGGTTGTCAGAGAGTAAGTTTTCTGCGCCACACTTTTATTTGACTGTCTCAATTAATATGGACAACTCTATTGAAGCAAGAAAGGCAATTAATAGTGCCATTAGCCCATCTAAAATTTCATTTAATGATTTAGTGGTAAAAGCTGCAGCTGTATCATTAAAAGACCATCCTAAAGTAAATGCATCTTGGTTTGGGGATTTTATACGATACAATGAGCATGTTCATATTGGAGTTGCTGTTGCAGTTGAAGAAGGTTTGTTAGTTCCCGTAATTAGATTTACTAACGAAAAATCTTTGACTCAAATTGGTCAGGAAGTTAAATTGCTTGCACAAAAAGCTAAAGATAAAAAGCTTCAGCCAGATGAATGGGAAGGAAATACATTTACTATTTCTAATCTTGGAATGTTTGGTATTGATGAATTTACTGCTATTGTTAATCCTCCTGATGCTTGCATATTAGCAATTGGTGGTATACAACAAGTCCCGGTGGTGAAAAATGGAGAAATAGTTCCTGGAAATATAATGAAAGTTACTTTAAGTTGCGATCACAGGGTAGTGGATGGCGCTGTAGGATCTGCTTTTTTAAATTCTTTTAAAAACTATTTAGAAAACCCTGTTTTGTTGTTAGGAAAAGAAGCGATTTAGACTTTCACGTTTTTTTAATTAATTTATTATATTTTCATAGACCAAACTAATAATGTTTGTCCTTGAATGTAGATGTTTTAAATACTCCTATTGAATTTCTTAAGGGGGTTGGGCCCAAAAGGGCTGACCTTCTAAAAAGCGAAATGTCTATATATTCATTTAGAGACTTGCTAAATCATTTTCCATTTAGATATGTGGATAGATCTAAAACAATACTAATTAAGGATATTATAGAGCCTCAAGGAAGTGTCCAGATTTCAGTTCAAATATCTAATGTCCAAGAACTTGGACAGCCAAGGAAAAAAAGACTTTTAGTCTCTGCCTTTGACTCGTCTGGATCTGTTCAGCTAGTATGGTTTAAAGGTGTAAAATGGATTAAGCCAACCATTAAACTTGGCCAACAGTATGTTATTTATGGGAAGCCAACTTCATATGCAGGTTCATGGAATTTTAACCATCCCGAAATAGAACTAGAAGAAAAAAGTAAGAACAAGCTTGGTAGTCTTCAACCAGTATACCACTCTACCGAAAAATTATCTGCTTTTGGTCTTCAGTCTAGAGGAATAGAAAATCTAATGAGAAATTTATTGCCTCAGGTATTAAAGTTTATTCCTAAAACTTTACCAAGTAATATTGAGAAGAAAAATAATTTCCCCGATGTTTATCAAGCATATGAAAACATTCATTTCCCAATTGATAGACACCTACTTCAAAAATCTATATTAAGATTAAAATATGAAGAATTATTTTTCCTTCAATTAAGTATGACTTCCCAAAAGTTAAGCACTAGAAATAAATTGAAGGGTTATGTTTTTAAGTACGTTGGAAACAATTTTAATGATTTTTTCAAAAAACATTTACCATTTGAGCTGACCAATGCTCAAAAGAAAGTAGTCAAAGAGATTCGTAAAGATTTGGGATCAGGAATTCATATGAATAGGTTATTGCAAGGAGATGTAGGAAGCGGAAAAACATTGGTTGCAGTTTTAACAATTTTACTATCCATAGATAATGGATTCCAGTCCTGTTTAATGGCTCCAACAGAAATATTGGCAAACCAACATTACAAATCAATTGTTAAATTTCTAGATCCTTTGGGAATAAAAGTTTCTTTACTTACGGGGTCTGTCAAAAAATCGGATCGTAAAATTATTCACCAGTCTTTAGAAGATGGGACCTTGAATGTTCTAGTTGGCACCCATGCTCTTCTAGAAGACAAAGTAAAGTTTAAAAACTTGGGACTTTCAGTAATAGATGAGCAACATAGATTTGGTGTTGCTCAAAGAGCAAAACTTTGGAAAAAAAATGTTCAACCTCCTCATGTTTTAGTAATGACAGCTACTCCAATTCCTAGAACTTTAGCAATGACTTTCTATGGCGATTTAGATGTTTCTGTAATTGACGAACTTCCGCCAGGAAGAAAACCAATTAATACCATTCATAGATTTGATTCTAGTAGATTAAAGGTGTTTCAATTTATCGAAGATGAGATTAAAAAAGGTCACCAAGTTTATATAGTATATCCTCTTATTGAGGAGTCTGAAAAATTAGATTATAAAGATTTAATGGATGGCTATGAAAGTATAGTAAGAAGATTTCCATTACCAGACTATCAAGTAAGTATTGTTCATGGGAAAATGAAGCCAGAAGCAAAAGAATATGAAATGTCTCAATTTGTAAATGGCAAAACACAAATTATGGTTGCCACTACTGTTATAGAGGTTGGAGTAGATGTGCCAAATGCCTCTCTAATGATTATCGAAAGTGCAGAAAAATTTGGTTTGTCACAATTGCATCAACTTAGGGGAAGAGTGGGAAGAGGAGCGGAAAAATCATATTGTATTCTAATGAGTGGATATAAGCTTTCCAAAGAAGCAAAAATTAGATTAGAGACAATGGTTAGAACTAGTGATGGGTTTGAAATTTCAGAGCAAGATTTAAAAATCCGAGGTCCTGGTGATGTAATGGGAACTCAACAAAGTGGTGTTTTAGATTTTAAATTAGCGGATTTAGCAAGAGATGGTCAAATAGTACAGTTGTCTAAAAACGATGTAGACCAAATTCTAAAAGAAGATGTGAATCTTTCTGCACCAGAAAATCAGATTGTAAAAAAAGAATTGATACGTATAATGAAATTAAAACCTAATTGGAGCAATATTAGTTAACCACTCTTTTTACATTTCTTATATTTACCAAATTAAAAATTATCTATGGCATCAACTTCAGAAATTAAAAATGGATTGTGTATTAAACACAACAATAAATTAATGCAAATAATAGAATTTCAGCATGTAAAACCTGGTAAAGGTCCAGCATTTGTACGAACAAAAATGAAGGGTATTGAAGATGGAAGGGTTTTGGATCATACTTTTCCATCTGGACATAAAATAGAAGTTGTTAGAATTGAAAATAGATCATATCAGTATTTGTATAAAGAGGGAGATGGTTATCATTTTATGCATTCTCAAAATTTTGAACAAATATTTTTAGAATCTCATATGATTGAAAAACCAGAATTTTTAAAGGAAGGAATAATTTGTACAATTATTTTTCATGCGGAAGAAGAGTTGCCGCTGTTGGTAGAGCAGCCACAGTTTCTACAAGCTGAGGTAACCTACACAGAACCAGGTGTAAAAGGAGATACCGCTACCAATACTATGAAGCCAGCTACCATTGATACTGGTGCAGAAGTAAAAGTCCCTTTATTTATCAATACTGGTGATATGATTAAGGTAGACATTCAAAAAAGTATATACGTAGAAAGGGTAAAGTTATGAGTTATACAATACACGGTATACAGCATATTGGCGTTGGAGTCCCAGAACACAAAGAAGCATGGGATTGGTACATTAAATTTTTTGGAATGGATATTCCTCTATTTAACGATGAGGCAGAGGCTCCATTAATGACGATATATACAAAAGACAAAGTGATTTCTAAAAGAGCCGCAATGGTTCTTAACATTAAAGGAGGTTGCGCCATGGAAGTCGTTTCTCCTACAACTTTTAAAGCTACTAATGCTAAAATAGATTTTCAGCTTGGAGATTTTGGTATTTATACCGGATTTATAAAAACTCCAAATGTGAGTAAAGCATTTGATTTTTTTAAAACAAATAATGCTAATTTAATTTCCGATGTAGTTGATTCACCATATGGTTGGGAAACATTTTATGTTAAGGATTTAAATGGGCTACTCTGGCAAATAATTCCAGCAAATGATTTTTACACAAATCATAATCATGCGACTGGAGGAACTGCAGGCTGCTCAATAGGTGTTTCCAATATGGATAAATCATTGTCTTTTTACAAGATGCTTGGTTACGATGAAATTATAGAAGATAAAACTGGGGTATTCAAGGACTGGTCCAATATTTCGGGTGGAAATAATGAATATAGAAGAGTTTTGTTAACTCAGAAAAACCCATCTGGTGGAGGATTTACAAAATTAGCTGGTAAGAGTTTTATTGAATTGGTTCAAGATAAATCGAAAAGAGTGCCTAATAAAATTTATGAAAATAGATTGTGGGGGGATATAGGATTTGTACATCTAGGATTTGACGTGAGAAATATGCTGGCTCTAGGTGAAAAACTTGCTAGTGAAGGTTTTGGGTTTACATGTGATACGAAAGATGTGTTAAGTATGGGTGAAAATACCAAAGTTCACTGTACTTATTGTGAAGATCCCGATGGAACTTTAATAGAAATGATAGAGGTTTATAAAATTCCAATTATTGAAAAATTTGGTCTTTTCCTAAATGTTGAAAAAAGAAAGCCTTCTCAACCACTTCCCAACTGGATGCTAAAAGCATTAAAGTATACAAGAGTTAAAAATTAGGAATTAAGTTCCAGATTGCTTTTTAATTATTCTATGAAATAGGCTGGGAAAAAATCTTTTTATTTTAACCATCCATATTTCTTTACCTCCTGTATATATCTCACGTTTTTTATCCATTATTCCGTTAATAATATCCTGTGCACATTTTTCAGGACTAATTCCATTTTGTTGGTTCTGGTCTTTAATCCCATGCTGAACCCCAGTTCCAGAAAGAGCATTTTTAGAGATATCTGTATTGACAAAGCCGGGAAAAACCATACTTATATCAATATTATTCTTCTCCTCTTCAAGTCTTAAAGATTCAAAAAATCCTAATTGAGCAAATTTAGACGCAGCATAAGCAGACCTAAGAAAAAAGCCAAATTTTCCGGATAAGCTACTTATAGTTACAATATGGCCTTTTTGTTGTTTTTGCATTATTGAAAGAACTGATTTTGTTAAGCCAATAGTTCCAAAATAATTTATTTCCATAAGTTTTCTGTCGACATCTATAGATGTTTGACTAGCTTCAGATCTTTGGCTAATTCCACCATTGTTTATTAATAGGTCAATAGTTCCATATTTCTTAACTACTAATTGAGTTGCTTTTTCAAAAGCTTCAGGATTCTCTAAATCTAATGGTAATATGTAAGGCTCGCCCTTGCATTGTTTTGCAACATTTTCTAATTCTTTTTTATTTCTAGAAGAAAGTACAACGTTTGCTCCCAAATAATTAATTTTTAATGCCAACGCTTTTCCAATACCTGATGAAGCACCAGTAATCCAGACTGTTTTCCCATTAAATTCAATCATGAGATAAATATAAGATTAGTTAAATTAATAACCACTAAATAAAGAAACTAACGGCAGATAATTAAAGATTACTTGATTAATCCGTCGATTAAATTTTGATTTGCTATACTAGGTAAAGTTACTTTTAACTTGGGATTTCTATCCATTTCTCTTTTTATCGCGAAAATAGCTTCTTTATTTCTTCCCCAATTTCTTCTAGCGATTCCATTATTAACATCCCAAAAAAGCATATTAACTAGCTTTTTTTCAGAGTTTTGAGAACCATCAATAGTAAGTCCAAATCCTCCATTAATAACTTCTCCCCAACCAACTCCTCCTCCGTTGTGAATGCTTACCCAGGTAGCTCCTCTGAATGAATCACCAATAACATTTTGTATAGCCATATCTGCAGTAAATGCAGAACCATCGTAAATGTTTGAAGTTTCTCTATAGGGAGAATCGGTTCCTGAAACATCGTGATGGTCTCTCCCCAAAACTATTGGTGCTGAAATTTCTTTATTTTTTATTGCGTTATTAAATGCCTTGGCAATTTCAATTCTTCCTTCAGAGTCTGCATATAATATTCTTGCTTTTGAGCCAACTACCAAATTATTTTCTTGTGCTCCTTTTATCCACTTTATATTGTCTTTCATTTGTTGTTGGATTTCTTCTGGAGCACTTTTAATTAATTTCTCTAGAACTTCACAAGCAATTTCATCACTTTTATTTAAGTCTTTAATGTCTCCAGATGTACATACCCATCTAAAAGGCCCAAATCCATAATCAAAACACATTGGACCCATAATATCTTGAACATAGGATGGGTATTTAAAGCTTATTCCATCATTATTCATTACATCTGCACCCGCCCTAGAGGCTTCCAGTAAAAAAGCATTTCCATAATCAAAAAAATAAGTTCCTTTGTCGGTATGTTTTTTTATAAATTTCGCATGTTTGACAAGTGAATCTTTGACTTTTTCTTTAAACTTTACAGGATCTTTTCGCATCATTTCATTTGCTTGATCAAAACTTATTCCCGTAGGATAGTAACCCCCTGCCCAAGGATTATGCAAAGAGGTTTGGTCTGACCCTAAATCAATAAAAATATCTTCGTAATGAAATTTTTCCCAAACGTCTATGATATTTCCATCATATGCAATTGATACAACTTCTTTATTTTTTTTTGCAACCTTAACTCTTTTACAAAGCTCGTCTAAATCACTAATTATCTCATCAACCCACCCTTGCTCATATCTTTTAAAACTTGCTTTTGGATTTATTTCTGCAGTAACGGAAATAACTCCCGCAATGTTTCCAGCTTTGGGTTGTGCTCCGCTCATTCCGCCTAGCCCAGCAGTGACAAATAACTTACCAGCAGGACCAAAGTCATCTATTTTTCTGCATGCATTAAGTAGTGTTATTGTAGTACCATGTACAATCCCTTGAGGACCTATATACATGTATGAACCTGCTGTCATTTGACCAAACTGAGTAACTCCTAAAGCATTAAATTTTTCCCAATCATCTTGTTTTGAATAGTTAGGAATCATCATTCCATTGGATACCACAACTCTCGGAGCATTTTCATGGGATGGAAATAGACCAAGTGGATGACCGCTGTTCATTACCAATGTTTGGTCATCTTCCATGTTAGATAAGTATTGCATGGTAAGAAGATACTGAGCCCAGTTTTGAAATACAGAACCATTCCCTCCGTATGTGATAAGTTCCTCTGGGTGTTGAGCTACTGCTGGATCAAGGTTGTTATGAATCATTAACATGATGGATTTAGCTTGAACAGACTTCCCAGGATAGTGGTCGATGGGTCTAGCATAAATTTCATAATCTGGTTGGAATCTATACATGTAGATTCTCCCATACATTTCTAATTCTTCTTTGAACTCAGGACCTAAAATGCTATGCTGATTTTCTGGAAAATACCTTAAAGCATTTTTTAGTGCCAATGCTTTTTCGTCTCTAGTTAGAGAATCTCTTCTGTTAGGGGCATGGCTAATATTTTCAGATCTTTTTTTAAAATCTGGTAATAATTCTGGGATTCCTTTGGAAATGGAGTTTTTAAATTCAGACATATTGTAAATTGAATATATTGTTACTTAGAAAATCCGTAGGGACAATGTTTGCACTTACTTTCACAACAATAACCCCTTTTTTCATGGTATTTTTCTGTAAAAATAATCAATCCATCTTTAGAATAATAAAAATGATCCTCATTAGAGGAATTTTTAGTAGATATGTCAAATTCAGACTTATTCAATACGCAAATCTAACAATGCCAAACAGACGATTATACTTTGTTTTACGTAAACCACACAATAATTTAATTAACATCCACAAAATCAGAAAATAAAATTGCATACATTTGGGTAAATATATTAACGCACAAACCTTATTATGTCTGAATACAAAATACAAATTGATTCCTTTATGGAGGAATTAATTATTAAAAATGGCAATGAGCCAGAATTTATTCAAGCAGTTGAAGAAGTGGCAGAAACTGTAATTCCTTTTATTGAGAAAAATACAAAATATAAATCAGCTAAAATTTTAAAAAGAATTGTGGAGCCAGAGAGAGTGATACAATTTAGAGTTCCATGGATTGATGATGCAGGAGAGCCACAAGTTAACAGAGGATATCGTGTGGAGTTTAATTCTGCAATAGGTCCTTATAAAGGAGGGTTAAGATTCCATCCATCTGTAAATTTATCTATCCTTAAGTTTTTAGGT
>Ga0228664_1001739_pt1 | contig 10792 bp, 4 predicted proteins | sample 78DmetaG_FD_183029 | JGI IMG/M metagenome (GOLD analysis project Ga0228664, IMG submission 183029) | Seawater microbial communities from Monterey Bay, California, United States - 78D | ecosystem: Environmental > Aquatic > Marine > Coastal | place: USA: California | collected 2016-09-26 | reverse complement strand
CAAAACGTGTTGCTACTTTAGCAAAACTGAGCTCTTCTTTACTTCGGATATCTAGTACTTTTTTACGAAAATCTAATGAATAAGTCATTTAGAAGAGTATAACTAAAATAAGATATTTAGGCTATAAGACTTTCTTTTCACCTTGCTACCTCCTTGTTAGAGATAGCCATAATAGTAATTATGCTAATTCAGAGAAAGTCTCTTAAAAACCTTGACCTTATCTTTATATGAGCGTTTAATTTGGTCTGATATATTCCTCATAAAGGAAGACCGTTGCTAGCTAAAAGCGCAAAAGGATATTGAAAATGTTAAGCCGCGTAAATCATCAGGGGAGTATACTTAGGGAAGAGCCGTACAGCGATCAGGTGGAACCTCCTGTCAACTTAGCCGAAAGGGCAACTCTTGAAAAGATAACAAAAACTCTAAATGAACTTACTCCTGAGGAAAGATCCGGTGGTTTTGATGTAATCGCTAAAAAGTTGAAGTCAAAGTGGGGTCTTACGAATGATGATACTCAAGAGGGAAGAAATCTTTCTGCAAACCTAGTTAAGGCTGGAATGGAGTTGGCATTTGCAAAACCCTATTCTGGAGCCCTTGGAAAATTAGTTTCACCAGAAAAACTTAAAGAGTGGCAACAATCTGTAGATGCAGAGTTTGGTAATAATTCAGAGCATGAGGCATATAAGGATCTCATTGGCTGTATTCCCGGGGTTTCGATTGTTAAGGCTGTTTATGAATCTTCGCAACCTGCTTTACCACATGAAAAACAACCAGCGACTAATGGAGATCTATCAGCACAATCTAACAGAACAGATTCCTTGGAATCCGATGTGGCTCATCTTAAAGACACCCTAGGCTCACAGGATCCTGAAGCAATTTTAGAAGCCGTGAGTAGAGTCGATAAAACGGTTGGGGAGCTCAGGAAAGAGCAGCTAGATCAAAAAGAAGAGGCAGATAAATTAGCTGAGCAAGCTAAAAAAAATGCAAGGTGGAAAGCCGCAGGTGCCGCTGCTTCAAGTGTAAGATCCGCAGTTAATGGAGTGACTACATTTCTCAATACTACAGAAGCGAAAAAGCTCCATAGTAAAGAGAGTCGAAAAGAGATGAGCTCAATTAAAGAGAGCCTGGAAACTGAAATGTCAAGGTCCTCAGAAGAAGACCGATGTTTCTTTTATGAAAGCACTCTTCAGTATTTTGGAAGGGCGATGCAGACTACCGATGAGGCTCTTGACCAAATAGATGGTCTCTTAAGAAATGTGAAAAGTCAAATCCACGCTGAAAGAGGAGTCGAAAGTAAACTTCAGGGTCTTGCTAACGATGTGAGGTTTTCAACAATTGATCTTGCTAAAACCTATGATGCACTCGAAGAAGAACGTCTTAAATTAAGTCTTTCTTACGACAAGATCAACCTAGGAGCCGATCTTTTAGGGAGTGCAGCAAGTGCTATCCCCCACCCTTCTTCTCAAGCAGCAGCTGAAGGGATTGGTGCGATCAATTCTCTTTTTCAGCTCATTGGGAATAGAAAAGAAAAGCCCCTTAAAAAGGCTTTGGCAAGCACTGTTAAGCAGATCAATAAACGTCAGGGCATCATTGCTGGAGTCTCGGTGCTCAAGCAGAATTCTCAAGCAAAACTTCAAGGATATTTCCAAGAAGAATACGAACTAAGAGCTGCAAGGTTTGCTACACTTCAAATAGATCCAGGTAGGCATCAAGAAGTGATCGGAGAACTGAGAACAGGCTTAAAAGAAAAGGAAGACAGTCTTAAAAAACTGGAAGCAGCTCTAGCAAAAAAGGAAAAGGAACTTCAGCATAAAGACTCGGCAGTTGCAGCAGCTTTCAAAAAGAAACAAGACAAGATGAACCTAAAAGCAACCGCAAGCTCTAGAAAAGATAAAAAGGCGGAGAAGAGCTACGAAGAAGCAAGGACCCATCATCTTGAAAAAGAGAGGGAACAAGCGCAAACTGAAAAGGAAAGAGACGCTCTAAAGGCTCAAATAGATCTACTTAAGGGGACTGAGGACTTTAAGGGGTCTATAGAGATAAATGCTGAAGACATAAAGGCTGCAGAGGAAGTGCTGCATACAAAAGCCCACGCTAAACATATCCAGGATCAATTTTCTTTTCTAAAAGATTTACTCACTACCAGCAAAAACCCACGTATTGCTGGGATGATGGAAAGTAATGCAGACCTCGCTTTGCTTACTAGGGGTGGAACAGAACTTGTAGGAGGGTTTCTATCTTAAACAGAGCAGATGCTTTTTGCCTTTGATAAGACAAACCTTCTGAAAGGCACTAGATTGTCAGGGAAGATCCCGTCTGCTGCGATTATGAAAAGTGCAGAGCTTTGTGAGGGGATGACGAACCTAACAGGAGCTTTCCTGTCATTTTCAGCAAATCTTAAAGATGAAATGGGGCTCGAAAAAAATGTAGATAAACCTGCTTTGGATGTTCTTAAAAGCCTCCCCGTATCAGATCTTATCAAGACAGCAGCATCATTTGCGGCTCCACTGCGGCTGTGTGTCATTGCTGGGTGTGGCCTCGTCACTCTATACAACTCAAGGGGATCAGCCCAAGCCCAAGAAGAGACAAACCCCATGCTGGAAAGTTTAGAAAGATTGCAGTCTCATGTGGTTGGGGGATTCAGAGAGCTGCATAAAGAAATACTCGTTGGTAATGAAGCCACTCTATCTGGGTTTGATAAAACTTTGGAATACCTTGCGCTTATGGAAAAAGATCTTATGGCTGAGATTTTTGAGGTGCGGGCTATCATTGCATCGGAGGCGTTGAAGCATGATGTTTCAATATCCAATAGAATGCTTCAACTAAGTGTTCTTAATCATCAAGAAGTCGATCTTTCTAACTATAGAGCCTTCGTAGCTAATGAGGAATTCGCTTTTGCAGTAGAGCCAAGAGAAGCATCACATAAAATTACAGTGTTGTTTGCGTCGCTTCAGACAATAAGTGAACATATGCATCGCCCTGTTAAAAATGGTGTTTGGGTGAGTGCTGTAGACGAAGATCCCGTCAAGCAACTGGTAGCAGTTTCAAATAATCCTGAACAAGCAACGGGGCTTTTAGCATCACATATTGGAATAGGAGAGACTGCTGATTTCTATCATTTTGAACAATATGCACATATCTTTTCACATTTGGTAGCCAAGTTAGTCCTAGAAAATAGCCATCAAGATTTTAGCAGGCAAATTACAGAAACTTCCAGCCAACTTCTTACTCAGGGACAGGGTCTCCATAGGCTTTTTAATGAAATAGCTGAGGTGTTTACTGTATATGCATCAAGTCAAAAAGAACTTATGAATACTCTAAAAGCTCAAGAGCAAAAACTTTTAGCAAAGACAAGCTCTTTCCTTGAAAGATCACACAGGTTGTGGTTCGGCGTTGGAGGAAATAGAAACCCTCTTTTTATTAATTACCAAATGCTTCCTGACGAAGGATTAGAGCCCAGGGTTCTTGGAAATGTGAGGTACAACTATTTAGAGCGTATTCAACACCCCCTTTCCATAGGTGGAGAGGAACGAGTAGCCCGCTATAAAATGTATACAGCTATTGCTATGAGATCTGGATATGGAGGTTACTTTGAAAAAAGGATCAATCACATCTTATTTCATGAAAGAAAATGGTTTCTTGGAGTCCTTACAAAAGAAATTGAAGATTCCTTTAAGACTCAATCTTTTATCCAAGTTTATGAAGACCCTCAAGTACAGAGGATTACTCCTGAGGACAGGTTAAAGATTCAGGGGACATTCTTTGAGGTTGCATACAAGATTGAAGAGTCTTTTAGGTGCAATAAAGGACTAAATCTGTGTACGTATAACCACCCAAAAATTCTTGAAGGGGAAGCGGAGTTAGTACATCCTATACATAAGGCAATGTCGTTTTGGCCAAATTTCAGCCCCAATACACCTGAGCCAGCGTTTCATCGACACGTTGAAACAGGAATAACGCTGAGTCAAAAGCTTGCAGACAAAACCTTTGAAGATCTTTTTTCTTATTCACTCATCAAAGCAGCAGAGTATCAAGATGAAGTTGCGAGTAATACGTTAAGCGGAAGAACTTTCCTTGTGCTTTCAAGTGCTTTCAATCCGCAGGGGTTTAAACAACTCCAACCTCGCTTGGAAGGAGCAAGGTATGTTGATTTTGGCAATAAATGCTATAGCATACAAGAAACCTCTCCTGATGGCACCTGTGCTCTCCATGCTCTTTTGGGTGTGCCAACGGAAGATCAGTTTGGTGAGACAGCTTATTTCAAAGCGTATGGGCGAACTCAATTCATCCTTGCCTTAAAAACAAAGGATAAGATGCTTCTAGAAAATTCATTGAGAAATACGGGTCTTCCAAGAAATCACAATTCTCCAGAGTTTCGACAAGCGGCACGTGCTAGAATCGATAAGCTGGTTACAGTTTTAAATAAGTTAGGTGATTTTAGAGGGCTGCTTGAGGATAATACCGCTGCATTAGGAGTCACTCTTCAGAGAAAAACACCCTTTGTGGTACCGGGACCCACTCAACCCGTAGAAGAACTAAAGAAAATCTGTCCTCCTATATACGGCCGAAGAGTAACAAGATCTGCCTGGAAGCATATAAAAGATGCTAGGCCGTGGATTATGCTTGATGTTTTGCAAGGATCCGAGGAGGATTTTCGACGCATCCTAGCAAGCGGGCTCCCTTCCGAAAAGATACAGTCCGAGCTTAATGAGATTTTTGAAAATTCCCATATGGAGCTTTATTATATCCTCGAGAAACTAGGGCTGAAATTTAATATTCCTAGGGGAGAGAGAGATGATATTAAATGGGGCGATTACGAGAGAAAAGCAGATTTTTTGCAAGTTCCAATATTTTCTCCAAAAAATTTTGATGAGAAGTTTGTTGAGATCATTTCACGCGTTATCGCAAGAAAATGGATGGAAAATAAGGTCAATGCTCTTTGGGGATATCTAGGGCTACTGCATCCAGATACCCAAAATCCAATTCCTTTTGTAGGTGAAAAAACCAGAGAGATCTATACAAAAGTCATCAAGGGGCATTTAGATTCTGCACTGGCAATTGCTAAGAGTTCTTCTGAATTGATTAGTGACGTAAGAAACTCTGGTCTGAATGTGACATCTATTGAAGAGATTATGGGCTTAGATCTTAACGACTTTGAAGAACCAGGGCCTATAAAAGAGTTTCAGGTAGTGGCCAAAGAACTTATAACTCGAAACCCCTCATCTCGTGAGCTCTTCCCTGCTGACAATGAATTTATAGCTCAATGGTCTGCATTGAGAGAACAAAAAACAGCACTTGATGCCCAAATCAAAACTCTATGGAGCGATGCATTTTTTAATGAGGGCAACGCAAGTTTTAGAAGACATATTTTTAGATTAGCTCCTGAAGCAGAGCAAGCTCATTTTAAGGAAAAGAATGAGCAGGGCATCGAAAGAAATATGACTGCTGAGGAGATCGAAGAGGCCATACAAGCGAAGCCTGATCGGATTTTAGCTGTTGTTAAGATGGATAGACCGGGATGTTTTCGTTTCTTAGGTCAAGAGATTCAAGAAGCAATTACAACTGCTGAACGGAGCAAAGAAGAAAATTTTAATGCTCAAAAAAGCCTTGTGATTTCTGACGAAATATTTCAGCACTACATGGCAAAGGTTCAGGATGAAGGGTTTTACCTTAATATAGAAGAGATAGGGCTTGCTGCACACCTCTTTGATAAAAAGGCTCAAGTCATCCAAGATGGAGTTCCACGTGGTGAGGGAGGAGCAGCCTCTGAAGTGTTCAATCCAGACCTTCCAGGAGACCCTATTATTATTTACCATTCAGGAAAACATTTTGAGCGTTGCTTGCCTTTAAATAGTCACAAGAATGCTCAAGCCCTTTTAGAGGGATTACCTAAACAGGAGGAAAGAGAAAGGGATAAGCAGAATCTTAAAGTCCTATTTGGAAACTATACGGAGTTTCTAGCTAATAAAATTGAAGGAAAAGCGATTCCAAAAGGCAACCATTTCGATCCGAATAAAAAGAAAAGCATCTATAAAAATCCGATTATTTTACCCTCAAATAGTACTTCTCAGCTTCCTCTAGCCTTTCCTGAAGAACTCCTCGCTAAAATTGATCGCAAGTTTCAACTTAGAGAGCTTAGAACATGCGATATAGGAGAGCAAAGATTCATCCCTTCTTATAGCTTTATGCTTAATAAAGAGCGCCAATGTTATGAGCTTGCTATCGAATACCGACTATTTAAGGATTCAAATGATCAAAATCCCAAGGAGTATTGCAGCTTTGTTGTTGCTCAGTTTGGAATCGAGACTGTAGATGCCTTTAGAGAGAAAAAGCCTGCAGAAGCAGATCAAGACCTTTTCTATAACGAGTTTCTGATCCAAGTGATGTACTCACAAGATCCTATAAAACTCCCCGGGTCAAAAAGTTTTAAGCTCCTTCAATCAAGTCTACAAACGGTAGTCACCATAGAGAATGAAGGTTCCTTTAATGCTCTTTATCCAATATTTGCAGGCAAAAAAGAGGAAAGGATTGTTTTTAACAATGATCAAGCTTTTCAAATAGAGGCCCATAAACTGATAGCCTCAGGACAGCACGGAGAACTTATTAATCAATTAAGAGAACAAAAAAAGAGCTTCATCCAAGAGCCTAAAGCTGACTTCTTCTTTATTGAAAAACTAAGAATTCAAAGCGAAAGAGCTACGATAAACAAGCTAAAAGAGCATCCTGCCTATAAAACAGCAAAAGAGAAACTCCTGCTTCTTCAGGCGCTGCTCAATTTAACTGTATCTAAGAGATTAGACAACGCTATTGATACCTATGCTGCAGATAGACTTGTGGAAGACTCTTATGTGATTCAAGATGTTGAAAATCGTATACGTAAGCAAAAAGATCCCTTTGAAGCCTCTCGCTTAGAAATGTTGAGTCTTCATCAAAGTCACCCGACGCTTGAGGTCATTCTTCTTAAAAACCATCTTTTAAATCTTGAGGCTATCCAAAGAATGGCGGTCGAAGATAGGGAAAGGATCCTAAGTGTTCTTGAGGATGAGACTCCTTTTTCAAAATACTTCCCCCAGGATAAAAAGAGAAGGGAAGCGGCAGCGCAATTAGAACACAAGCAAGAGGAGAAGAAGAATGGCGAATATTAATGGCTATACAGTTTTAAGGCAGCCTGCAATAAGAAGCGGCCTATCTCTCTTTTTATCGGGTGTGGCATTCTGCGGTATTGGGCGATATATGAAGATAGAAGGAAAGCCTTTAGCCTTTCAGATCAAGGCATTTTCCATAGCAGCAATAGCTCAAACAGCTATCCATGCTACAATAGGAAACAACTCTGAAAACTCAAGGGTTTTTGAATTCATTGCGCCTGTTGTATTGATCGGCATAGTTGCAAAAAAGTCCCGGTTTAAAAAGCTTGTGGTAAGCACATCACTTGTTTCTATAGGGTGTTTTGTAATCAATGCGGGACTAAAGAGATTAGGAGCTCCACCGCCTCCACCCCCAGAAGACCCTCTTCCCCCTCCAGAACCTGCTGAGCTAACACTAACCCCGAAAGAATTTAGAGACAGATGGCGTGTAAACAATATTCCAAACAAGCCCATCACAATCACAGGAGATTTATATGTTCGCCCTCAACACACACCAGAATATGCTGCTTTAACACATCTTCCCGACAATGTTATAGTTAATGGAACGCTTAATCTTGATGGGTGCACCAATTTAAAAGAGCTGCCCGAAAACCTCCGGGTAGCTGGAGAGCTTCACCTTGATGGGTGTTTTAATTTAGAACGGATACCCGCCACGATTCAAGTAGGAGGATACCTTAATCTTCGAGGCTGCGTAAAGCTAACGGAATTACCAATGAATCGTACCAATGGAGGACTGTGTATTGATGACTGCATTCGAATAAAAGAACTTCCTGAAAACTTATATGTTAATGGGGATTTGAGTATTTTTAACCATCCTATAACTGAACTGCCTAGGGGATTGCATGTTGGAGGGGAACTAGAACTTCAAAATTGTGAAAACTTGAGGGAGATCCCTGAAGACCTAAAAAGATTAGGCGGACTTTCCATTGCAGATTGTCCACTGATAGAAGCCCTCCCTGAAGGATTAGAAATAGGTGCTAAAGGTATGTTTATAGCTGACTGCGAGAGATTAAATGCTTTACCTAGTGACATAAGAATCGAAGGAAGGCTCCGTATAGATAACAATATCCCCGAACTCCCTGAGAATTTGTATGTCGGTGGAGAACTGCGAGTTGGAGGAAGCCTATGTGAACTGCCAAGAGGCTTACGCGTAGGAGGAGAGCTCTATCTCGATGAAGTATTCATATCAAGTCTACCTGACGACCTTATTGTTGATGGGGATTTGGTAGTTATTCATGGGGACACAAATCTTCTAACTCGCTCTTACTCAATGCAGCTACCTGATTGGGTTTGGCATATGGGGCCAGCAAAAAGTCCTTTTACAGCAGAACCCGTGCAACGCACAATTCAACTCGAGTATACACACATCTCAAGAGCTGATGGTGAGAGTCTCAGACAAACCTATGCAGGCAATCGAAATATAAAGCTAGTCCTTCCGGATGTCTATTATTCAGAACAACGTCAGGCGAATTCGGCAAGGGTATATGGAAACCCGAATGTTTTGAAAAATGGGCTATTCAATGAACAATTAAATATTCTTGGGATTCTCGATTTAGAAGATCCAAAAGAAGAGGATATCAAACAGGCTTACAAAAGACTCGCTCTGGAATGTCATCCCGACAAAGTTCAAGGTAAGGAAGAGCAGTTCAGGAAAATAAAAGAGGCTGAGACTGCATTATTAGACGCTATTAATGAATAGATAAATCAAAGAATGGTCTGTTAGATGATGAAAAAATATTTTAAGGAATTAGAACAAGAAAAAACCTCTATTAACAAAAATAAATGCACAAAATTTAGAGTTAGAAACAGTCGTGTCTACTCGAGATACCTTTCTCATGTAGAAGGACTTCTTCAAATTCTAAACAACATTGGGTGGTATTAAATGAAGAAAACTGTTTTAATCATCGGACTGCTATTCGCAGTATTTATTGGAGCATTTATCATGCAAAAACCATTTTCAAAGGAAAAACAGAGAGAAAACATCCTAAGGATAGCCATTCCCTTTGATATTTCATCTTTTGATATCAATTCAAGGGCTCATGATGTAAATTCTGCACCTGTAATAAAACTCCTTTTCGAAGGGTTAATGAATAAAAATGAACAAGGAGTACCAGAACTTGCTCTAGCTGATAAAGTTGATATTTCTAGATATAAAGATAAATATACATTCCACTTGAGAGATTCAAAATGGAGCGATGGGGTTCCTGTAACGGCTTATGATTTTGAATATTCTTGGAAAAGAGCGTTAAATCCAAATTCAAAATATGTGACACAAGTTCCTCAATATTTTTATTCTATAAAGAATGCTGAAAAATGCATACAGGGAAAAGTCCCTATAGACGATTTGGGGGTGAGCGTCGTAAATGATACAACATTTATAGTGGAATTGGAATATCCAGATCCGTACTTCCTCGATCTTATGTGCTGTTGTTTATCCTATCCCATACCTAAGCATGTTGTATCCGAAAATCCAAAATGGGCCACTCAAATTGGGATGGTTTGTAATGGACCCTTCCTTGTAGAGAATTGGTCATTAAACAATCAGATTAAGTTGTGTAGAAATCCCCAGTACTGGGATAAAAACAATATTTCTTTAGATGGAGTAAATATTTTAATTGTTCCTTCTGATTTTACAACACTCCAAATGTTTGAAAAAGGAGATTTGGATTGGTTTGGAGAACCTTTTTGCAGAATGTCCTCAGATTTTTATCGTTCTTTTGAAGAGAATAATAGTGTTCAGCAGAAAGACAGTAACACTATCTATTGGATTTTTCTAAATACTGATAAATACCCTTTTCATAACAAAAAGATAAGAGAGGCTCTTACCTATTCAATTGATAGAGATAGTATTGTGGATAATATTTTTTATGGTTTTGGGTCTCCTGCAAGAGCTCTTCTTTCTGCTCCACTAAGGGTGTCATACACAAATTATTTTCAAGATGATGTTAAAATCTCAAGAAAACTATTTCAAGAAGGTCTTGAAGAATTAGGAATAACTAAAAGTGATTTCCCAGTTCTTGAGTTTAGTTGTGTAAGTGATTTAGAAATTCATAAGAGAGTTTCTCAATCTCTTCAAGATCAGTGGAGAAAAAACCTTGGGATAGAAGTTTCTATTAAAGCATCTGAGTGGTATTCATACTATAGTGATGTTGGGCTAGGTAATTATGATATGGGCTTTATGTCCTGGAGAATCAATCTCCCAGACCCAAAGTATCTTTTTCAAGTTTTTGAATATAAAAATGATATAATCAATAAGTCCTTTTGGGAAAATGCTGAATTTCAAAATACACTAAAGCAGATGAAAGGTTCTTTAGGAGATATTGAGAGAATAAATCTAATTTCTAAAGCAGAGTCTATATTTATGGAGGAGCTACCTGTTATTCCTTTAGTATTTTTAAAACAAGCATTTGTAAAAAATCCTAGATTAAAAGGGGAAAGATTTACCCCCTTTCCAGAGATTGATTTTAAACGTGCCTATTTCGAAGATGAGTAAAAAGGTTCATTTGATTCTTAAAATCATCTAAGAGACTTTCTCTGAATTAGCATAATTACTATTATGGCTATCTCTAACAAGGAGGTAGCAAGGTGAAAAGAAAGTCTTATCCAAGAGATTTATCAGATGAAGAATGGTCTTTAGTCGAGCCAAT
>Ga0228664_1001736_pt1 | contig 10803 bp, 9 predicted proteins | sample 78DmetaG_FD_183029 | JGI IMG/M metagenome (GOLD analysis project Ga0228664, IMG submission 183029) | Seawater microbial communities from Monterey Bay, California, United States - 78D | ecosystem: Environmental > Aquatic > Marine > Coastal | place: USA: California | collected 2016-09-26 | reverse complement strand
AGATTCTTTTTTTAAAATACGATCGAGTAGTGTAGGATTAATTTATAGTGGAATAAAATTAAAAAATAACCGTTTCTACATTAAGGAATTTTATATTTGTGTAATAAACTTTTAGTATTGAAAAAAGATTCCATCATAGCGATTATAGGATTAGGGTATGTAGGGTTGCCTCTAGCAGTTGCTTTTGCTTCAAAATATCAGGTGATTGGGTTTGATATCAAAACTAAAAGAGTAGAAGAATTACAAAGAGCAAACGATACAACTTTAGAGGTTACGAATAAAGAATTAAAAAATTCATTGATAAGTAATACCAGAAATGGTTTGACCATTACGAGTGCAGTTCATGATATAAAAAAAGCCAATGTATATATTATTACGGTTCCTACGCCAATTAATGATCAACGTCAACCCTTATTAACACCTCTTAAAAAAGCATGTGAAACTGTTGCAAGTGTTTTAAAAAAAGGGGATGTTGTAATTATAGAATCCACTGTCTACCCAGGAGCTACAGAAGAATTTTGTGTTCCAATTTTTGAATCTTCTTCTGATCTTATTTTTAATAGAGATTTCTTTGTAGGTTATTCTCCTGAACGAATCAATCCTGGTGATAAAAAACATACCGTAACCAAAATACTAAAGGTTACATCAGGTTCCACTCCAGAGGCAGCAAAATTTATTGATAAACTTTATGCCTCAATAATTACAGCAGGAACTTATTTAGCACCTTCTATCAAAGTCGCTGAGGCAGCCAAGGTAATTGAAAATTCCCAACGGGATATCAATATAGCCTTTGTAAATGAGCTCTCTAAAATTTTTAGATTATTGAATATTGATACAGAGGAGGTTTTAACTGCGGCTGCTACTAAATGGAATTTTTTGAAGTTTAGTCCTGGTTTAGTTGGAGGTCACTGTATTGGAGTTGATCCCTATTATCTAGCGCAAAAAGCAAAAGATGTTGGGTATAATCCAGAAATCATTTTGGCTGGCCGAAAAATGAATGATAGTATGGGAAGTTATGTAGCTCAAGAAACTGTCAAATTAATGATCGATAAAGGGATTTCAATTAAAGGATCTAATACTTTGGTATTGGGTATCACGTTCAAAGAAAATTGTCCAGATATCAGAAATTCAAGAGTAATTGATATTATTAGAGAATTTAAAACCTATAAAGTTAATATCGATGTATACGATCCATGGGCCGATATAGATACAGTTAAACAAGAGTATAATTTAAACTTAATAAACAATGCCTCTTTACTAAAAAGAAATTATGATGCTATTGTCATAGCAGTTTCCCACAAAGAGTTTTTATCATTAGATTTAGAAAAGTTAATTTCAGTAACAGGAGTTATTTTTGATGTAAAATCATTTTATCCAAAAAGTAATACCGATAGTAGATTGTGATGTATCTTAAGTCATATCATACAGGAGATCTTTCCAACTATTCTTTTTTAGTCACTGGAGGAGCCGGATTTATAGGTTCAAACATTGTAGAATATTTATTAAAACACAATGCTAAAAAGGTTCGAGTTTTGGATAATCTAGCCAATGGCTATTATCACAATATAAAAGAATTTGAAAATCATACTGCATTTGAGTTTTTAGAGGGAGATATAAGAAATATAGCCACTTGTAAAAAAGCGATGTTAGGGATCGATTATGTTTCCCATCAAGCTGCCTTGGGTTCAGTTCCTCGCTCTATAGACAATCCTATTTTATCTAATGAGGTCAACGTCTCAGGTTTTTTAAATATGTTGATGGCTCAAAAGGAGAGTGAGTCTGTAAAAAGAATGGTATATGCAGCTTCCAGTTCTACCTATGGAGATCACAAAGCACTTCCTAAAGTTGAAGAAACGATCGGAAACCCAATTTCTCCTTACGCTGTAAGTAAATTGGTTAACGAATTATATGCACAGGTATTTCATAAAACCTATGGAACCCCAACGATAGGTTTGCGATACTTCAATGTTTTTGGTCCCAAACAAAGTCCTAATGGTTCCTATGCTGCGGTAATTCCTTTATTTATGCAAGCTTTAAAACAGGGAGTTTCACCAGTTATACATGGAGACGGAGAGCAAACTCGTGATTTTACCTATGTAGAAAATGCAGTACAGGCGAATATTCGTTCTTTTTTTGCACCAGATGATGCAGTAAATGAAGTTTACAATGTGGCCTGTGGAGATCGGATTAGTTTAAATACGCTCTGGAGTTATTTAAAATCTATCTCTGGAATCAATATGTCAGCTAGTTATGGATGTTCCAGAAAAGGAGACGTTAAAAACTCACTAGCTGATATTTCAAAAGCAAAACGGCTACTAAATTATGATCCTTTATTTTCTGTTAAGGATGGGATTGAATCTACTTGGAAATTATTTAATTTTAAAAAAAAATAATACCTGTAACTATTTTTTTATTTGAGGATTTTTATAATTCATTTTTTATTTAAAAAACTGAATATATAAATATAGCGAATACATAACGCCATTAACAAAGGTGATAGCGCAAGCGGAAAAGATTGAACCCCAGTAATCCAGTGAATGCTCAATAGTAAAAGCATCAATATTTGAAACATAATATATTTTTTAAGCCAAAACTTCGGGTTATTTTTTGAGACCTCTACCACACAAAATAAGGATAGCGGGACGGCCCACAGAAGGTTGTAATTATGTTGAGTCGCGAAATGGTCGGTGGCAAACCATAACAATAATAAAAACACACCCATAATTCCTGTCAAAGCAAATATACTAGTATCCAACCAGCGGTTTCTTGCTTTATCCCGATAATCTTTAAAAGTCCACCCTAAAATCATAATGGATAGAAATCCAATGATAAATAGTGGGCTTTTAAAAAAAACAACTGATTTTTCATTGGATGAGTTCTTAAAGAGGGTGGAGGTATTTTTCACTAGATTAGTAGCTCCTTGTTTACCACTGATGGTACTTTTTTCTAAAGCTTTAAAAACATATTCAGGCAAAAATTGGTATTCCCAGCTTGTTGCATTACGGTCTACTACAGCACCAATGGCAAGATCCATTCCAAAACTACCCCAACTATTCCAGAAAACATTTTTTTGTATCAATTGTCTAAAGGTATATGTGTCAGTTTCAAACTGCGAGTTGTACACTAATTTATTTTTTAAAACACGTGCTAAAACATCACGTATTCTTGTTGCGCAATTATCAAAAAAGAAATCGTACGAATAGTTTCTGTTTTCAGGTAAATAATTGTTTTGAAGGAAATTAAAAACTTCTTGCTTTTCAGCTGTAGTTAAGTTTAAAACTTGTTCTTTTATCCATCTGTTTTGTTCCATGTAATGACGATAAAACAAATTAAAACTTGTTCGATCTAATTGATACATTAATTGTCCTTTTGTAAATTTCAAGTAGAAATGAGGGGTGTTAAAATCATAGACTCCATAATTGTAAACCACATCAATATGTTGATTTGGATCTAGAATACGAAATGCACTATGGCCAAAACTGTCATTTAAAGCATTGCCAGGTCCCATCGTTAGCACACTGATCACTGCTGTCTCAGAAAGCGTTATTTTTTGCGCTTTTACGTTAGTAAGAAACAATGTATGTAAAGCTATAAAACTTAATAGGATTAATTTCTTTTTCATTTTTCGGGTATTAGAAATTCTTCATTACATGGTTGCGAGTTCTTGCGATTATCTAAATAAACTCCAGTCTAAAGTAATGGAAAAAATATTAGAATACAGCGCCGCGCTTTGATCTCCTAGATCGGTTAACGCATAATCTATTTGTATCCCTTTATATTTAAAGCCAATACCGATATTTGGTTGGAATCCCAATGAATTATTTCCGTCCAATTGCGTGATGTTTTGAAAATTTCCAATACCTGCTCTCACAAATACCAAATCGATATAACCAAATTCTACTCCTGCAGCAGGACTAAAACTTGCAAAAGAGGTGGAAACTAAATCATTGGTTTGAGCAAAACGAACATTAATGTCTATTTCAGTTAACAAAACATAGTCATAATGAAATATAAATTCTCTAGACACTCCTAAATTTAATTTAGGAATAGTAATTTCCATCGTCTCGGGTAATTCCTGGTTTTCACCAGTAACGGCACCTTGAATTTCACCGAACTTTTCTTCATCGATAGTCCAAGCATTGAATGTCGTAGTAATGTCTCTAGCCATAACACCAAACTTCCAGTCATTTTTATTAAATTGAATTCCTAAATCTAAGCCAAAACCCCAAGAAGAGGCAAAATCTCCAATAATTCTTCTGATCACTTTTGCATTTATACCAAAGTTAAATCCATCCAGTGGTAGAGCTCTTGCATAAGAAAAAGTGACTCCGTAGTCAGCTGTTGAGAATAAACTGATTCGATTGTAGTCAATATTACCTTGATTGTCTATTAATTGGGTAGTGTTAAGGATATCATCAACTCCAAAACGAATTAAAGAAATGGCTATAGTGCTGCGATCGTCTAATGGCATCGCAAAAGCACCATAATCATAGTTTGCAATATTGGCGAAGTAGGATGCATGCATTAAAGACAATTGATGGTCTTCTAAAGCTATTAGTCCTGCTGGGTTCCAATATCCTGAATTGACATTTGCTGAAGATGCAGTCATTGCATTAGCCATGCCAAAAGCGGCTGCATCCACACCTATATTCATAAATTCGTTAGAATATTTTCTAACGGATTGTGAATTAGCTATCGTGCAAATAAATAATAAACCAATAAATAGTTTTCTGTTCAAGCTCAATAATTTCGGTAAATATCTTACTATTTTATTAGATTATAAACTATAATATTGGACACATATTGTAATAGACGAAAATACTTTTCTATTTTTACAAAATAAAACGATTTATAATGAAAAAGCAGATTCCAAATTTAATCACCGTTTTAAATTTATTATGTGGATGCTTAGCCATACTATATGTAGTTAGTGGAGATCTGGTAATTTCCTCTTTTCTGGTTATTGCAGGGATGTTTTTTGATTTTTTTGATGGTTTGGTTGCAAGATTGCTTCATGTACAAAGTAAGTTGGGGGTTCAGTTAGATTCTTTAGCAGATATGGTAAGTTTTGGTGTCGTTCCGGGACTGATGATGTTTCAATTATTAAATAAATCGCTCATGCCACAAGAGTTAAGAACTGGATTTGAAGCTACTGAAACGCTTAAAGGGTTTGAGCCTGGAATGAGTTTTATACCTTTTATAGGAATGTTAATCATTATAGCGTCTGCTTATCGACTTGCAAAATTCAATATAGATACTCGACAATCTGATAATTTCATCGGTTTGCCAACACCTGCAAATACCCTGTTAATAGTAAGCTTACCCTTGATATTTCAATACCAATATTCACCTTTTTTGGAGCGTGTTATATTCAATCATTGGTTTTTAATAGCGCTCACGATTGTAAGTTCTCTTTTGTTAAATGCCGAAATAAAATTATTTTCGCTGAAGTTTAAATCTTGGAATTTTAATTCAAATCAAGTTCGATATATTTTTTTAGCGCTAAGTATAGCAGCAATTATTGCCATTAAGTTTATTGCCATCCCATTTATCATTATCATATATATAATAGTATCCCTTTTAAGAAAGAGCTAGGTATAAAATACTATTTTTCGAAAATTTTAATTTTAAATAGTTTATTCCAGTTTTTGCCGGTAACGTAAAGCGTGTTTTCCTCTCCATTAAAGGCTATTCCGTTTAATACTTCATCTTTTGGATTGGTTACGGATACGTTGTTTTTTAAAGAAGTAAGATCTATAACTCCCTCTACTGCTCCATTAGTTGGATCTACAATTGCAATGGCATCTCTCAGATAGATATTTGCATAAATTTTGCCATTGACCCATTCCAATTCATTAACTGATTTTATTTTACTCGAGTTGGTATAAATTTCTATAAAACCTTCTTCATCTAGGGTATTGGCATTTAATTTCCATATTTTTTGAGTTCCGTCGCTTTTGTAAATATGTGCTCCATCTTGACAAAGCCCCCAACCTTCTCTACTTTTTCCATATACAAACGACCCTGTTTTACGAAGTGTATTTAAATCATATATAAAACCTATTTTTTCTCTCCAAGTTAGTTGATAAATCTTCTCGTTTAGGATGGTTAATCCCTCTCCAAAATAGGCATCATCTAGAGGAATTTTTGTATAAATCTCTCCGGTTTTAAAATTAGTTTTTCTTAGAGAGGAATTTTTATACTGTCCGGTGCTCTCATATAAAGTGTCATTTTTAAATTCTAGACCTTGGGTGTATGCATTGGTGTCATGTGGATACTCCTCTATGATTGAATAGGAATACAATTTAGGAGTTATCGAGGATAAGACTGTTATTTTTTTTGAAATTTCATAAACAGTAGTTCCCGAATATATTTTTGCAAGTAAAACCCGATTGCCCAATTTTTCATTTTCAAGTGAAATATTCACCTCAGTATTCTTAATTGAGGATTCTAATTTTTTAGAGCCAATAAAATATGCTAGAGAGTCTATGGTGATATTCTCCTTGTTTAAAATAGAAACGTTAAAATTATCAGCTGGTGTATATGTTTTTTGTGAATTTTTAATAGTTATTTCAAATAACGAGGTAGCTGTCGCTTTTTTACCATTACAACTTATGGCTAAAAAAATAGATGATGCACTCAATACTAGGGTATATAATCTCATAATTTTTTTAAATTTTTGTGCAAGATATTTATTATTCACCAACTATAATAATTCTTTAATAATTTATAGGAAAAGATTGTGAAAATTGGAAAATGCAGTATCTTTGCAGCGGCAAGTCCTACACAACTAGCTCCTGTCGAATCCCCCAGGGTGGGAACGCAGCAAGGGTAGACGGTTGTAGCAGTGTGATGTAGGTAGCTTGCCATTTTTTATGCCTAAAATTTTGATATATTTTAATCAAAACTTTCAATTATTTATCTTTGTCTAGATGTTAAAAGTTGTATTAGTTACTGGTGGGTCTTCTGGGATAGGAAAATCAATAAGCGAATTTCTCTTTGAAAAGGGATTTAAAGTTTATGGAACAAGCAGAAATCCTGAAAAATATCAAGAAGAAGTATCTTTTCCTCTCCTAAAAATGGAGGTCACCCATCCAAATTCAATTAACGAAGTTATTGCCAACATCATTAATCAAGAAGGACAATTAGACATTGTAATAAATAATGCTGGAGTTGGAATCACAGGACCAATAGAAGAAACTCCAACATCAGAAATTATAAAAGCATTCGATATTAATTTGCATGGCCCTATTAATGTGATAAAATCTGTTTTACCGCAAATGCGAAAACAAAAAAGTGGCTTAATCATAAATATTACTTCTATAGCAGGATATATGGGACTGCCTTATCGAGGCATTTATTCAGCTACTAAAGCAGCTCTTGAAATAACTGCGGAAGCATTTCGAATAGAAATAAAACAGTTTGGTATAGAAATGACCAACATCGCACCTGGCGATTTTGCAACTAATATAGCTGATGGTAGGTACCATGCACCCCTTATAAATAATTCGCCTTACGAAAAAGACTATCGCAATACGTTAGAAATTATGAATTCGCATGTAAGCAGCGGTAAGGACCCAAAAGATCTGGCACTCGTTGTTTATCGAATTATCAATTCAAAAAATCTACGTGTTCGTTACAAAGAAGGAGATTTTTTACAAAAATTTTCCATAATTTTAAAGCGTATTTTACCTAGCAAATGGTATGAAAAAATGCTAATGAATCACTATAAACTGAAATAGAATCTCTTTCTTTTTTATTAACATTATTTCCTCGTAACTTTTTAAAATTATTTTTTTCCTACTTTCATTAATGTGTATTTTTGTTGGGTAAATATCCATCTATACTTTAAAACCTAATTTTATGAAATTTTTTATTGATACTGCTAATCTTGAACAAATTCGTGACGCTCAAAACCTTGGTGTTCTTGACGGAGTAACCACCAACCCTTCATTAATGGCTAAAGAAGGAATCACAGGCCGTGAAAATATTTTAAACCATTATGTAGCAATTTGTGATATCGTAGAAGGTGATGTTTCGGCAGAGGTAATCGCAACTGATTATGATGGAATGGTAAAAGAAGGAGAAGAGCTTGCTGGGTTACACGAGCAAATTGTCGTTAAATTACCTATGATCAAAGAAGGTGTTAAAGCTGCAAAGTATTTTTCGGATAAAGGAATTAAAACAAATGTTACGTTAGTTTTTTCTGCTGGGCAAGCTCTATTAGCAGCAAAAGCAGGTGCAACATACGTGTCACCTTTTATTGGTCGATTGGACGATGTGTCAACCGACGGACTAAATCTTATTGCTGAAATTCGTCAAATTTATACTAATTATGGGTTTAGTACCCAGATACTTGCAGCTTCTGTAAGACATACGATGCACGTGATAGATTGTGCTAAAATTGGAGCTGATGTAATGACAGGTCCTTTATCTTCAATTGAAGGTTTGTTGAATCATCCGCTAACCGATATTGGTTTGGCAAAATTTTTAGCAGATTATAAAAAGGGGAATTAAAAACTATTGGTTTAAATATCCTAAAAGACTATCCTCTATATTGATATTAAATAAATTTGCACTACCATTGATGATGGTTCCGTTTTTGTCGACTATAATTGCTTTATTTATAGTGTGAATCACCAATTCTTTTTCAGATTTAGAAACATTTTCAAATTGAAACTCTAGGTTTGTTTTATAACCAGACTTATTAATTATGCTCATCCAATTGTTATAATTCGAATCTGTATTAATACCAATGAAATCGTATTCTGGATATTTTGATTTTAATTCTGCCACTCGAGAATGTATATTTTTATTGTGGTTCATTGATGTGGTAGACCAAAAATATAAAACAGTTGGATTGTGAATAATTGTATGTAGTTTTTTGATTTTATTACTGGAACTTATCAACGGTACATTTGAAATTTTACTCCCTGGTGTTAGTCGCATGGAAGCATCTGCTAACTCTTTTATTTCTTTTCGGTGATTTTTATTGGTATTAACTTCTAGAAATAAGTTTAAAATCTTTTCTTGATTTTCTTTCTTGTTACAACTCAATAAGTATCTTCCTGTGATATTCATTACCATATTATTTCTGAGAGAGTCGTTGGTTACTTTTTGATCTATCAATTCTATTTTTCGGTAGTTATGGCTTAATGAATTTCGTTGGTAACTGTTTATTTGATCAGCGCCTCGCATTGCGATGTTATCGAAGTATCTAAACAAGAAACGGTAATAGGGAAAGTAAGATCTTAATTTATCAGAGCCAAAATTGATACTACTTCGGTAGGTATAAAAATCTTCAGGGATAGCATGATAACTTTCACTATTTTTCCTGCGTTCATTCGCAGTAATGTAGATTTCTTTTTTTGAAAAATAGTCATAATTTATGCTCGCTTCGGCTATTTCTTTGAAGTTATCGGTAGGATTGTTTTTTATAACAAACTCATTGTATATTTTTAGTCTTATATTTTTGAGTGAATCCAATTTTTCTTCAAAATATTTTGGAGCTAATTTGTAGTAACGGGGCATTAATTCAATTTCCTCTTCATTCAGCAAAAATAATTCTATCAGTAAATTATTATTTTTAGACCCTGTACCAGTAAAAGATAATGATTCATCAAAATCAAGAGTGTTTACCCGCAGCATCAAACTATCTCCTGGATTTAAATAAAAAACTTGAAATTCTACATGACTAAATGTGTATAGGCCAGCGTCTATGTTTTTAGTTTCAAATAAAAATTTATTACTGGTATCTAGTGATACACTGTCTAAAAGTTGGTCATCTTTAAGAAGGTATACGTAATCTCCTTTAGGGTTTACAATTTCACCTCCCACGTAGGTCAATAAAGATGTCGACTCATTCCAGTTGTTACAAGAAAGAATAAAAAAAGATATCGTACAAATTAAAAGTAATTGTTTAACCATACAGGGATAAATTGATTACTAACAAAAGTAAACCCTAAACGATATCATTTTGTTAATAAGGAGTTAAAAGAAATTTAAATATTTAAAATACGCTAAGTTGACTTAAATAGTTATTTTTGCGCAACTTTTAAAATCTAGTACCATTATGCTTTCAGTCTCAAATTTATCAGTTCAATTTGGTAAACGTGTTTTATTTGATGAGGTTAACACTCAGTTCGTACAAGGAAATTGTTATGGGATTATTGGAGCCAATGGTTCGGGTAAATCTACTTTCCTAAAAATTGTTTCAGGAAAACAAGACGCAACTTCTGGGCATGTTCATCTAGAACCCGGAAAAAGAATGTCTGTTTTGGAGCAAAATCACAACGCATTTGATGATTTTATGGTTTTAGAAACAGTGGTGATGGGAAATAAAGATCTCTTTAAAGTTAAATCTGAAATCGACAAACTATACGAGGACTATACCGATGAAAATGCTGAGAAAATAGGAGAACTTCAGATCACTTTTGAAGAAATGAATGGATGGAATGCAGATAGTGATGCCGCTACATTGCTTTCAAACTTAGGAATAGGAGAGAACTTGCATTATACCGCTATGGCCGATTTAGATGGTAAGCAAAAGGTAAGAGTTTTACTGGCACAAGCCTTATTTGGTAATCCTGATGTGTTAATAATGGATGAGCCTACCAATGATTTGGATTATGAAACTATTACCTGGTTAGAAAATTTTCTTGCAAATTATGATAACTGTGTGATTGTAGTTTCGCATGATCGACATTTTTTAGATTCGGTTTGCACGCATATTAGTGACATTGATTTTGGTAAAATATCCCATTTTAGTGGAAATTACACTTTCTGGTACGAAAGTAGTCAGCT
>Ga0228664_1001735_pt1 | contig 10810 bp, 11 predicted proteins | sample 78DmetaG_FD_183029 | JGI IMG/M metagenome (GOLD analysis project Ga0228664, IMG submission 183029) | Seawater microbial communities from Monterey Bay, California, United States - 78D | ecosystem: Environmental > Aquatic > Marine > Coastal | place: USA: California | collected 2016-09-26 | reverse complement strand
CAACATAACTGGTGATTTTTTAGCCATGGACATTCGGCAGGCCTTACATTATTTAGGTGAAATAACCGGAACCATTGAAATTGACAGAGATATTTTGGGTACTATCTTTAGCCAGTTTTGTATTGGGAAATGATGAACATTGAGGTGTTAAATATAAGTTTGTTGTTTAATGCACGGACTGCAAGTCCGCGCGAACGGGAGAATGGCACTGCAAGTCCTCTCTAACTATTTTAAAAATGAAGAAGAAATCTACTCAACGTATAACTAAGAAATCTGACAGCTCGCAGCCTCTAGCTTTAAACTCACCTACAATAAAAGAAAAAATTTCTACTTATCCATTTGTTCATTACCCTGTGTATAAAGGTGCATTTATTGCGTTTTCTAAATTTGAAGAGTCGAAAAAACACTTCTGTGATTGTAGTAGATTCGCTATTCAAAATTTCTTTGATTTATCTTCAAGATATTCCATAAAAATCAATTACAACGGAGGTCAACATTTGAGCAACTTTATTTTTCCTAAATCTTTCGCGGAGGTTATTGAGAGCAAGATTAATCCAATTACACAGTTAAGTTTTAAAAAATTAATTTGTCATAAATGTAACTTAAAGACTCCGAGAATTAAGTGAGATTTTAGACCAGGAATAAATAAATTTAAACAGTATTACGGGTGGTATATTTTTCAGAAAGAATTAGAGTTGGGGAAATTTGGTTCTTATTATCTACCAAAAATTTGCCCTGAGGAGTTGATCGAAAAAATTGAAAATGAAAAATCTGTAAAATCATAGCTAAGTGAAGTAAGGAGTAACGGTGCAAGTAGTATCGAAAAGAATAAGCTAATGAAAATTCATGCCCAAAAATCAAGGGATATAGACCACTTCATTGAAAATTTGGTAAGAGATGAGTTTGGTTATAAAAAAATAGGTCATGAATGGAAAAATGAATCTAAACTTCTTGAAATGGTAACAAAGTTATTTCAAAATGAAGAGATACTGCATAACAAAAGGCCAAGTTGGCTAAATGGTCTTGAGTTAGATGTCTACGTGCCAAATAAAAAATTAGCTTTCGAGTACCATGGAATACAACATTTTAAAGCGGTTGATTTTTTTGGAGGGAATAAAACATTAAAAAAACGCAAAGCTAAGGACCAATTGAAAAGGCAGTTGTGTGAAATTCATGGTGTAAATCTCATTGAGATAAGCCATGAGGAAGATCTTTCTTTGAGTCTACTAAATCAAAAGCTAAATATTAAGAAGTGACAACATGAAATATAGACTCGCTGGCGTGGACTTGCAGTCCATACCGCACTTTAGAACGCACAAGAATAGTATTCAATTCCAATCGTACTTTACCGACTGAAATCTTCTATGGCTTTCATCACATCGCGTTGACTAATTTGTCCTACTAATTTACCATTTTCCAATACCGGAAAACGTCGAATGCGCTGTTCTAGAAAAGCGATAGCAGCTTCCATAATGGTATGGTCAGGTTGCAAGGTTTTTACTTCAGTTACCATGTGGTCTTTTACCAATCCATTAAGTGTAGGGGAGTTATTGTATTTACCCTTAATAATTTGCTTCAAGCAATCACCTTCAGAAATAATTCCGACTAACTTATTCGAATCATCTAGAACTGGTCCTCCTGAAATGCCTTTGTAGATTAAAATACTTACGACTTCATCAATTGATTGTGTTGGTTTAAAGGTAATCAACTGCCGTGACATATACTCTTTCACCAATGCCTGTTTCGGCATCTGTTTTTCCTCTTTTGCGCGAGCGCCTGTAAAACTCTTAACCATAATTTTTTATTGAAGGTATGGAATATTCATCAATAATGAAAATAGGCATGAATGGAAGCTACTATTTGGTGAGCGGTCTAAAGCAAAAAAAGCTCCCTGACAGCAAAGGTTAGGGAGCTTTTATATTTTATATTTTTCTTGCTTACGCTACCTTTCCCAAGTGATTTAAAAACTTGGTATGGCTCACAATAGCACCTAAAAATGAAGGCTCTGAGTTGTATGGTAGGCCAAACTCTTTCGCTGTTTGTTCAACAATCTTAGCTAGAGCAGGCAAGTGCACGTGAGACACATTCGGAAACAAGTGATGCTCTATTTGATAATTTAATCCTCCAACATACCAGGATAAGATTTTGTTTGAAGGAGCAAAGTTAGCCGTTGTTACCAATTGGTGAAATGCAAAGTCTCCGTCCACTTGGTCTTTTTCATCTGGAATAGGGAATTCTGTCTCAGGGGTAATGTGGCCTACTTGAAAAATAAGCGCTAATATTATACCCGCCAAAAAATGCATGGAGAACCAAGCTCCTAAGATATGGTACCAAGGCACATCTAAAACATAAAGAGGCAATGCTAATATAATAGCGTAATAGGCAATTTTTCGAACAATTAGGGCAAACATTTGACCACCAAAAGTTTTTCCTTGAGATTTTAACAACCCCATGTCTCTAAAATGATACAACTGTCCAAAATCTTTAATGGTAGCCCATAAAAATGTCATTAAACCGTAGAAGAACCAAGCATAATAGGCTTGGTATTTAAAAAATTCTTTTCTTGGTTCTTGAGGTGAAAAACGCATTACTCCTTTTGGATTAACGTCCTCGTCGAAACCAGCTACATTGGTAAAAGAATGGTGCAATATGTTGTGCTGAATTTTCCAATTGGTGGTTGAACCAGAAACGAAACCCAATGCAATGGCTCCAATTATTTCGTTTACTTTCTTGTTTTTTGACAAACTATTGTGACACGCGTCGTGCATCACACTTAGTCCACAGCCTGCAATTCCAAGTCCCATTAATAACCATAGGCCATAAAAGGTTAGCATGCTACCACCGAAATTATTTGTAACGATGAAAAGAAACGGAACAATATACATCAAAGGCATTACGATTACTTTGATCCAAATGCGGTAATCCCCTGTTCGATCTATGTCCTTGGTTTTGAAATATTCGTTCACTCTTTTTCTAAGTGTGATTCCGAATTCTTTGGTATTATTTGGTTTAAATTTTAGGATTTTGAATGCTTTCTCGGCCATAATTTAAATTAAGATGCAATGATAGTAGAAACGAGTTGAAATACTACTAAAAAATCAAAGTTTTTATTAAAAAATAATTGTGAATTCCTTAAGTAATTATTAACTATGATTCTATAGGTGGTTTTACTCAGTGTCGCTTTACACTCTTTGATTTTACAAAAACCAATAAGAATACAATCGAACTAGAAATTGTTGCCTCCTTAAAAAAAAGCCCGTCGTTTAAATAACAAGCGATAATCCAAGCCCCTAAAATGATAGCTGTTAGGGTTGAAACAACTACTTGTCGATTTAGTTCAAATGTTCCGAATTCTGTATTGTCATTAGTTTCCGAATAATCATTAGGTCGTAATACTTGTGGCATAATGTTAGATTTAATGCTGCTCACTAGCAGCAGTTTTGAATAATTTGATAGTATATAGGAATTCCGATGGTAATGTTTACAGGAAAAGTTACTGCAAGCGCCATGGGAATATATAATCCTGGGTTTGCTTTGGGTACCGATATTCTCATCGCTGCGGGAACGGCGATATACGAGGCGCTCGCGGCAAGTATTGAAAGTAATAGTCGATCGCCCATAGAATCTAAAAAGAAGCTACTGAGCATTGCCATTAACGATCCATTTACTAATGGAGTTAGTATAGCAAATAGGATTGGAGATAGTCCGTTTTTCCATAGTCCGCTTAGTTTTTTCCCGCTCGTAATACCCATATCTAATAAAAATACGGCAAGAAACCCTTTGAATAGTTCTGTTGTAAAAGGTCGAATTCCCTCTGCCTGTTGCTCTGTTGCTACAAAACCAATGATTAGACTGCCTACAATTAGTAAAACGCTACCACTAACTAAGGAATGTTTTAACAATTTACCAAGAGACATTTCTACCTCATTGTTTTTGCTAAATAACTTAACTAGTAATACTCCCATAATAATTGAAGGTGCTTCCATCATCGCCATAATGGCAATCATATGTCCGCCAAAGGGTATGTTGTGCGATTCTAAAAATGCTACTGTGGTTACAAAGGTTACTGCGCTAACAGAGCCATAGGCTGCTGCTACTGCTCCGGCATTTGCCACTCCCAGTTTTTTTCTTAGGAAAAAGAACGTGAGAATTGGAATAACAATCGCTGATAGAATCCCAGTTAACACGGCCGTTATTACCGATGCTGAAAGTTCACTGTGTGCTAATTCTTGACCGCCTCTGAACCCAATAGAGAATAATAGATAAAGGGATATAAAATTAGAGGATGTCTTAGGTATTTCTAAATCACTTTTCAGTAAAACCGCTAAGATTCCCAGAACAAAGAACAGTAGCGCTGGATTCGTTAAGTTCTCAAAGAGTAGACTTAAGTCCATTGTCCTTCTTGCTCCTGTTTAACCGTCTTGTTGGAGCTCTTTGTTGGAACCAATTGAACATCAATTTTACAATTGATCAACATTTCTTGTTCCTCGTCGTCAGTTTGGTTTAAGAAAAAATCTAAAATCTTCTTGACACTTTCTTAATTCAATTACTCTATTTTCTAAAAATGGAGAGTCCGTGCCAAAACGTTCTTCTAATTTGAAGATTTGTTTTTTAAGGAAATTGATCTTATCGGCTAAAAGTTGCTCAATAATCGTTTTCCCTTCACTAATGTTGCAAGTGTTTCTAATCAGTTGCAATGATAAATATTCATTTTTCATGATGCTAGATTTTAGTTTGAGACAAAGTTGTGTCACTTTATTTGATTACGAAAATTTATATTTCTTATGTTTGTCATAAACGGAAATTATGAATTATACTTTAAACCAATTGCGTATTTTTTTGAAAGTGGTAGAGCAAAAAAGTATCACTAGAGCCTCTGAGGAACTGCACTTAACGCAACCGGCCGTATCCATTCAAATTAAGAACTTTCAGGACCAGTTTGACATTCCTTTGTTAGAAAAGATTGGTAGGCAAATACAGGTTACCAATTTTGGAAAAGAGGTGGCAGGGTCTTGTCGCGTCATTTTAGACGAGATAGAACGAGTAGAGAACAGAAAAATGGCATATCTGGGTCATGTAACAGGTACGCTTCATGTTTCCGTTGTATCAACCGGAAAGTATGTTATGCCCTTCTTTTTTTCTGAGTTTATGGAAAAGTATCCAGGTATTCAGTTGAACATGGATGTGACTAATAAGTCTAATGTAGTTCGGAGTATTGAGAAGAATGATGTAGATTTTGCTTTGGTTTCTGTTTTGCCTAAGGGTTTTGCTATAGAACAAATTAAACTGATGAAGAATCAACTTTTTCTAGTCGGGAAAAAGGGGAAGAGTAGTAATATAAGTATAGGGTCTCCGAAAGACTTGGAGGGCGTTACGCTACTATTTCGTGAGAATGGTTCAGCCACGAGAATGGCGATGGAAGCTTATTTGAAAAAGCAAAAGGTACAAGTGAATAGAAGTATGGAGCTAACTTCTAACGAAGCAGTGAAGCAAGCCGTTTTAGCCGGGCTAGGTTATTCGATTATGCCCATTATTGGAATTATGAACGAGCTGAAAAATGAGGAGTTAGAAATCATCGACTTATACGAGCTTCCGTTGGTGACAGACTGGAATTTGATTTGGTTAAAGAGTAAGTCTTTGTCTCCTGCTGCTGCTGCTTATTTAGAGTATATTGAAGAGAAGAAGGAGGAAATTATTCAGCGTCATTTTTCATGGTATGCCGCCTATTAGATTTTTGTCATAAAAAAAGCCCCGACAGTGTCAGGGCTTTTAAGTAAGAATGTTTTATTACTAAGCTTACTTATAATCGAACGACATTTTTCCTGTGTTACCACAGTTACAAGTATTATCAGCAGGATCAATTGCTGTTACCTTGATTACGATAAAGTCACCTGTAGCAGTTTTAACAACATACACGTCATTTACTGCAGGAGAGTTATTAGTTGTAACAGCTGTTCCAGCATTATAAGTTGCTTCAGCAGATTCAACTGTTGCATTGTCGTAATTAGCTGCAGAACCTACTACCATGGTAGAACCCATAGATAATTCAAATGCCCCCGTAAAAGGAGTGCCTGCTACATCTGTATTTTCTAATACAGTACCTGAACCTGCTATTGAAGTATCTGTAGTTACATTCCACCTTCCAGGTAAAGATCCACCAACATGGTAGAAAGAACCAGACCTCATAGTAGACAATGGAGTTGCCGGAGCCTGAACAACAATATCAAACGACTTTGTTGTTGCTACACCATCTCTATCCTTTACAGTAATTGTATAAGTGGTTGTTCCAACATTTGCCGTAATGCCCGGAAATGTTCCAATTACTTGAAATGTTTCATCATCAGCATTTCTAATGGTCTGCTCTGCTGAAGTAGAGAAGTCATACGTGTTGTTTCCAACTGTGAATGTAATTCCGTTAGATACATTAGCTCCACCTTGAGTAATACTAATTACATCTAAGTTTTTACCTGTTCCAACTTTGTTGGCTGTAATAGAAATAGTTACAAATATCGTTTACTAACGATTTAATAATTGCTCCAAAATAAGTTGCCATGATCAGACCTACGGCCATTTCCATCACGTTACCTTTACTAATAACTTTTTAAATTCTTCCATGAGTTTAGTTGTTTGGTTTAAATAAAGCGATTAAAATAATATTAATTCCTGGAATTACCTCATATTAGTTATAAAAAAAAGGGAACCGAAGCACAGGCTCAATTCCCTTTTATATATGTAATTAATGCTTCTCCTTTTTATAGCTTAAGTAGTGCCAAAATCTAGAAAAGTTGATGGTTATTTTCTGAATTTAATATCGTCATCGTCGTCCACAACGAGAACGTCGCCGTTAATAGCATAATTGACAAAATCATAAGGGTCTGTTGAGGTTTCACGCACCTTAAAATTGAGTGTTGGACACTATACTGTATTGAAATGTACTAGTATCCGAATAGTTGAACGTGCTCCATAGCCCGTAGCTAAAATCACAAGTAGCTGCATTGTTTACTGTGTATGTTCTATCTTCATCAACGCTTCGATAAATAATAGTGACAGTGCTATCTGACTTAAAATTATAAGTAAGTTCTAAATATTTTTCTCTGTAATCAAAAATATTACATCCGGGAATAGTAAAACTGTCATAATAGGGTACAAATTGATTAAGTGCATAAATCGCACCATCGTCACCTTTAAACTCAAAAGCTTTCCATAATCCAACTAAACCAGTTGTAGTACTTCCTCCTGATCCAGGTGCAGACCCTCCGGGGGTAGTTTCATCCTCATCACTACAAGCGGTGAATGCAGCTATCGCAAAAAACAACGCCACGTATTTAAATGTATTTTTCATTTTTATTTTTGTGCAAAAAAAATGCATGTGCTAATATAATGCAACTTCAATCAAATAATTTTTTTAAATAACTTTCTTTTAGGTAGTAGGCAATGCTATTGGAATATTTAGAACTACGCAGGTATTTTTAATTTCTTAATCTTCACAACGGGTCCAGGACAAAGCGCTTGGTGACAATTCATGCAACTATTCACCAAACTTGTGTATGCTGCTTCGGCAGTTTCTGGTGTGGCATTTTTTAATGTTTCAACACCTGCCAAATAAGCAGCACCCCATGATTTGTATTCGGCAGAAGCAGCTTTTGCCGGTTCAGTAGCATGGGCAGTACGAATTTTTTCATGATCCACCTTCATCGTTACCTCTTCTCCGTTTTGAACCTGCTCCTTCATTCGTTTCGCTTCACTAAACATTTTTCTCATCAACATGGCCAATTCACTATCGCCATTTGGGTTGAGCGACTTTTTTTTAGGCTTAATTGATTTTTTTTCGACCTTGTTTTGTGTTTCTTCGCTGCTATTCGGAGCTTCTTGACAAGCTTGAAATATCATAACCGCTAAAGTTAGTAAGGTGATAATACGGAGGGTTGGTTTCATATGAATTACTATTTAACGTGAAAGTTAAGCAATTGAATGTATGGTTTAAAAGAAATTCTTGCAGTACTTCAAATTTTAGCCCAATCGGTATTCATGACCCTTTTAAACTAATGCTGTGAATTGCGGGTCTTATTCTTTTCCGAGTTCAACTGCTCTTTTAAATGCTGCATAAGCCGCTTCTTCAATTAGGTCTTTTACATTGTTATCATCCATTGAGTCCAACGCAGCTCTTGTAGTGCCGCCTTTGGAGGCTACCTTATTCATCCAACTTGTTGGGGTTAAGTCAGACTGATTAAACAGCTCTACGGCTCCTTCAAAAGTTTGGCTGACTAATACTTTGGAATCGTGATCGGAAAAACCCATTTTTTTTGCAGCCTCCATCATGGATTGCATAAAGTAGAAAACGTAAGCAGGACCACTTCCCGAAATTCCGGTAGATGCGTCAATGTCGTTTTCAGTATCCAAGTGAACTGATTTTCCCGTAGTATTTAATAATTGCTGCACGGTGGAGGTTTCTAATCTCGAAACTTCTGCAGAAGTAGTGAAGGAGGTTAAACCTTTGCCAATTTGTGCCGGTAAGTTTGGCATGGCGCGCACCACTTTAACAATTCCCAAGCCGTCTTGAATGCTCTTGATTTTTACACCAGCCATTAAAGATACAATGACTTGGTCTTTTTTGGTCATGGGCTTTAGTTCGGCGAAAAGTTCTTCGGTATGATAGGGCTTTACGGCTATGAAAACAATGTCTGCCTTAGGTAAGCAATCTTTTAAATTGCTGTACACATCAAAGCGACTAATTTTTTTTAACTCTTTAGTTTTAGCAGGGTCCGTATCTGAAATCATCAAATTCGACTTGCTTAAATACTCGGACTTTACCAGCGCTTTTGCGTAAGCTAGACCCATATTACCTGCACCTATTACCAATACTTTCATGTCAACGTTTTTCTTTTGTTGCTTCTCGTGTTGCAAACATGATGCAGTAGGGGTTATTTTGAACTTTTTCTTTACAATAGCACATTATTTAATTGATTGGTATAGTGCTAACAGTCTCGCAAATAGTTAGTTTTATAGCCTGTATGTTGGTTAAAAATTACCTGACAGGTTGAAGGTTTTGGGATGACAAATCGGCGTAGAACTTTCAATACTTTTCTTCGTAGGTCCATTCTTTCTTTCGTAGGACCATCCACCCTTTCTTTTGTAATTTTGTTGCTTATTAAAATGATAACATGAATCAATTGATTGCTTCTCAATGGCAAATATCTAAAAAAGTCAGCGTTAAGCTCAGTCAATCCTTGTTTTTTGGCTTTTGTCTGCTAGCCTTTTCATCTAGTATTCGAGCTAATGAGTCTGTTGCACGACAGTGGAACGAAGTACTACTTGAGGCAATTCGAGAAGATTTTGCACGGCCTACCATACATGCGCGGAATCTATTTCATTTTTCAGTGGCAGTATATGATTCTTGGGCGGTTTATGATACTACTACAAGCACATATTTCCTAGGAAAAACAGTTGATGGATATACCTGCCCTTTTAATGGAATAACCTTGCCTTCATCAAATCAAAAGGAGCAATACCAGGAAGAAGCAATGAGTTATGCGGCTTTTCGATTACTCACCCATCGTTTTCAAAATTCTCCTGGGGCTGATTCAACTTTACCTAGGTTCCAACGCCTATTGCAGCAGTTGGGTTACGATGAAAACAATACCTCGGTAGATTATTCAACAGGTGAACCGGCGGCACTTGGCAATTACCTCGCTCAGGAATTAATAAGTTTTGGCTTGCAAGATGGCGCTAATGAAGCCAATGCATATGGAAATAGATTTTATACGCCAATAAATAGTCCACTGATTCCCAAAGATGAAGGAAATCCTAATCTTAACAACCCGAACCGTTGGCAACCGCTAGGTTTTGATGTATTTATTGATCAAAGTGGTAACCCGATTCCTGGAGGGGTTCCAGAATTTTTGAGTCCAGAATGGGGAGTAGTAAGTTCGTTTGCATTATCAGACAGCAATCTCACCACATACTCCAGAAACGGAGATGATTATTTGGTGTATTACGATCGTGGTGCGCCACCTTTTTTAGATACCACTGTTAGAGGAGGACTCTCTGAAGAATATAAATGGAATTTTGGATTAGTATCAAAATGGTCTTCGCATTTAGACCCTGCAGATACTGTCATGTGGGATATTTCTCCGGCATCTATAGGAAACGCTCCCGTTTTCCCTACCAATATTCAAGGTTTACGAAGTTTTTACGATGAAGAAAATGGTGGAGATCCAGGTACAGGATGGTCGGTCAATCCAGCAACAGGACTACCTTATGCTCCTCAAATAGTTCCTAGAGCAGATTATGCAAGAGTTTTAGCCGAGTTTTGGGCAGATGGTCCTGAATCGGAGACACCTCCGGGACATTGGTTTACGATTTTAAATTATGTGAATGATGATTCGCTATTGGTCAAAAAATTCAAGGGAATTGGACCAACACTGACAGACTTGGAATGGGATGTAAAGTCTTACTTTAGCCTTTCAGGCGCCTTGCACGATGCCGCTATTGTTGCTTGGGGAAACAAAGGCTGGTACGATTATATTCGACCTGTTTCAGCAATTCGATACATGGCAGAATTAGGGCAAAGTTCAGATTCTACTTTACCTGCTTACCACCCAGGTGGGATTCTATTGGATAGTGGTTTGATTGAATTGGTGCAATTGGGCGATTCCTTAGCTGGGCCAAATAATGAAAATGTAACTAAAATCAAGTTGAAAGCTTGGAAAGGACCGGATTATATTTTAGATCCTGTTACCGATTCAGCAGGGGTAGATTGGATTTTGGCAGGTAATTGGTGGCCTTATCAACGTCCCTCTTTCGTTACACC
>Ga0228664_1001709_pt1 | contig 10878 bp, 7 predicted proteins | sample 78DmetaG_FD_183029 | JGI IMG/M metagenome (GOLD analysis project Ga0228664, IMG submission 183029) | Seawater microbial communities from Monterey Bay, California, United States - 78D | ecosystem: Environmental > Aquatic > Marine > Coastal | place: USA: California | collected 2016-09-26 | reverse complement strand
CAGAACGCCTTTCTGCACTCAAACTGGCTAAAGACAAAACATCAACATGACCTGCTTCGATCATCAGTTCAATCAATTTATCAAGAGATTGAGCGGTAATCGTGCCATCGACGGCCCAACCCGCTTCCTTGACAATATTAGCGACACAACGAATCGTACCGGATGCGCCAACAGCTTCATCCCAACCAATATCACGATACTGTTTTTGAATCGCACGTAAGCGCATAGCAGCAGCAATAATCGCTCTTTTCATCTTTTCTTTAGTAATACTACCGCCAGAAAAGAAAGCCTGTGAAAAACTAACGCAGCCCATTTCTAGACTTTCACGTTCAATCCCTTCAAACCGTTCACCGATAATGAATTCAGTACTTCCCCCACCAATATCCATCACCAAACGTCTTGTATTATCAAAACTCAGTGCATGTGCTACACCCAAATAAATAAGCCTAGCCTCTTCCTCACCTTCAATAATTTCAATGGGATGCCCTAACGCTTTTTTCGCTTTTTTCAAAAAGGTATCGCTATTCTTAGCAACCCGTAATGTATTGGTACCTACTACACGAACACTCCCTTCGGGCAAACTTTGAATACGTTGGCCGAAACGCTCTAAACAGGCTAATGCTCTTTCTTGTGCGGCAGCGCTTAAACGGCCACGACTATCCAGCCCTGCCCGCAACTGAACCATCTCACGCAATTTATCAACAACCTGAAAATGGTTATCACGCAGCTTCGCGATCACCATATGAAAACTATTAGAGCCTAAATCAACAGCAGCGAGAATCGTTTGATCATTTTGTTCATCCATCGCAACATTCTGCATCAGTCACAGTAAACATGCCAAATAGAGTTAATTTCTATCTTCCTAACAAAAATATCAGGCATAAAAAAAGCCCGTACAAGGTACGGGCTTTTTATCAATCTCAAAAGAAATTTATCTCTCTTGAACAACCTCTTCCATTTTTTCAAGACTCAAATGGCGGACATCTTTTCCTTCCACTAAATAAATAACGTGCTCACAAATATTGGTTGCATGATCACCAATACGTTCTAAAGAACGCGCAGACCACATCATATCTATTGCCTTCGTAACCGTCCGAGGATCTTCCATCATATACGTAATCAACTGGCGAATAATACCTTCGTATTCAGAATCAATATCGCGATCTTCATGCGCCACTTTCATCGCCTGTTCAGCGTCAACTCGTGCAAACGCATCTAAAGCATCGCGCAACATGCCAAGCACATGATTACCCATAGACTGCAACTCACGATAATTCTTTTTAGGCCGATCTTTTTCAGACAAATTCATTGCCATACGAGCGATACTAACTGACTCATCACCAATCCGCTCTAAATCAGTAATCGTTTTCAAGATACCTGCCACCAAGCGTAAATCACTCGCTGTCGGCTGACGAAGCGCGATAATTTGAATACATTCTTCATCGATTTTAACTTCTAACTCATTAACGTCTTCATCAAGTGCGATGACACTACGCGCTAACTCAATATCCGCCGTTAATAATGCTTTTTGTGCATTTGCAACTTGTTGCTCAATCAACCCACCCATTGCTAAAACCAATGAACGAATATCTTGTAACTCTTTCTCAAACTGCTGCGATATATGCTGTGAATTTGTAACCATAAAAACTCCTATTAACGCCCTACGTTAGCCGTAACGTCCTGTAATGTAATCTTCCGTTTGCTTTTTAGAAGGGTTTGTAAACAATTCATCTGTTGCCCCTAACTCAATTAACTCACCCATATACATAAAGGCCGTATAGTCTGATACCCGTGCTGCCTGTTGCATGTTATGCGTCACGATAACAATCGTATATTTATCTTTGAGTTCATAAATCAACTCTTCGATTTTTAGCGTAGAAAGTGGGTCCAAAGCTGATGCCGGTTCATCTAACAATAACACTTCTGGCTCAATCGCAATCGCACGTGCAATCACCAAACGTTGTTGTTGTCCGCCTGACATACCCATTGCTGACTCATGCAAGCGATCTTTCACTTCATCCCAAAGCGCTGCACCTTTCAATGACTTTTCAACCACTTTATCCAATGTAGAGCGATCATTGACACCTTGTAATCTCAAGCCGTATGCCACGTTCTCATATATCGACTTCGGGAAAGGGTTCGGCTTTTGAAACACCATACCGACTTGGCGACGTAAATCAGCAACATTCACCGACGGCTTATTTAAATCTTGACCATCTAGCAACATCTCGCCATTAATCTGAACCGAATCGATCAGATCATTCATCCGATTAAAGCTTCTCAATAATGTCGATTTACCACAACCACTAGGACCAATAAATGCCGTAACACGATTCTTAGCCACCTTCATATTAATATCAAATAGCGCCTGCTTTTGACCATAAAACAAATTGAAGTCTTTCACTTCTATACAAGTCGTTTCATTAGCAATATCTAGTTTCTGACCACGCTGTAGTGTCTCTATATCAATCGCACGCGCCGAGGTGGTTTGCTGTTCTTTCGTTGCTTCCATTTTAATTCTCACTCGCTTTAGAATTCTCACGTAAACGATTACGAATACTAATCGCTGTGATATTTAATACAATAATGATCATGACCAATAATAAGGCCGTGGCATAAACCAAAGGCCGAGCAGCTTCAACATTGGGGCTTTGAAAACCGACATCATAAATATGGAAGCCCAAATGCATAAATTGTCGATCTAAATGTAAATAAGGGGCTATCGAATCTACTGCTAAGGCCGGTGCCAATTTCACCACACCCACCATCATCAGCGGTGCGACTTCACCTGCCGCTCTCGCCACAGCTAATATCAGTCCTGTCATCATCGCTGGTGCAGCCATCGGTAAAACAGTCCGCCATAACGTTTCCGCTTTGGTAGCACCCAAAGCCAAACTCCCCTCACGAATATTGCGGGGAATACGCGATAAACCTTCCTCTGTCGCAACAATCACCACTGGCACAGTCAAAATAGCCAATGTTAACGATGCCCACATCAAACCCGGGGTACCAAAGGTAGGTGAAGGTAAACTTGCTTGGAAAAACAATTCATCAATATTGCCACCCAAGAAATAAACGAAAAACCCTAAACCAAACACCCCGTAAACAATCGATGGTACACCAGCCAAATTATTCACTGCGATGCGAATCAAACGTATCATTGGGCCTTGGGTAGCGTATTCTTTCAGGTAAACCGCAGCAATCACGCCAAAAGGGGTGACCAAAATAGCCATAATCAATACCATCATCACCGTACCGAAAATCGCGGGGAAAATCCCCCCCTCGGTATTCGCTTCGCGTGGGTCGCCCGAGATAAATTTCCACACTTCATGAAAATAGAACCCTAATTTATCTATTGTACTCATCGCATTAGGTTGATAAGCCTCGACCACTTTAGAAAGCGGAATCTCGACCTCACGACCATCTGACATTGTCATCATCATCTGATCACGATTCAGCGCTGTATATAAATCACCTAGTGTCTGCTGAATAACAGCATATTTCTCATCCCAGCCTTTCCGTGATTGCGCAATTTCCTGGTGCTGCAAAGAACCCTCCTCAACACCATCCAGTTCTAATTGTCTTTCTTCTAAACGCAGTGATTCAAGGCCATGATTAATCTCACCAATGTCATTCTTTTCAATCTGCTTAATCTGATCAACTAGATTATTGCTACGTTCAAGACGCTGTTGTAATTCGTTCCAGGCTTCATTACCCTTAGCAACCCATTCTCCAGACTCTTTAACACCCGCTAAATAGCCATAGAAATGTCCCCACTCACGTCGTTCAATAGCAACAACATGTTCAGGTCGTTCTTGCTTCATCATCCATGGGCCATTAATCCATCTGAAATCAAGGCCAAAGTAGTCACGATTACCTATTTTCAACAAATAACGTTGGCCTGATGATTGCCCCTCAGGCAACTCAACCCCAGCACTTTTTAAACGCAATGCTGAAACAGTTTCTTTATCAACAATTTCGCCCAATAATGTCACTGACTCTGAACTCGGTTCACTATAGTTCACCGCCACAATATCAGCCGGCCAAAAATGGCTTAAACCACGAACAGCTATCAACCCTAACAAACCGATAACCATAACCAAACTAATACTCACTGCACCGGCATTGAGCCAAACCCAGGGCGTACCATTTTTAAACCAAGAAGACATTGATTTCTTCGACATCGTTCTATTCACCTAAAGACTGCTGTATTTAACACGTAAGCGCTGACGAACCACTTCAGCGACGGTATTGAAAATAAACGTTGCCATAAACAACACTAAAGCCGCTAAGAACAAGACACGATAATGCGTACTTGCAACCTCAGCTTCTGGCATCTCAACCGCAATATTGGCTGACAATGCACGGAAACCTTCAAAAATATTAAAGTCCATAATCGGCGTATTCCCTGTCGCCATCAGTACAATCATCGTTTCACCAACAGCGCGTCCTAAGCCAATCATAACCGCTGAAAAAATACCCGGACTCGCCGTCAGCAATACAACTCGCGTTAACGTTTGCCATGGTGTGGCCCCTAAAGCCAACGAACCTATAGTCAAATGTTTTGGCACACCAAAAATAGCATCTTCTGTAATCGAGAAAATCGTTGGAATCACAGCAAATCCCATCACCAACCCAACCACTAAAGAGTTACGTTGATCAAAACCGACACCCATCTCATCAAGCCATCTTGGCATATCGCCATTGAACAACCAGAGCTCAAGTGTCGGGCTCATCAACATTGAGACAACACCAATGAGTACTACGACGGGGACCAATATCGCAGCCTCCCAACCATCAGGAATCGATTCACGCCAAGCAGCAGGCAGTTTTGTCCACAGATAGGCTGTGAGTATCGTCATAATCGGCAGCATTACCAGAATAGAAAACACCCCGGGAAGATTACCTTCAACAATTGGCGCTAACCATAACCCAGCCAAGAAGCCTAAAATAACCGTCGGCAGTGCCTCCATAATTTCAATAGTAGGCTTAACCATGGTCCGCATTTTTGGCGACATAAAGTAAGCAGTGTATATCGCACCCATAATCGCTAACGGCACGGCCACCAGCATGGCATAAAAAGCTGCCTTTATCGTACCGAACGTCAACGGGCTTAAACTGAATTTGGGCTCGAAATCATTACTCGCAGAAGACGATTGCCAAATATATTCAGGCTTATCTCGGCTCTCATACCAAACTTCTTGCCATAACGAATGCCATGACACCTCCGGATGCTCATTGTCGATAGCAACCAATTTCGCTTGGCCCGTTTTTGATATAGCCAACACACCATTTGCCTTAGGAGAAAGTCCAATCGCCACTTCCCCATTCTCTGCTAGTGTCTCGACCAGCAATGTTCGTTCTGCCGTCGTATGGTAAATACCCATCTGGCCCGATTCATCCAACGCAATAAAGCCTTTGCGTGAATATTCTGGCGCCAAAGCGACAATCGGCGATGATTGATCTTTAAAATAACGAACATTGTGTAATGTGTAATTGTTATGGATATCCCTTAACGGAAACCATTGAGCAATTTGGCCATCACTTCGTCCAACCAAAATGGAAATACCACCCGTCAAAAATGACAAAGCAGTCACATCCACCCCAGAAGGCACTGCCTTAATTTTTTGTATTAAATTAGGGGATGTAATATCACTAATGTCGTAGTAGATCAGGAAGCCTTCATCATCAACTAAGTAAAGCTCTCGTTGACCGATATCCATTTGGATATGGGTAATGTTTTCATTTTCAGGCAGCGTGATTTCTGTCCGCATTTCCTCAATCGTAAAAGCATCTTCATCCATGAAATCTTCTTCACGTATTAGACCAAGCACCGCCAAGGTGTTTTCATCAGTCAAACCAATTAAAGTGGTTTGCTCATCGTTACTTTGTACTGTTAATGAGGTCAGCGGCCGACCTTGTTCATCGACATTAAATAATGCTTCACCGACAGGGTAAGTAATCAATGGCGTAATTTTGCGTGTATCTTCAGGATAAGTGATTTTGTATTCACGCTTAAAAATCAAAGCCTGACCATTATCAAAACCATAAGCCAAGACACCCGTTGTATAGTCACCATGACTAAAACTGGTAATCTGATTCTCTGCCGGCAAAGGTAATTCCGGCACAACAATCGTTTCACCTGAATCTGCAGCAAAGAATTTTACGTTACCGGCCATATCCAGAGTCAGTGCCACATCGTTATATTCATTCAAGGCAATATGAACAGCTTTATTCTCGGCTAACACGTACTCCGACTCTGTCTCTATTTCGGCACCGCTGAATAAGGGCATAACCACGTATAAGAGATAGAAGAAAATGAGTACAATGGCAAAAACAACCGAAACACCACCCATCGCCACACCATACCGAGCAGTACGATCCTTAAACTCACGCCAAGCACGTCGACGCTTCGCTATCGGAGAATTTGCAGCAGGTAACACGCTACCAATTGATGAATGTTCAGCCATAATTTAAGCACTCAAGCCCTGTTCAGTGAAATGAAATACACATTTAAAATTAACTATAACCAATCTATGTGAAAACCGTATGACAATTTCACATAAATTTAACGAATTATTATAACCCGTTAATAATATAAAGCGCCCCACACAAACTGTGCAGGGCGCCTTAATATTCTCAACTAAAATTTACTGAATTTTAGCTAATTCTTTTTCTACCACTGCAGGTGGTAATGGTACATAACCATCTTTAACAACCACTTTCTGACCGACTTTAGAAAGAACCAATTTAACAAACTCACGATCAATTGGTGTCAAAGGTTTATTAGGTGCTTTATTCACGTAGACATATAGGTAACGAGAAAGCGGGTAAGTGCCATTCGCTGCATTTGCTTTAGTCGCAGCAACCATTTCGCCACCTGGCTTTTTCGTCAAAGCTAATGCCTTAACACCTGATGTCTTATAACCGATACCTGAGTAACCAATACCATTTAATGATTTAGTCACACCTTGAACTACAGATGCTGAACCTGGTTGCTCATTAACGTTATCTTTGAAATCACCTTTACAAAGTGCTTTCTTTTTAAAGTAACCATATGTACCAGACACTGAGTTACGGCCGTAAATTTGGATACTGCCTAGGTTACTACCCAACTGTGACCAGTTACTAATATCTTCTGGGTGGCCACATTTACGTGTTGCAGAGAAAATAGCATCCACTTCTGGAATACTTAACCCTTCAAGAGGATTATCTTTATGCGTGTAAACCGCTAAGGCATCGATAGCCACACGAATAGGTGTAGGCTTGTAACCAAATTTTGATTCGAAAGCACCGATTTCTTTGTCTTTCATCTTACGGCTCATAGGGCCGAAGCTAGCTGTGCCTTCTGTTAGAGCAGGTGGCGCAGTAGAAGAACCCGCTGCCTGAATTTGAATACTCACATTAGGGTATTCACGTTTAAATTCTTCAGCCCAAAGTGTCATCAAGTTTGCCAATGTATCTGAACCAACACTAGACAGTTTGCCAGAAACACCACTTGCTTTTTGATAATCAGGTAATGCTGGATCAACATCAGCAAACGCTGTTGCCGAAAAAGTCATCGAGACCGCAGTCCCTAAAATAGCTAGTTTTTTCATGAACATATCTCGTTCAACTCCCAAATTAATAATATGTAGTAATCGAATTACTGTGATGAGTATCTACATTGAGTGTGACAATGATATGAAATAATTATGACAATTGTATGACAACAGGCCTCAAACGCCGGTTTATCGGGCTTTAAAGTAATACAACGTTCAATGCTTGCGGTTTTCCGACAATGTTTTGAATGGGGAAATGGCAAGTGAAACGCGATCCTTTACCCACATCGCTATCGATTTTTAATACGGCATCATGCCGTTGCAACACATGTTTGACGATAGCCAGTCCTAACCCAGTACCACCGTCACCTTGAGATCGACCACTATCAACACGATAAAAACGCTCAGTCAAACGTTCTATATGATGCTCAGCAATACCATCACCCATATCTGCAACTTCGATTGTCCCTTCCAATTGATCAACCGTCCAAGTAATCGTAATTCGGCAACCCGCTGGCGTATATTTCACTGCATTAAAAATCAAGTTAGAAAGTGCACTACGCAATTCATCTAAATCTGCAAGTAGCCAATGTTCGCTACCCAAATTCAACTTGATCTCATGGTTATCATATTGAGAAAGCTGCGTTGCATCAGCAACGATTTCCTGCAGCGTATTACCTACATTAACTGGCACGACTTGCAAAGCCTTCTCACCTGTTTCCAAACGAGACAAGGTCAACAATTCATGCAACATATCACTCATACGCTCAGCTTGTTGGCGCATTGCAGGCAAGGCATTCTGCCACTGGTCGACAGGGGTTTTATCGTCAAACATCTCTAAGTAACCGCGTAAAACCGTCAATGGTGTACGTAACTCATGCGACACATTTGCAACGAAATCACGCCGCATCTTCTGAAGCTTCACCGTTTGCGTCATATCTCTGGCCAACAACATCCGACCACTACCCATATAACTCACGATTTTAATTTCTAACTGGACTTCTGAATTCACCGGAGAATCAACAACGACTGTTTTATCAATCGCTTTCGGATCAGAAATTAACTGTTGGAAGTCTGGGTCACGAATTAAATTATTAACCCGTACATGACTATCACGGGGCCAACGCACTCCTAATAAGACCTTAGCGGAATCATTGGCCCAATCAACTTCACCAAAAGTACCCAAAACAACAATGGCATCAGGCAATGCGGCAGTCGCTGACTGGAATCGTTTGAGATACCCAGCCAATTTTTTCTTGCGAGAATTATTCTGTTGCCTGACTTGCTCTATACTACGGCAGACATTGTCAATAACACCATCTGCCGAGGGTGACGCATTTTTTTTAGGTTTTCTTAGCCATTTTTCTAACTTGAACCAGCTTTGTTGTAGCCATAATGCATATAAAAAAGTGGCCAAAAACATAAAGGTCATCATCTGGCCAAATAACAGGCCAACGAATCCAGCGACAAAAACGACTGTTAATAAGCGCCAATAATCCCAACTCATCGCACTAATATGACCTAATCAACGGCAAACCGGTAACCTACACCACGTACTGTTTGAACCAAGCTGTCATGCTCTGAGGGTTCTAATGCTTTGCGCAGACGCCTAATATGCACATCCACAGTACGCTCCTCAATATAAACTGTATCGCCCCACACATGGTCAAGTAACTGGCCACGGCTATATGCCCGTTCAGGGTTTTTCATAAAAAAGTGCAGCAAACGGAATTCTGTTGGTCCTAAATCAACACGTTCATCATCAACCATAACGCGATGACTTTTCATATCTAGACGTAAACCACCAAATTCTAAGAGCTGGTCATTATCCGCCTCTGGTAATTGACAGCGGCGTAATACCGCTTTGATCCGAGCCATTAACTCAGGTGGTGAAAAAGGCTTATTGACATAATCATCAGCGCCAACACTCAAACCTTTAACCATATCTTCGCTTTCACCTTTTGCTGTCAACATAATCACTGGAATCTCAGCAAAATATTCATTTGACCGCAAGCGGCGGATAAACTCAATACCATCAACGCCGGGTAACATCCAATCCAATAAAATAATATCCGGTCGTTGCTGCGCCAATAGCGCTAAACCAGATTCTGCATCACTTACTGCATCGCACTCAAAACCAGAATGACGCAGTGAGAAACACAACATATCTCTGATCGCAACATCATCTTCAACGACTAAAACACGTGTAGCCATAAATTAACCTTTCGCTAATTACAATTGATTAGCATCATACCGACCAAATATGACAGATTTGTAACATTTATACCAAAATAGTGTTCAAAAAGGAGAACCAGCCTACAAACTCGCCCTAACACAACGTAAAACACCATAATTATATTCGCCATCTAAAGCGTCATAAACAGGTTTTAACTTCCCTTTTTCTCCATCATCAAAGGATTCGATCATCCTGACAATCGTCAAATAGTCCGTTTCTGACAAATCCAAAACGGCCTTCGCATCCAATAAACCAACTTCAATCGCATCTGCCAAATGCATGTAAACGGTTGTTTCTTTAATTTCACGTTCATTTGCAATCGCTTCAACCGAAGCACCTTGCTCATGCAATAATAAAGTTTCATTCACCGTATCACTGAGACGATTATCCAATAGTGAAGATAAACGATATTGCACAATTTCTGCTATAAAATCATTACCATATTTAAGTAGCTTTTGTTCACCAACACCTGAAATTTTAGCCATTTTAGCCAAACTGTCCGGCCGGTGTTTTAACATCTCTTGTAACGTTGCATCATGAAAAACAACATAAGGCGGCACACCTAATTCTTCCGCTAATCTCAAACGTAATGCTTTGAGTGCTAACCATAACGGTTCATCTTGCGGCCTCAGTGTTGACTTCTTGCCTCGTTCTTTAGCGACCTTCGTTGGCGCTTCATATTGCCTCAACGCCAACGTTGCTTGCCCCTTTAAGACCGAACGACATCGTTCTGTTAAACACAAAGCACCGTAACGTGACACATCAATATCAACATAACCCAAAGCAATCAACTGCCTAAAAATACTTCGCCATTCTGCTGCCGTTTTATGTTGCCCCAACCCAAATGTACTAAGCTGATCGTGGCCATTTTGTTGAATGCGGGTATCCAATTTTCCTAACAAAATATCAATAATATAGTTAACACCAAATCGCTGTTCTGTACGATAAATACAAGACAATGCTTTTTGAACATCCTCCGTTGCATCCCATTGTGCGGGGGGAGTCTGACAGTTATCGCACTGACCGCATTGCCCCGAACTTTCCTCATCGAAATAGCTCAGGATCGCCTGACGGCGGCAACTGATCAGCTCGCATAACCCT
>Ga0228664_1001701_pt1 | contig 10912 bp, 8 predicted proteins | sample 78DmetaG_FD_183029 | JGI IMG/M metagenome (GOLD analysis project Ga0228664, IMG submission 183029) | Seawater microbial communities from Monterey Bay, California, United States - 78D | ecosystem: Environmental > Aquatic > Marine > Coastal | place: USA: California | collected 2016-09-26 | reverse complement strand
TTGTAGCCTCAATACCAAAAACGGCAGAGCCAAAAACTTTAACAAGCATATTTTTTCTTTAAAAATAAAGAAAAAAAATTAAATTATGCCGAATTTCTACTTGCATTAATATTACCAAATAAAGAACGCATTACCATTTTTTCAAATACTTTAATTTCCTTTTCATTACCTCCATATTTTTGTAAATCTTGTACTTTTTTAAGAGCATATTGCTGTATCGTTAATAAAGGTAATACTATGTTTTCTCTCATTTCTATAGAGGCTTTACCAACAGGATAATTCTCCATTAAAGTAAAATGACCCGTTAACTTTAAAAGTAATCTTTTTGTAGTTTTGTATTCTTCGTAAATTAGTTTCCAGAACTCTCCAAATTCTTCATCTTCAGCCATATAAGAAGTTAGTCCAAAGAAAGATTTTGTTAAACTCATCATACTATTTTCTAACAAGGTTTTAAAGAAATCTGATGCATTATAAAAATCTACAATTTCATCGAATTTACCTGAATCTTCGTATTTCTTTAATGCGGTACCCACACCAAAAAAGCCTGGTACATTTTGTTTTAGTTGGCTCCAGCTACCTACAAAAGGAATGGCTCTTAATTGAGAAAAATCTAATGTATCAGAATTAGAACGTTTACTAGGTCTACTACCAATGTTAGTTTGAGCATAGTACTTTAATGTACTCATTTTTTCTAAGTAAGGTAAAAACTTAGGATGATTTTTAAAGTCTACATAAGTTTGATAACTTGTAGAAGCTAAATCTTCAATTAATTTTCTGTGTTTTGTACTGATTTGATCTTTAGTAAAAACTTCATTCTTAATTCCAGAGCTAAGTAGTTGTTCTAAATTATATTGTGCAGAATTTTTTGTTCCAAAATTAGAACTAATAGTTTGTCCTTGTATGGTTAACTGAATTTCTTTGTCCTCAATTGTTGGCCCTAAAGATGCATAAAACTGATGTGTTTTTCCTCCTCCTCTTGCTGGTGGTCCTCCTCTACCATCAAAGAAAATAACTTCGATATCAAATTCTCTAGATACTTTTGTTAAAGCTTCTTTGGCTTTAAAAATACCCCAATTTGCCATTAAATATCCACCATCTTTTGTACCATCAGAAAAACCTAACATAATGGTTTGTTTGTTCTTTCTTTTAGATAAATGGTGTCTATAAGCTCTATTAGAATATAAAGTTCGCATTACACTTTCTGAATTTTCTAAATCATCAACAGTTTCAAAAAGCGGAATAACATCTACAGGTGGCTCATTTTCGAAACCACATAAATTTAACATAGCAAACGTTTGCATTACATTTAATGCTGTTTGATTATTACTAATGATGTATCTATTTGCTCCACGTTCTCCATTTCTTTGTTGTATGGTTTTTAATGCATAAATAGATTCAATGGTTTTTACAGACATTTCATCTGTAAGTATCTCTGGATCAATTTCTCCTTTAATTGTTGATAAAAGTTCTATTTGATCTTCTGCTGAAAGGTTGTGATAATTTTTAGGAAAAGTTGTGTCTCCAGTATCTAATAAATCATCTACAATTTGTGTAAAAGCTTTATGATGCACTCTACTATCTTGTCTAATATCTAAGCTCGCAAAATGGAAACCAAAAATTCTAACTTTATTGATAAAATCATTTATCTCTTCAATAAACAAAGAGTTATGATCATTTTTAATAATTTCTCTAATTTTCTCTAATTCACTTAGTAGAATTTTTTGAGAGAAATTCACCTTGGTATAACTTCTTACTACATGCTTATAAAGTCTTTTTTCTATTCTAGTTAAAATTTCTTCTACACCTGTAAAAGTAAAACGTCTTTTTAGTTTTCTAACATCTCCATAATAGCTTCTTAAAATAGATTGACGCAATTTTTCTGCTACATCTAAAGTGATTTGTGTAGTTACAAAAGGGTTTCCATCTCTATCTCCACCAGGCCAAAAACCTAAATCTATGATTTCATTTTCTGTAGGATTACCATCATAAATATTATCTTGAATGTAATTATATATGTTACTTACAGAATCATAAAAAACGTTTTCTAAATACCAAATTAAACTTACAGCTTCGTCAAAAGGTGTTGGTTTTTTCTTTTTATAAAAAGGAGTTTTACCTAATTGAGCTAATAATTTTTTAATCAGTAATAAATCATCATTTTGTATGGCTTTGTCTAAGTCTGTAATAATACCTAAAACACTACCGGGATAAAATTGTGTTGGGTGAGCAGTAAGAACAATTCTTACTTTAAATTCTTCTAGATATTTTTTTAATTGTTCTTTTTTATTACTTAAAATGGCAGTTTCTTTAGAGTTACGAAGTGTTCCAAAACCTTCCATATTATTTACAATAGGAAAAGCTGCATCTTCAACAGCATCAAACAAAACAACTAAACGTTCTATGTATTTTATGAAATGAAAAAGTAAATCTATCTGTTCTTTTTCTGTTGGATTATCTTGATATTTTTTGAAAAACGTTTCTACTATTTCTGTAGGGTTTTTTCCTTTTTCAAATCCTTTTTCACACATTTTTTGAAATAGAGGTAGTAAAACACCAGTATCTCTAATAGTGTCAAAAGGTAAGGTAACAAATATGCTATTGTATATTTGATATCTAGATAATACGTTATCGTTAAATAAAGTTAGTTTTGGTAATGCAGACATAATCTCACAATTTTATAGTGTGAAATTACGAAAATCTAAAAATAAAAAAGCTAGGTTTTTATGAATAATAGCTTAAAAAAATACGAAATCGATATAAATTAGACACACTTTTTTTGAAATACTCAATATTTGAATAGAAGTGTTGAATTTGTTTTATTTTTTAAAGTTTTGCAACCCTTTTTGTAGCCAACTATAATAAGTTTCTTTATCTGTGTATTGTTGTGCTGTATTTAATATTTCTAAATTAGGACTTAATAGCACATAATAAGGCTGAGATGCATTTTTAAAGTTAATTACTTGAAATGTAGACCATTTATCACCAACAGTTTTAATCTTTTTTATTCTTCCATTTTCTTTTAAAAAGTCGAATTGTTGATTTTTTGGTAACTCTTTTTCATTATCATCTACATATAAAGAAATTAAGATATAATCATTTTTAAGGGTTTGATAAACATTAGGAACACTCCATACGTTTTCTTCCATTTTTCTACAATTAACACAAGCCCAACCTGTAAAATCTAATAATATTGGTTTGTTAACTTCTTTTGCTTTTGCCAAACCTTCATCAAAATCTTTATAACAATCTAAACCTAAAGGACAATCACTTTCTTGCTCATAAATACTGTAGAATTGTGGAGGAGGAAATCCACTTAGCAAACTCAAATTCCAAGTTGGATTTTTCAAAACTCCTGGTGAAATATAAACCACAAAAGCTAGTGTTAAAAAACCAAAAGAAATTCTAGAAAATGATAATTTTTTAATTGGTGAGTCGTGTGGAAATTTAATTTTCGCAAACAAATACAGTGCTAAGCCAATAAAAAGAACAACCCAAATACCTATAAATACTTCACGTTTTAACAAATCCCAATGAGCAACTAAATCTGCATTAGATAAAAATTTAAAAGCTAATGCTAATTCTAAAAAACCTAAAACAACTTTGGTTGTATTTAACCATCCACCAGATTTTGGTAAAGAGTTTAGCCAATTTGGGAATAATGCAAATAACGCAAAAGGCAAAGCTAATGCTAACCCAAAACCAGACATACCAGCTGTGAGTTGTGTTGCTCCACCATCAGAAGTTAAAGAACCTGCTAATAAAGAACCTAAAATGGGGCCTGTGCAAGAAAAGGAAACAATAGCTAGCGTTAATGCCATAAAGAATACTCCTATGATACCTCCAACAGAAGAAGCATTATCCATTTTATTTCCCCAAGAACTAGGTAATATTATTTCGTAAAAACCAAAGAAAGAAAAAGCAAAAAACACTAAAACTGCAAAAAAGAAAATATTTAGCCAAACATTAGTAGAGATGGTATTTAAAATTTCTGGATCTAAATTATCTAAAAAGTGAAAAGGAATACTTAATAAAATATAAATAAGTACTATAAAGAAACCATAAAGAATTGCGTTAAAAACACCTTTACTTTTGTTTTTTGATTGTTTTGTAAAAAATGATACAGTAAGAGGAATCATAGGAAAAACACAGGGTGTTAATAGCGCTAAAAGACCTCCAACAAAACCTAATAAAAATATATTAAGTAAACCATTTGAAGTATTATTCTCATCTTCTGTAGAAGATTTTAATAATGCTGTATTTATTAAGTCTAGCTTTAACTTTTTAGAAAGTTCCTTACTTTTTTCATTAATTGAGATATCTTTGTTTATAATAGCACCAGAAAGAGAAATAGTAAAAAGTTCATCTATATTTATACAAGCAGTTTCACATACTTGACCAAAAAAATTTAATTTAATAATAGTTATATCTTTATTAGTTAACTCAATTCTTTGCGTAATTATGGCTTTGTCTTTAAAGACTATTTCTTCTTTTTCCCAAACGTCTGAATATTTTTTAAACGTATCTTTCTCATCTGCTTTACCAACTAATTTATATCCATTTTCGCCTTCAGGAATTGTAATTTCTAATGGTAAAGAAGCTTCATCAGGGTTGTATTGAGAATACAAATACCAACCTTTATAAAGTGTAGCATTAAATATGATATCATATTCAGTTTCAGATATTTTTTTTACAGAAGTTTTTATTTCAATAGGATTTTCTTCAGTTTGAGAAAAACCTGAAAAGGCTATAAATAGAATTAAAAAATTGATGAATTTCTTCATGATAATACACTAATTTTTAAGTTTTTATTTTTTACAAAACGTCTATCCTGTCTATGATTTATAATCCACATAATTTGATTTTCTGCATTGCAAAGTAGCCAAGTATTTTCTTTATCTATTAAAGAGAATTTTTCATCTTTAAAATACTTGCTTAGTTTCTTTTTTCCTTGCATTCCTAAAGGATAAATATAGTCGCCTTTTTCCCATTTTCTTAACATTAAAGGATACTTTAACAAATCTTTATCAACGTAAATTGTTTGTTTGTTTTCTGTTGATTTTTCAATTACTTCTTTAAATGTTAAGTGAATAGGATTTGTAATTTCTGTTATTTCCTCTTCTATTTGAAATGCCATTTCAATCGAGTTTGACAAATCTATTTTTGACAAAATCAGTACATCTCTATCTTTTAACAAACGATGCGTTTTAGAAAAAACTTGTTTTCCTGATTGTGCATTTAAAAGATCATATACATCATTCCATTCTGTAAAATGATAGCTTTTTAAAAGTTGATACAAATATGCTTTCGAATTTGAAAGTTCTTTAATTTTCTCAATATCTATTTTAATAAAATTAGCTTCCTTTTCAAGAACTTCTGATGCTATATTTTCAATTCTATCTTCTATAATTTGTTTACTCTCTTGCAAATTCTCTAAAGTTGTAGCAAAAGAATCTAAGATACTTGGATTAATTTCTTTTAAAACAGGTAAAACTTGATGTCTAATTTTATTTCGAATGTATTTGTTAGAAGCATTACTTGCATCCTCTCTCCATTCTATATCATGATCTTTTGCGTAGTTTAAAATTTCTTTTCTAGAAAAAGCTAAAAGTGGACGAACAATGTTTCCATTCACTTTTGGAATTCCAGTAAAACCATCTAACCCAGAACCACGAGTTAAATGAATTAGAAAGGTTTCTAAATTATCATCTGCATGATGAGCAGTTAAAACATATTCAAATTTATGTTCTGTTATTAATTTTTGAAACCAATTGTAACGTAACTCTCTTGCTGCAATTTGTGTAGAAAGTTTATGTTCTTTAGCATATTTTTCTGTATCAAAAATTATTGTAAAAATCTGATTATACGATATTTGATTTAAATTTTTAATAAATTCTTCATCTAAATCACTTTCTTTACCTCGTAATTTAAAATTACAATGTGCTAAAGAAACATCATAATTTAATTTATGTAATAAATGAAACAGAACTACAGAATCTACACCACCAGAAATGGCAATTAAAAGTTTAGTATCCTTTAAAAAAGGAAATTCTTTAGTGATATGTTTTTTAAATTTTTGAAGCATTTATTACTTCAAAAGTACAGAATTTACAATTGAGATTTTAACCAATTTACAACATCTTCTAACATTTCTGATGCACATAAATCGTTATGCAGTTCATGAAAGCCATCTTTATATAATTTTACAGCTGCTTTATGAGTGTTTTCTGCAAATTCTTCTGAGCCTTTATGATCTGTAATACTGTCTGAAGTTCCATGCAAAAATAACATAGGTGTATTTAGTTTTGATGCATTTTCAATGGCCCAATTTCCTGTTTCTATAAATTTAATAGAATAATTAGGGCTAATTTTTGCATGTACTAAATCATCATCCATATATTTTTTTACTTCTTCTTTTTTTCTTGATAGTGTATTTGGGTCTAATTCATTACCCATAGTTAAAGAAGGTACAATATTTTGTAACATTTTACCTACAAATAATTTTATTGCTGGTGGATCAAAAGCTAATTTTAAAAATGGACTGGTTGCAATAGCTCCTTTAATTTGGTGCTCTTTTCTAAGTACATAGTTTGTAACTACATTACCACCCATAGAATGCCCATAAAGAAAAATAGGTTTGTTTGGAAAAAGCTTTTTTGCTTTTTCAATTACTGTTGTTACTGAATTTAGGACAGCTTCAAAATTTGGGTTATGTCCTCTTTTTCCTTTTGTTTTTCCATGACCAAACTGATCAAAAGTAACTACAGAAAAATTATTATCAGTTAATTTTTTTGCAACATGTTTGTATCTACTAGAATGTTCGCCCATTCCATGAACCAAAACTACAACTCCCTCTGTTTGCTTGGCTTCCCAATATTGACCATAAAATGCTATATTGTGAAAGTTAAAGTTAAATTCTTGATGTGTCATATTTTTTGATTTTTTAACCAAACTCTAATCTCTTTTTTTAAGGATGATTCTGGTTTTGGTAAAGGAATTGTTTTTCCAAATTGTTTGCTTCTGTTAAATTTACTGAAATTTATTTTTAGTTGTTTCCAATCTTCTGGATACATTTTTAAAAATGCACCAAACATGTTTATTTCATTTGGTTTTTCCTCTAAATTATCAAAAATGGATTTAAATTTTTCTTCTTTGTTATTAATCATAGCTATTTAGAATTTTGGAGTACAAATTTCATTGCTTTTGCTTTTAGTAAACACTCTTCATATTCCTTTTCAGGGATAGATTTTGCTGTAATTGCACCTCCTACAGAATAAGAAATGTATTTTTTTTCTGAATTGTATAAAATACTTCTAATAACTACATTAAAGTCAAAGTCTCCTTCAGGAGTAAAATAACCAACAGTTCCAGAATACAAGCCACGTTTGGTTTCTTCTAAATTTTCTATGATTTTCATTGCAGATACTTTTGGAGCTCCAGTCATACTTCCCATAGGAAAAGTATCTTTTAAAACTTGAAAGGGATGAATATCATCCTTTAATTCAGAAACGACTGTAGAAATCATTTGATGTACTTGCTTAAAAGAATATACTTTGCATAATTCTTCTACTTTTACACTTCCCTTTATAGCAGATTTTGAAAGGTCGTTTCTAACTAAATCAACAATCATTACATTTTCTGAACGTTCTTTAATATCTCTTGCTAAATCTGATGCTATTTTAGAATCGTCAATCTTACTTCTTAAACGTTTTGCAGTTCCTTTTATAGGTTGAGAAATTATTTTTGAACCTTCTTTTCTAATATATCTTTCAGGTGAAGCACTTAACAAATATTGGTGGTCATTTTTGAAAAAAGTAGCAAAAGGGGGTTTAGAGATTTCATTTAAGTCTTGATATACTTTTATAGGATCTATAGAGCTATTTTCAGCATAAAATTCTTGACAAAAGTTGGCTTCATAAATATCACCTCTTTTAATATGTTCTAAAACTTTAGTCACTTTAGAATAATACTCATCTTTATGAATACGAAGTTTTATTTTAATATTTGAACCATTGTTTTGAGATTTAAATTTTTTAGTTTTTTTAATTTCTTCAAAATCTATTTCTATCTCATCATCTACCATTCTTAAATAATGAAATTCAATAGTATTTTCTTTTATAAAAAATAGTTTTTGTGGCTGAAAAAAATAAATATCAGCAAAGTCTAAACCATCAAAATTGTTAGAAGAAAGTTGTTCAACATCATTTTTTACATCATAAGATAAATAACCAAAAATATAGTCTTTAGTAATACTTTGATATTCTTTTAATTTCTCAAAAGCATTCAGATAATCGGTTTTTATAGAAGTGAATTCTTCAACAGCTAAAGCTGCATCAAAACTTGTATATTGTTGTTTGTAGTTGTTAGAATCTAACCATAAAACAGTTTCAAATTGTTGAGACCAAACCAAAAGTTGGTCTTTAAATTTTTGAACATCTTCAACTAAAAAAGTTTTAATGGTTCTTTGCATAGAATTGTAAAAATACTTGAAAGTTTTGGAAACAAAAAAAACCTCACCAATAGTGAGGTTTTTTTATTTTGGTTTTTATTTATACGTTTAATGGCTTACCATCCCAAGCTGCTTTAGCTGCTTCTTTTACAGCTTCAGAATACGTTGGGTGTCCATGACAAATTCTTGCTAAATCTTCAGCAGAAGCTCTATACTCCATTGCAACTGCTGCTTCCATAATTAAATCTGCAACTCTAGCACCAACCATATGAACTCCTAATATTTCATCTGTATTTTTGTCTGCTAAAACTTTTACAAACCCATCAATATCTCCACTTGCTCTAGATCTTCCTAAAGCACGCATTGAAAATTTACCAGCCTTATAAGCTACATTTGCATCTTTTAATTCTTGTTCAGTTTTACCAACTGCAGCTACTTCTGGCCATGTGTAAACAATACCAGGAATTAAATTATAATCTATGTGTGGTTTTTGACCTGCTAAATATTCTGCAACAACAACTCCTTCTTCTTCAGCTTTATGAGCTAACATTGCACCTTTTACAACATCACCAATAGCATAAATATTAGAAATGTTTGTCTGTAAATGATCATTAACTTCTACTTGCCCTCTTTCATTTACTTTTACACCAACTTTATCTAAGCCTAAACCTTCTGTATACGCTTTTCTACCCACAGAAACTAAGCAATAGTCTCCAGTAAACGTAACTTCTTCACCTTTTTTATTGTTTGCTTTTACAACTATTTCATCTCCATTTCTTTCTACAGCTGTAACTCCATGACTTACATTAAACTTCATACCTTGTTTCTTTAAAACTTTTTGTAATTCTTTAGAAACATCAGCATCCATTGTTGGTGTAATTTTTGGAGCATATTCTATAACAGTAACTTCTGCACCTAATCTCTTATAAACAGATCCTAATTCTAAACCAATAACTCCACCACCAATTACTAATAAGTGTTTTGGTACTTCTTTTAACTTTAAAGCTTCTGTAGAAGTAATGATTCTTTCTTTATCAATCTCTATAAAAGGTAAAGTAGAAGGTTTTGAACCTGTTGCAATAATAATATTGACACCTTCTATAACCTCTGAAGAACCGTCGTTTTTAGAAACTTTAACGTGAGTAGCATCTTCAAAAGAACCTAAACCTTCATAAACATCAATATTATTTTTATCCATTAGATATTTTATTCCTCCAGTAGTTGTTTCAACTACATTTGCTTTTCTTTCAATCATTTTAGAAAAGTCAAAAGAAGGTTTCTCTACAGTAATACCATGCTCTTCAAAATGATGAGTTGCATCATAAAAATGATGAGAAGAGTCTAATAAAGCTTTAGAAGGTATACAGCCTACATTTAAACAAGTACCACCTAAAGTGCTATATTTTTCTATAATTGCTACTTTTTTACCTAATTGTGATGCTCTAATTGCAGAAATGTATCCTCCAGGACCTGAACCAATAACTATAATATCGTATTTCATTGTTTAAGAAATTGTGAACCACAAAAATACATATATTTTTAGAGAATAATAAGAGGATTTTGTAGATTTACACAGATTCAATTTTAATGTTTAACTTATGAAAGTTTTAAAAAAAATAGGCATTGTTTTATTAATTGCTTTAGTGGTAGCTCAGTTTTTTGGACCAGAGAAAAATGATGGAAATTTAGATACAGTAAATGCATTTATTGCTGAGACAAATCCACCAGCTGAAGTCACTCAAATTTTAAAAACAACTTGTTTTGATTGCCATTCAGCAAAAACAAATTACCCTTGGTATAATAACATAACTCCTGTTAATTATTGGTTAGATGAACATGTTAGAGATGGTAAAAAACATTTAGACTTTTCGAAATGGAGTGAATATTCTTTAAAAAGAAAAGAACATAAAATGGATGAATTGTATGAAGAGGTAGAGAAAAAAGAAATGCCTTTAAATTCATATACTTGGACACATGCTGATGCTAATTTAACACAAGCACAAATAGATGCAGTTGTAGCTTGGGCTAAAAAAGTGCAAGCAGATTACAAGCAACAAATGACAGCAAAGTAATTGAAGCAAAAGGTTCTAATTATTGGAGCAGTTTGGGTAGAGCCCAATTCTTCTGCAGCAGGTGGAAGAATGTTACAATTAATTCAAATTTTTTTAGCTCAACAATGGCAGGTTACTTTTGCTTGTGCTTCACAAAAATCTACTAATGAAACCTCTTTAACTAAATTAGGAGTTAAAGAGGTTTTTATACAATTAAACTCATCTTATTTTGATGATTTTTTAAACGAATTGCAACCCACTATTGTTATGTTCGATCGTTTTATGATTGAAGAACAATTTGGATGGAGAGTTGCAGAACATTGCCCAAATGCTTTACGAATTTTAGATACAGAAGATTTACATTTTTTACGTAAAGTTCGTCATCAACAATATAAAAAAGGAGAGAATTTTTCTA
>Ga0228664_1001700_pt1 | contig 10914 bp, 7 predicted proteins | sample 78DmetaG_FD_183029 | JGI IMG/M metagenome (GOLD analysis project Ga0228664, IMG submission 183029) | Seawater microbial communities from Monterey Bay, California, United States - 78D | ecosystem: Environmental > Aquatic > Marine > Coastal | place: USA: California | collected 2016-09-26 | reverse complement strand
TAAAGATATTTAGAAGATGGTTTTACACTTCAGTTAGCAGGATCTTTAAATAGAATTACACACGTAACTGAAAAGGACGACGCTAGTTTACTTCATAAATCTATAGATTTAAATCTTAAGTATAACTTAGATGCATTTGTTGCTGCTATTTTTGGTAATTCCACAAAATACTTTAGCCCTTTTGCATATGCAGGAGGTGGTTACACTGCATTAGATGGTGACGGAGAAGGAATGTTAAACTATGGTTTTGGTTTCAATGTTTGGTTATCCGAAACAGTTGGTTTGGTATATCAAGGAGGAACAAAAAAAGAATTTAAAGGAGTTGTTCCTACTCACTACCAACATTCTCTTGGTGTAATCATTAAATTTGGTGGTACAGATACTGATGGCGACGGAATCTATGATAAATATGATTCATGTCCAGAAGTTGCAGGATTAAAAGAATTTAATGGATGTCCAGATTCTGACGGAGATGGTATTATAGATGGTGAAGATGCATGTCCAAGTGTTGCTGGTTTAGCAACATTAAACGGATGTCCAGATGCAGATGCAGATGGTATTGCAGACAAAGACGATATGTGTCCTAATGCTAAAGGAACGAAAGCTAATAATGGTTGCCCAGATTCAGACGGTGACGGTGTTGTTGACAAAGACGATAAATGTGCTACAGCTGCAGGCCCAAGAGCAAACGGAGGATGTCCTTGGCCAGATACAGACGGTGATGGTGTATTAGATAAAGATGATAACTGTAATTCAGAAGCAGGACCTGCCTCAAATGGAGGATGTCCAGAGCCAATAATTACTGAAGCTGCTGAGAAGAAAGTGGGAGAGTTTGCAAAAACTATTTTATTCAACTCAAGTAGATCTTCTTTCAAATCAGGAATTTCAGATAAATTAGATGCTATTGTTGGTATCATGAAAGAGTTTTCTAAAGCTACTTTTTTAATTGAAGGTCACACAGACAGCACAGGTAGTGTTTCTTTAAATGATAAATTATCTACTAAAAGAGCAAATGCTGTTAAAGATTATTTAGTTCAAAATGGAATAGACGCTTCTAGATTAGAAACTAAAGGTTCAGGAGAATCAAATCCTATCGATTCTAACAAAACTAGAGCAGGTAGAGCAAACAATAGAAGAGTAGAAATTAAAGTTACTAACGAGTAATTTTTATTCTCAAAATATATAAAAGCCTCATCGTAAGATGAGGCTTTTTTTTTGAGTTCTTTTAGAATATTATAATTAAAAAACTTTTCAACTTCAGCTAAATAAATTACCTTTGCAGCCTAAAATAAGAGTGTTTTTTCTCTCTTTCAAAGAAATTAATTTAAAGTAAGAATAATGTCTACAATAACAGGTAAAGTATCCCAAATTATAGGTCCAGTAATTGATGTTGAGTTTAATACAGATTCTAATGAACTTCCAAAAATTTATGATTCATTAGAAATTAAAAAATCTGATGGTTCTATCCTAGTTTTAGAAGTTCAACAGCATATTGGAGAAGATACTGTTCGTACAATTTCTATGGATGCAACAGATGGTTTACAAAGAGGACAAGAAGTTGTTGCAACGGGTAATCCAATTCAAATGCCAATTGGTGGAGACATCTATGGTAGATTGTTTAATGTAACCGGAGAAGCTATTGATGGTTTGGGAGATTTAGCCAAAGAAGGTAAAGATGGTTTACCTATTCACAGATCTGCACCAAAATTTGAAGATTTATCTACTTCTACTGAAGTTTTATTCACGGGTATTAAAGTAATCGATCTAATTGAGCCATATTCAAAAGGTGGTAAAATTGGATTATTTGGTGGTGCTGGTGTTGGTAAAACAGTATTGATTCAAGAACTTATTAATAATATTGCCAAAGGACATGGAGGTCTTTCCGTTTTCGCAGGTGTTGGAGAAAGAACTCGTGAAGGGAATGACTTATTAAGAGAGATGTTAGAATCAGGGATTATCAAATATGGAGATGATTTTATGCACTCTATGGAAGAAGGTGGATGGGATTTATCTAAAGTAGATAAAGCAGGAATGAAAGATTCTAAGGCAACTTTTGTTTTTGGACAGATGAATGAACCTCCTGGAGCTCGTGCTAGAGTTGCATTATCAGGTTTAACAATTGCTGAATACTTCCGTGATGGTGCTGGAGAAGCACAAGGTAAAGATGTATTATTTTTCGTAGATAATATTTTCCGTTTTACTCAAGCAGGATCTGAAGTTTCCGCCCTTTTAGGACGTATGCCGTCTGCAGTAGGGTATCAGCCAACTTTAGCTACTGAAATGGGAGCTATGCAAGAACGTATAACATCTACTAAAAAAGGATCAATTACATCTGTTCAGGCGGTATATGTACCAGCTGATGATTTAACAGATCCAGCTCCAGCAACTACATTTGCTCACTTAGACGCAACCACGGTATTGTCTCGTAAAATTGCAGAGTTAGGAATTTATCCAGCAGTAGATCCGTTAGATTCTACTTCAAGGATTTTAACAGCAGATATTTTAGGAGATGAACATTATGACTGTGCACAAAGAGTTAAAGAGTTGCTACAGAGATATAAAGAACTACAAGATATTATTGCAATTTTAGGAATGGAAGAATTATCTGAAGAAGACAAATTAGCAGTATCAAGAGCTAGACGTGTTCAACGTTTCTTATCGCAACCTTTTCATGTTGCTGAACAATTTACAGGAATTCCAGGTGTATTAGTTGACATCAAAGAAACCATTAAAGGGTTTAACATGATTATGGATGGAGAGTTAGACAGACTCCCTGAAGCAGCTTTTAACTTAAAAGGTACTATTGAGGAAGCTATTGAAGCTGGAGAAAAAATGTTAGCTGAAGCTTAAAACAAGAAACTATGCACTTAGAAATAGTATCACCTGAAGCTGTATTATTTTCATCTACCGTAGATTCTATATCTGTACCTGGTACAGATGGCGAATTTCAAATGCTTAATAATCACGCAGCCGTAGTGTCTACCTTAAAACAAGGGACTATAAAAATTCATGTTCATACTCAAGAACATTTAGAATTAGACGAGTTACATGGAAAAATAGTAGCACATTCAGACGACGACAAAGTATTAACTATTGCTATTAATTCTGGAACTATTGAGCTAAAAAACAATAAGGCTATAATTTTAGTTGATTAACCAACTAAAACTAAAGTATACAACCAAAAAATCCTGAACTATAATTTAGTTCAGGATTTTTTGGTTATATAAACTCTATCAATAAACACCTCAATTTGAGATGTTTTTAATTGTTTGCTATTTTAGTTACCAGTAATCTTAACATTGTCTACCTGAAAGGTAGTAGTAATGCCTCCGTCTGCTCCTTCGTATTTAAAGGCAATATGTAATTTTCCAGTTAAACAAGATATGTTAATTGATCCTGAACTTGAAAAACTATTGTATCCACTAGATGGACCCTCTGATAATTCTGCATCAATCTTAAGCCAAGTAGCAGTAGTTACATCACCAGTAAAATCTGACGATACATAAGCTGTAAGAGCACTTCCGTTATCATATCCTGTATTAGTTTCAAAGGTTAATTCTTCATCAGTAGTAGTGTCTAAATCAATTTCTGGAGTCACTAACCATGCCTGTAGTGGAGATTCATCACTATTATATGCAGAGATTTGTACATATCTATTTCCACTAAAGCTTCTTGATGAATATAAAGTACTTCCTCCGTTTATATTTACATTGGTCCAACCAGCATCTGTAATTTCTGAAGTAGATGTAATATTTTCAAAATCTTCTTCAAACAACACAACACTTCCACCTACAGCATTTTCACCGCAATCTAAAACAGGAGGATCACATCTTTCAGTATTTGTAAATTCTAGATCTGAAGGAGTATTTGCAATAGCAACTAGAAACTCTGCTCTGTAGTCTTTTGATAATACTGCTCTAAAAGTACCTTTACCTGCAGGAACAACATTTGATTTAAAACTAGCAAATGTGCTAGTTTGTAATTGAATAGTTCCTTCAGTTTCACATTCAAAAATTGTTCTGAATCCGTCATATTCATCATTAGATTCACCTGCAAAAGTTTTACCTAAATCTGATTTTAATATTTGAGCAGAAGACAATTCTATCATTGTATTGATATGAGCACCAGTTATCTCACTTAAAGAGATACTAGTTGGAACTATATTTGCAACAGTTGCTGATCTTATGATATGATCGTCTATAGAAGTAGACGGGATGTCATCTACTCTATCTCCATCTAAAATTCCAAGTACATACTTTCCGGCTACATCATTCATTGGACTACTATTATATGAACTTTCTCCGTCATCATAAGAAACAGATAAACCATCTAATTTCACATATACTTTTCTTCCAATATCATATGTTTCACTCAAAGATGTTTTGTTTAAAACAATTTCTATTCCAGCCGTCGGACTTTCTGACTTATCTTGAATGATTAATTTTTTATAAAAATTTCCTGTTGCATCACTGGAAACAACATATCCCTCTACATAAGTAGGGGCATTTTCATTTACATCAAATGTATGCACCAGGTTGTCATTTGAGTTAAATTCTTGCTGTAAAGCAGTTTTAACTGCAGTAATGCTAGAGTTTGCAATTATAGAAGGTTCTTCCACTGATACATTAGGAACAGTAAAATCTCCATCCTGAACACAGGAGCTTATTGTAATGGCTATGGTTAAAAGTGATAAAAAGCCATAATTTTTAATAGTTTTCATAAGTGTATATATTAATGAGTTTTTCAATTTTTTAAAATCTGTAATTAACATTTAAGAAGTAAGTAGTTCCTCTACCAAACCAGTATTTATTTCCAAAAACAGGAGTACCTAGTTCTTTATCTTCTTTTAATTGTCTGTAATTTGCATTTCTACCTTGCTCAAATCCACCCGATTTGTATTTAGTATTTAACAAGTTTCCAACACTAGCAAATAAGCTGATGTATTGATTCCCAATCTTCCAAGACTTTCCTCCAATCATATTTACAACCATATAATTATCAAATTTCTCTTGTTGTAATAATTGACGAGCAATGTTTTCATCGTAATCATTAAATGGGATCCCTCCATCATCAGCAAAATTTGAAGTTCTTGTAAGTGGTGCTATGTCTACATAAACATTATCAAAAAAGTTTGCTGTAGCCCCTACAAACCAATAGTCAGGGTCTCTGTATTCAAAACCTACAGAATATGCAGTCTGAGGTCCTGCTGCTAACTTGTAGTTTTCAAGATTAGATGCACCAAAATCTTTACGACCGTTAACAAATCCTGCATCCTCAGATCTGCTATTGTTCTCTGTGGTTAGGTATAAATTAGGATTGTTATCATATGTGTACTGACCAACATTGGCAGCTCCTTTTAATTTTATAGTAGGAGTAACTTGTGCCTCAATTCCAATTTCAGCTCCAAAGTGTTTTTTATCAATCCCAGATAATATTTCTTGAACAAACGCTGTATTATCTCCACCAATTCCGTCTGCAAAGAAAAAAGAAATTTCTGTAGCATCTTGTATTTTGGTGTAGTAACCAGTAATTTTTGCTTGTACTATAGGGCTCCTAACAATATAACTTGCATCTGCCGAGAGTACTTTTTCACTTGTTAGATTTTCAACAGTATTGTTGTTTTCTCTAGAGTTTGAAAATGAATTTCTTAGGTTAGGTGCTTTTGTCAAATATCCTGCGTTTACATTAAATAAATGACGTCCAGATAATTTGTATGTTAATCCACCTTTTGTACCATAGTTCATAAATGACAATTCCTCAGATTTACCAAGTGAGTTGTCAGGAAACCCCCCATTTTGATACAATCCATCTCTTTGGTGTGTTGTGTTTGATGCACTAGCTGCAATGAAAAAGTCTAACTTGTTGTATTTAAATTGACCTTGAACAAAGCCATCAACTACATTTGAATACAAATTAAAATTATATTTAAATGTATCACCAACTCCAGCAATGTTTAATGGATTTAGTAAATTATTTTGTTTTTCGTCAAAAGAATCTGCAAAAGAATCTGCATCTAAATAACCATTACCTCCTAAGAGATCTATAATTTCAGCAAAGTTTTTTGATGTTAATTGAGTATACTGTACTCTAGCATTTAGAGTAATATTTTCTGAAAAATCTTTGTTTAAAATTGTATTGACAGTAAATTGAACATCATCATTACGATCTTCATATAAAACGTAGGAAGAATTTCCACCATTACTTGCATTCAAATTAGCATTGTATAAACTAGTCCAATTTAGTTGTCCATCATTTAAGAATGATTGTTCTATTTCATATACATTTGAATAGCCTTGTCTTAGACCGTAACTCGGTAATTTCTGGTAATAGGTTGGGTCTGGATTTGAGGCTCCTAAATTTACAATATATGGGTTGCCGTTTCCATCTACAGCTTCTCCATCAATTCGTGTTCCATTATTATCAATTCTACTATTACCAATTTTACCAAATTGATAGGATATGTTTGTGTTCAGAGAAGTATTCTCATTTATATTCCAATAATGATTAAGCATTAAAATTGGTTCAGAAACTTCTTTTATTCTAGAATTTCTAATCATTCCGTTTTGCGACCCCCAATAGGAATTGTATTGAATCCCTTTTAGATCAAAAACTTCTTGAGTTTGTGGCGCAGATTTACCTCTTTTATTAAAAGCTGTAATCGAAGTAAAACTTAAGCTGTGGTTGTCATTAATTTTCTTTTCAACGGATGCGAAAAAAGAAGTAGCATCATACATAGTTCCGTCTACAAAACCCTCTTTTCCATTTCTATTACTAGCAGCTACGGTATATGCCCAGCCGTCTTCAGATAAGCCAGAGGAATGTGTTGCCATTGCTCTATGCACATAACTTCTGTTTGAGGAAGCATAGGAAATTCTGGTACCTTGTCTTTGTTCTGATGATCTTACATTAATGTTAGTAGCACCTAATATACCTCCAAATGTGTAATCGGACGCAGTTAAGCCAGTACTAAATTCTTGATTTCTTAGGACATCATTCAACCCTCCCCAATTACTCCACTGCGGTCTCCCGTTGTAGAGTTTATTCATTTCTATTCCATTAATAAGTACTTTTCCATTTTCTGAATCTAACCCTCTAATTCTAAAAAAGGAAGAACTAAATTCAAAAGCAGCAGTTCTTAAGTAAACATCTCTTGATGATTGAAGCAATCCAGAAATATTGTCAGCTGCACTAGTGTCATCATTTAACTCGTCATCGGAAAGAGTTACCGTACTTAAATCTTCCTCTTCAGAAATATCTATATACAACAAAATAGTTCCTAAGTCTATGGTATTACCAGCTAATTCTAGTGGGAAGTTCTGAGTTTCATATCCAGACAATTTTATTTCTAATATAAAACTTCCATTGTCTAAATTTTCTATCACAAAAACACCTAGTTGGTTTGTTTCATATGATTTAAGGGCATTATCTTTAATAGATAAGGAAACTCCTTCAAGAGGTTTTTCAGAATCACTATCAACAATAATTCCTTTCACAATATTTTGTGCATTTATTCCAATTGTGAAAAACAAAAGCAGTAATATTGGAATTACAAATCTTCTCATAAAATAATAGTTTTTAATAGGGTTGTTTGCAAATACGTTCACAAAATTAATACTTTTAAATGAATTGAATTGTTAAAACACCTATATATTATTTTTGACTGAAATTAGTTTTATATTTTTGTATTATTAAAATAAAAAAAATGAATAAATATTTATCGTTAATAGCCCTATTATTAATTACAGTATATTCCTCTTTCTCCCAAAATGGCGAGAAAACTTATAAAATAAGAACCCTCGCTTTTTATAATTTAGAGAACCTTTTTGATACCATTAACGATATTACAAAGAATGATGAAGCAAGTCCTATGATGGAGCTTAAAGGGAATAAGTCTAAAGTTTATTGGGATAAAATTGACAAACTAGCCAGTGTCATTTCTCAAATAGGTGAAGAAAAAACAAAAACTAGCCCAGCTATTATAGGAGTATCTGAAATTGAAAATGTTAGTGTTTTAGAAGATTTAGTAAAATCTGTGCACATTAAGAAAAAAAACTACGGTATAATTCATTACGAATCTCCTGATAAAAGAGGAATAGACGTTGCCTTGTTGTACCAAAAGAGATACTTTAAGCCAATTTTTCATCAATCATTTAACCCAAATATTTATAGAAATAATAGAAAGGTTTATACTAGAGATCAATTATTAGTTTCAGGATATTTAGATGATGAGTTAATTCATTTGATTGTAAATCATTGGCCATCAAGAAGTGGTGGTGAAATGAAAAGCAGACCGTTGAGAGAAAAAGCTGCTTATCAAAACACAAAAATTATTGAACAGGTTAGGGAAAAAGATCCAAACGCAAAAATTATTGTGATGGGTGATTTCAACGATGATCCCATCAATGCTAGTTTTAAAAAGGTTTTGAAAGCTAAGGGAAAGAAAAAAAATGTAGGTCAAAATGATATTTATAACCCCTATGAAGATCTCTTTAAAAAGGGATTAAATACATTGGGTTACAGAGATAATATTAATTTATTTGATCAAATTTTAATTACTTCACCATTGTTAGATTCTGGTGCTAAAGATTTTTCAACTTACAAGATGTTTAAGGCCATGGTCTTTAATAAAAGATTTCTTACAAATAAAAGAGGGCGTTATAAAGGATATCCTTTTAGAAGTTTTTCTTTTGGCAGTTATACAGGAGGGTATAGTGATCATTATCCGGTATACATGTATTTAATTAAGGAGAAAAATTAACAACCAACAACGTTGGTTACTTATCATGTATTTTTAAGGTCTTTTAAAATCAGTTGAATAGAGGTATTTCCTTTCCATTCATTTTCATCCAAACTATAGGCAATATCAAAATCACCTTTAATCGATTTGATTTTATTGCCCAATCCAAAGCCAATTGCGTTATAGGTTTTTTTATCAGCACCGTCAATGATACTCAATTTTAGATGACTTTTATCTGCTCCCACAGTTTTGCCATATCCATTATCTCTTACAGAAGTAGTTTTAAAGACAGGTTTCATGTTTTGTGGGCCAAACGGCCCCATTTGCTGTAGAATTCTAAAAAACTTAGGAGTAATTTCAGATAACTCTAGCTCTAAGTCAATGGTAATTTCTGGGATTAGTAATTTTTTGTCAATGGTAGCTTTTACAACTTCTTCAAATTTATTTTTAAAAGCACTGTAATTTTTTGGATCTAATGTTAAACCAGCAGCATATTTATGTCCACCAAATTGTTCAATAAATTCTGAACATTCATTTAATGCTTCATACACATCAAAACCTCTTACAGATCTAGCGGAGGCTGCAAGTTTATTGCCACTTTTTGTAAAAACTAGTGTAGGTCTATAAAAAGACTCTATGAGTCTAGAAGCCACAATGCCAATAACACCTTTATGCCAATTTTCAGAATAAACAACCGTTGAAAATTTTTCTTTTTCATTAGCTGATTCAATTTGTTGTAAAGCTTCATGGGTAATTTTTTTATCGAGTTCTTTCCGTTCTAAATTAAACTTTTCAATTGAGGCAGCAAAATCTAATGCTGCTTCATAATTCATTTCAGTTAATAATTCTACTGCATAGTTACCATGTTTAATTCTGCCAGCTGCATTGATTCTTGGAGCAATGATAAAAACCACATCGGTAATTGTTAATTTTTTTTTATTTATTTGATGAATAATTGCTTTAATTCCATTTCTTGGATTAGAGTTAATCACCTCTAATCCATAATAAGTTAAGATTCTATTTTCACCAGTTATTGGAACAATATCAGCAGCAATTGCAGTTGCAACTAAATCTAAATATTGTTGTATGTCTTCAATTGTTTGACCTCTTCTTGAAGCCAATGCATGCACTAATTTAAAGCCCACACCACAACCACATAATTCTTTGTAAGGGTACGTGCAATCAACTCTCTTTGGATTTAAAACCGCCAAAGCCTTTGGGATCTCATCGCCTGGTTTATGATGATCGCAAATAATAAAATCAACATTCTTTTGTGTTGCATAATTGACCTTTTCTATTGCTTTAATACCACAATCTAATGCTATAATTAGTGAAAAATTATTGTCAGATGCAAAATCAATTCCCTGGTATGAAATTCCATACCCTTCATCATACCTGTCTGGTATATAGGTAGCTATATGATTTGTGATTGTTTTTAAATAGGAGGATACCAATGATACAGAGGTGGTTCCATCTACATCGTAATCACCATAAATGAGAATATTTTCGTTATCAATAATTGCTTTTTCTATTCTAGAAACAGCCCTATCCATATCTTTAAGTAAAAAAGGATCGTGTAAATCTTCAAGAGATGGGCGAAAAAACTCTTTAGCTTTTTTAAATGAATCTATATTTCTTTGAACTAAAAGCGATGCCAATATCGGATCTATAGATAAATCATTAGAAAGTTGATCAACTTTCTTTTTATTGGGTGCTGTTTTAAAAGTCCAACGCATAGAATTCTTAATTATTCATGAAAACAAACTTCTGTAGTTACTTCTGCAAACTGTCTAAACATTTCCATAACTCCACAGTATCTGTCAACAGAGAGGGTAACTGCCTTATTAATTTTATCCTGCTGTAAATTACTGCCATAAAAATGATATTCAACATGTACTTTATGATAATATTTTGGATGTTCATCAGTAAGATCTCCTTGAACAATCATTTTAAAGTCATCAACCTCTGCTCTCATTTTTTTCAATAAGGAAACCACATCTAAACCAGAACATCCAGCAAGAGAAGAAAGCATCATTGCTTTTGGGCGTAGCCCTTTGTTTTCTATTCCTTCATCGGGTGCATCCATGAAAAGTATTTCACCACTTGGATTATCAGATTCAAACAGCATATTTTCTTTCCAAACTGTAGTTACTGTGTTGTTGGCCATAATTAATTTT
>Ga0228664_1001696_pt1 | contig 10923 bp, 8 predicted proteins | sample 78DmetaG_FD_183029 | JGI IMG/M metagenome (GOLD analysis project Ga0228664, IMG submission 183029) | Seawater microbial communities from Monterey Bay, California, United States - 78D | ecosystem: Environmental > Aquatic > Marine > Coastal | place: USA: California | collected 2016-09-26 | reverse complement strand
TCGCCCTTGCCTCCGCCTCCGCCCTTGCCTCCGCCTCCGCCCTTGCCTTCGTTTCCGCCCGCGGGAGGACCACTGCCGCCTTTTTTCGGAGGGGGTAGGTCGTTATTCCCAAGCGAGTTGCCGACTGGGCTGCTCTTCTTTTCTATTGCGCCAAAGTCTACACCGCCAAACCCGTCGCTCATCAGGCCATCGTAAAGACTGAGTCGCCGCCCTCCAGTTCCGTCACTGACCACTCGCGTATCGCGTCGTCTACTGTTGCGGGAAGCGTCGCCGGTATTACGAGGGCTTGCATTGGCGGAACCGCTCGAACCAGAGCCACCTGAACCAGCTGAACCAGCAGAACCAGCAGAGCCGCTAGAGCCGCTAGAGCCGCTAGGGTCCGCGGAGCCCGAGGAGCTGCTGCTCCCTCCAGCAGATCCAGACCCTCCAGCGGATCCAGACCCGCCCGCGGGACCGGCGGAAGCTGCGGGTACGGTCGACTGCGTGGCGAGATTGTACGCGGTCTGCGCAGACGTTCCTACGGTGGCGAGTACATTCCGGATCACCTCCTGAGTGAACCCAAGCTGTGCTCCAATATATCTCACCTGAGCCTCGCCCTCGACACCCAAGGCCGCGGCCTGCCGTTGTAGCGCCGCCATGAGGGCATCAATGCGCTCGGCCGTCATTTCGCGCCTACTTATCTGTATCCCTGATTGCAGAAAGGAAATCGCGAAGTCGAGCTTGTTTTCGTGAAGCCACTTGGAACCTGTCATTGATCTAATGTGTGAGAGAGTTGATACGTAGATACAAATACAGGAAGAAAACTCACCTTGCGTACTCAAAAAGCGAGCGAACATCGTAGCCGGAAGACCGCTGAGCATGTTTGCCAATCTGTAGTTTTCTTACTGTGAGATATTGCGATACATCGTACATACAAACGTTTTACGAAATAAGAAACTCACCTGCTCTGAGTCGACTTGCGCTCAATAAGAAGATCGGCCGCTGTCTTCGCACGATTGCCTCTCCCATGAAGGGTCAGCAGACTTCCGCCGAAGCCTGCGCTCTCGAACACCTGCGTCTGTTTTCCAGTAGCCTCCGCATACTCAGTTTTGCTTGCCTCAAGGCCAGCTCCCCTAGGGGCGGTCGCCATCTCTAGCAAATTTACCCTGCGCTCTCTCTCTATCTCCTTCTGATACGTAAAGAGCACCTTGAATGACGCTCCCATGATCCGAATTGCGATCTCTCGCGATTTGGAGTCGTCTGTCTCCAACAGTCTCTTGATCGTGCTAGCGACTCGGGGTACAAACGCCTCTATGTTGTCAGGATTTTGGCTGTACGCTTCAGCTATCTCGGCGGCCACCTCGACTGCATCTTTAGCGCTCAAATCGGCCTCTTGGTAAATCCTACTCAACGCGTCATAGATGTCACGCCGCTGCCGAGCAGAGGGCACGAAGGGTAGCTTCGAGATGAAACTAGACATTGGGCTGGAAAGCGAAAGTCGTCTTCCCTGCGGAGTTTCCTTATATTTAATGATGCCGTCTCTTTTATCTTCGTTAGTGTAGGAGTCTTTACGAATTTGCAAGGTAGAAACTGACCTAAACATCTGCGCATACTTGGTGGCGTTGATCTGGGAATACCAGGAGGGTAGTACAATTCGATCGCCCTCCACGTCGGAAGCGGTAGTGCTATCGAGTTTAGGTGCCTCGTCGGATACGAATAGACCGTTTTCGCGAAGAAAATGATCGTGAGACGCGATCAACCACTTCGTGTACCGTAGACGATTTTGAGGGGAATCTTCAGCAAAATGCGCCGGGACGATAGTAGGGACCATAGTTCCACCGTCTGAGATAAAACGCGTGCTTTCCTTTATCATTGGCAGCTGTTTCAGAAATGCCTGATACATTTTCGGAGAGCCAGATCGGATGTAGTTCACAATGCCGAAATTGGACACAGGTACGACCTGGGGATTAAGGTATAAATTGAATCCAGGATCGTTATTCTTGTGGAATTTAGAGAAGTCCATAGAGGCGTCTTCCTGAACCGCATCGTGGAAGTGTTGCAGCTGAAGTTGCGTAGCGTTGTGATACTCAGGAATTGCGTCTGTTGTTTTCTTATTTGTTAGATCTTTCATACGACGCTGGTACAGATGCATACACCGTAGTAAGAAAACTCACCCAAAATGTCGCTCATCGTCATGAACTTGACATCCCCGATTTTTTTCACCCCAAAAATTCTGAGGAAATAAGACACCCACAGCGGGTTTGGGATTAAACCGGCAAATATGTCCGCCCATTTGGAGATGTTGGCATTTGGGACGTATTGATACATCGGGTTATGCACGGAATCGTATATCTCCAGTCCAATCGAGGCGCCGAGGAGGGGTATCGCGACGTAGCCCAGCTTCTCGCTAGCAAATGTAATGGAGGACGCCACGCCCGCGGCCGCCTCTTCCCCAAATGCGATTTTCGTAACAAATGTGATACCACCCGCCACACCATGGCCCAAGTCACTGTAAAATGCGCTCTGTGTGGTGGCGCTAAACTCAGCAACGCTCTCAAGTACGCGGCCCTCCGACAATAGACCGCCGATGCGCTGCAAGCTCTGAACCGTCTCCGCGCCACCGATCGTTCTGGAAAACTGCGACGCGAGGAGCGACGGCTCCAATCTTTCATACACCAGCTGCGCAGGAGCGATATTGAGGTAGGTATCTGCGATGTACGCCACGAACAACCGCGGATTCGTCAGATATTCATAGGCCACCTGCCGCGGGCCTAGTCCTAGCCGTTCCATCATCACGGCGAGGCCTTGTGCGCCGAGATCTCCAGCCGCGGCCGCCATCCTCTGTTGTTTTCTAATATGTTAGATACTTTGTACGACGTAGATACAGATAAATAGACACAACAAGAAAACTCACCATTATGACTCTCCCGATCACCATCGGAGCTGCCCTAACACCCCGGACAGCAGTATCAATTACGGCGGATCCCACATACTGAAGTGCTGTGACACACAGCGTCGCTCCTGCGTTGACGATGTCATTGATGATGATCATTCCCACTCTTGTCAACCCCAGGTCGTCGAACAACGTTTTGATGAGCGCAGCAGGTCCGATCAAAGTTTCCGTCGCGGCCCGTGCTTCCGCTCGCGTAACGCGTCTCGGCAATGTCTCGCCAACCGCGAGTCCCAACGACGTTGTCACGGTAAACTCTACTGATTGAAGCGCGTCGGTCGCGTTGTCGACCAATCCAGGCTGTCTCGACCTTCCGTACGATAGCAGATCCGAAGCCGATTGCACCGCGTCGGTAACAAATTGCCCGCCTCGAATATAGCCTGGGGCCCGCTGCACCACATAGGACGCAAACGATTTCACGTCGGTCACGAGCTCGGAAAATGTTAGCAATCCGAAAATCTCGAGCTCATCTCTAGCGATCGCGCCCAATGTCGCAGGGAGCTCCACAATGCTGCCCACCGCTGCGGTGCCGAGCTCCACGAGACCACCCCCTACTGCGGGGGCAATGTCCGTCGCGGACGCTATCGCGCTCGATGCTGCGACTTTAGCTTCAGCGGCCACTGGTTGAAGTGCGTCGTATGCGCTTTGCGCATTATCGAGGATCTGAGAGAGTCTCGCCTGTACTCGTCTCGCGTTTTCGAGCTGCGTCTGCGCCATCGCCTGTGCCTCTCTCTCGGCTGAAGCTTCCTCCAGGAACGGATTTCTTAGTTGAGCCAGCGTCTCCCTATTTTCTTCGGAGAGTATCCCCAATCCTTCCTTTTCCTCGACTGCCGCACCCGCTTCTGCGGCTTGTCTCGGGAGTACATCTTGGATCAGATCTTGATCTGCGTCTCTCAGAATAGATCTGGATATTCTTGCTCGCGTTAAAATCTCCTCAGTGACTTGGCTCATATCGGCGTTCGCTTGCTTGAATTCGGAGACCACCTCTTGCTCGACTTCGGAAAGCTCGGTCTCACTTGCGTCGAAGAACTCGTCCTCGTCGTCGACGTCCATCTTGGTCTGCTTGTCTCGCGCTGCGGCTTCCTTTTTCATCTTCGTGTCCTTCTTTCTTTCCGCCTTGATGACACTCTGGATCTGGTCTTCGTTCAAATAGTGACCATGTTCTCTTCTGACTTTTTGTTCAATTGCATCGACAACTGCAGACGTCTTCACGATCTCGGCCTCCTTTTCCTCGACCGGAGACGCAATAAGGCCGCTGCGTCGATCTACGATCTTCTTCAGATTTTTCCGTAGCTGCTCGCCCCTCTCAGCAATCCGGGTTCGGAGTTGAGCGGTAGTCTGATCACGGAAAATAGAATTTCCTTCTTTCTCGATTGCGGTCTTGTAATCTTCTTGCATCTCGTCCATCAGCTGCTGTCTCTGATCGCGACGCTCCATGTATACAACCGTGTTGGAGAGCTCATCGAGACTGTCCTCTAATTGATACCGGGCCGCAATTCGACGCCGCAGCGCGTCCATCTCCTCAGCACGTGCTGTCATAAGTAGCTGTTCTTGCTCGCGTTCTAGCATAAGCTTGTTGGCTTTACGCGCCTCCTCTAATTCTGATTTCAGGGCCGCTATGCGGTTCTTCGCAGTGATCGCGTTGTACCCTTCGACAATATTCTTGACAAGGGATGTCGCACCTGTGGGACCTTTTGTGTCTTGGCGCTGCTCCTGCACTTGCGCGACGGGCGCGGTCTCGTCTCCCGGTGCCGGAAGCAATGGCGTGTCTCTGGGCGGCTCGCCACCGGTGGAGGGCGGGGCGACAGAAGGATCCATATTATCGATCGGGGTCAAATCTTCATCTTCCTCCTCCTCCTCCTCCTCCTTCTCCTCCTCTCGCTCCTCTTCTTTCGCATCTTCATCCTCGATCGTCGTCTCCTTCTTCTCCTCCGCCTGCTGCTTTGATCGTTCGCTTCCGACTGCGATGATACCTAGCGTGATGCCGGCGAGTCCTAATAGCGGCGCTGTTACTGGGGATGAAGCGAGCGCACCCAGACCTGCAACCGCTTTGAAGATAACCCCTGCCCCAATCATCGTTGCGGCCGTTTTTCCCACCGTGTCCCAATTTGCGATCTCGCCTATCCTAGACGCGACCTCCAACACCGCCTTCTTTCTTTCCTCCGTGAAGGCGTATGTACGATTGTTGAGAAAGAACGCCTGGGCTTGTGCGATCCGTTCTTGTTCTGTTCCGGTTGCTGAGACATAGCATAAGTTGACCACGCCGCTTAGATACTTTGAGATTGTCGACGAAGCGTTCCCGAATGCCTCTGTCATGGTGAGGATCTCCTTCGCGCCCGGCATTGGCGTAAATGCGAGACCTCCGCCCGAATCCTTCCACTTGAGGGAGAGTTGTTGGCCTTTCATTGTCGGATATCGTTTTTCGAGCTTTTCGTGCATCGGGACAACCACGTTCTCATGAAACGCAAGGACCGCATCCAGTGTAATCGCGGCCACCTGGACCTTGGCGTTAAACCTAGTCCCATACAACGTGGTCACGAATACTTGAAATGCTTCGTTCGCTGCGGCTTTTGAGATGGTGCCCCGATACCCTTCATTGTCCACGACCGACAACCCCTCCTGTTGCATTCCATACCACAACTCGAGCACACGTTGTATAAAAAGCTGCATCGCTGCTTGTATACTCGTCGGGTACTGAACTTCATCCGCAAATCTAAATGCGGCCTTGGTAACCTTCAATGCCTGTGCCGCGGTGCGGAGTGGTCCCTTTGGTCGGATCTGAAGTGTTAAGCCTTGCGACTTCCTCCCTATTTCAAGGTTTTTGTCCGCCCAGTCGAGCGCCGCGACACCTGATTTTCCAAAAGTCCTTTCCACGAACTTGAAGACGGCGGCGGGAATGAGAGAACGCCCGGCCTTGAGGATCTTGCTGAAGTTCTTCTTTGTCATTTTGATCTTATTCTTCTCGAGTACCTGCGCCGCCGCGAGTTTCAGCATCTGCGTGCGATTTACTCGTGCGAAGAAGGAGTTGCCAATGTCTTTCGCTTGGGCGGAAGGGGGTCGAAGAGAAAGAACCTCGAGAGCTTTCAACCCTAAACGGAAGAGTGCCTTTTGCGTACGGTTTAGCTTTTTGCCGACCAGAGACGTGAAGACTGCCTTTGCCGCGCGCTGAACCGCTTTGAATGTATGGCCCTGCATGCTATCGCGAATGTCGCTCGCAAACTTGACACGAGCCGAGTCTTCCGCTTCCTTGTCACTAGCTGGCGTCGTTATTTGAGAAAATAGACGAGCGTAAACCGCGATTGCGCGTGCGGCCATGGGCTTCAATTTTTCAGCCTCTTTTGGGGCCTCTTTTGCGGCTTTTTTGCTCATCATAATTTTTTATAATATGCCACTGTTTCACATCAGACTAGTCCAGGGAACACAGACCGTATTCCTGCCATTCGAACCGGTCGCAGGGTCCACCCTGTCTATCATCCAGTGTGACCTCGAGTGTACTGGCGGAACACCTGCGAATGTCGAGTTCGTGGAAGTAGACATGTTCTCTGCTGAGCATCATGGTTCGTCTCTAGCGAGTAGTCGAGGTACGAGGGGGAGTCTGTATTTCCCCTTTCTCGGAGGGACCAGGCGCGACTGGACCGCCATCAACTGGGCGATCGCCTTACATCAGACCCCAAACAGAAATATGAGAGTCAAAGTCTCAGGGGTGAACTTTGACGGGAGCGGCGCGACGGGAGTCAATGTGTTTCTCCATCTTCTCTGTCGGCTGGACGTGCCGGTGGAGGTCCAGGGCAAGCAGGGCGCCACGTCTCGCAATGTAGCGCTTGACGGATCCAACCGGGTACTGATGCAGCCCGGAATCCGTTCGATAGACGATAGCGACGTGACCACGGCTCGTATTGGAAAACGCCTTCGCACCAATTAGGTAGTCATAAAAAATAACCTTTCCGGCATTAAAGTTACGAGTTACAGTCACCTCATACAAAATAGTAAAACACCATGAACACCTTCCTCCAGAGCAACAAGTCTTCGGCACTCCTGTCGGTCGTCGGTTAGTTTTCTTATCATGTAACTACGCCATAACTACACCCTACCAAGATTTTAACATGTAACAAAACGACAGGAAATGCGGCCTCCAAGGACATGTACGACTACAAGACCTCCGCGACCATGACGCCAGTAAGTTTTCCTACTAAAGTGTTCGCATCTGTCTCAAATATCTAACAAACAAGAAAACAACAGGCTCTGGAGAGGGTGGAGGTGGCTCCGAATGGAGGCCAGCAGGGGTTCGGTCAAGTCGTTACGTTTGACATTCCAGCTTATGGCATCATCGAGTCCCTCATTTTTACTACGAACTTTACCTTTGCATCTACGACTGGTGGCCTTGCCGCCTACCGTAATACACCGCTTCTGGAGCTGATGGAGTACATGGAAATCGCCAGGTAAGTTTTCTTACGAAAGTTTTGGTATCTGTACCTACGTTGTATGAAAAATATCTAAAACAAGAAAACAACAGTCAAAACAAGATCATCAGCAGGATCACGAGGGACGAGTACATCGGTTTTCTTAGCCGAATGGACCGCGGCGAGGCCGACGCGTTTGCCCGGTATGCCGGCAAGATCGGCTTCTCCCAGACTAGGACTAGCGCTGATGTTGGCGGTACCGCTACTGCGGGCTTCGTCAGGGAGACTGAGCTGAGTAACACCGGCGCTTCGTCCGAGAAGGACGTGTTCCTTCCTTGGGTGGGGATGCTGAGTGGCGTGAAGTCCGACTATAGCTCTAAGCTGGACTCGGTGAGTTATGGAAATATATGTATGTATGTAAAAAACACGACATCATCTAACCGAAAAAACGACAGTCGTTCACTGAGCGCCTTCAGTTTCGGATCAAGCTCAGGGCCTTCACTGAGGTTTTCAACGTCCAAGGAGGTGCCTCTTCTCCGGAGGCTGGCGCGGTGGTTCTGAACCCATGCCGCTTGGTGTGTAATTTCACCGTGGTAAGTTTTCTTACGAAAGTTTTGGTATCTGTACCTACGTTGTATGAAAAATATCTAAAACAAGAAAACAACAGCTTCCCGAGGCCGATATGAAGAGGCTGCACGAGGTCAACTACAGTTCGGGGCCCCTAGTCCTTTTGAACAGCACCTCGTATGACGAGAACACTGTCGCTGAAGGCGCTGAAGCTACCACTGACCCTGTCAGTGCCGGTTCGACCGGTGTTAGGACTGTGACCTCCAAGATCACAACCAATGGCGTGGTGAAGAGGACGACGATTCGTCTGTCTCGCGCCGTCGATGTGAGCGACGGCGAGACGAGAGATGCGCTTGATGCTGCGAACTGTGCGATTTCCGAAATCGTACTGTCGGGGAGTGGTCGCGAGCTGCTGAAGTTCAGAGGAAACGAGCTGCTCTACCTTCATAAGGGACTCCAGGAGAGAAATGGCGTCGTCGAGAACGTCTACGTCATTGACTATACGGTGGGCAAGCTACCGTCCGGCGGTAAGTTTTCTTACGAAAGTTTTGGTATCTGTACCTACGTTGTATGAAAAATATCTAAAACAAGAAAACAACAGCTGTCTTGGGAGGCTACGCAGGTGGTGCGTCGTTTAGGGAGATCGCCGACCCGTCCATTACTGTCACGTTTAAGAGGGACGGTAAGGCGGTCGTACTTCACACCTCGCATGAGGTCATGGAGCTGATCAGCGTGCTCGGTAGCAATGGTGAGTTTTTATGTTGGGAAATCTATGTCCTTCAATATCTAACAATAAGAAAAAATCAGGCCGAATTCAGCAGAATATCAGCACGTAAATACAGTACAGTGTCCGTTCACTTTTTCATTTTTTTAATTACCATGATCGGAAATGGTAGACTGAGACTTGCGAATCATCGCGCTGATCAACGCGACTTCTTCGTGATCGATGCCGATCACGAAACGGATGTGATATTCGGTAGTCGGTGTAACTCTGTGAGGGCCGATGAGTTTGTCGTTGGTGACGGTCGTCATTCGAACAGTCACGTCACGACCTACCCTCACGCCGCGTCGATAAAGAGGGTGCACCCACATTCTGCGAGTGTGGATTCCTGGATCACGTGTGGGCAAGCGGATCAGAACGCTACGCCAAATACTAATATCAGCGGTAATCTTACCACTGGTTCGTTTACCGCCGCAAGTGGGGCGTTCGTTGGACCGGTTGACTGTGCTAGAATCGTCGTAGCAGGGAATATATTGGGCGCCGGTCAGATCAGCGGTGCGACTGCTGCTTTTAACGGAGTTGTTGCCTCTGGTAGTGTGGACACTTCAGGGATCGACTGCACCAATATCACTGGGGTTTCTGGCGTATATAGCGGAAACGTGAGCGCGGGCAGTATCAGTAGTACTGGAGCAGTCAGCGGTGCGAGTGCTACTATTGCCGGCGCTGCCGCCGTCGGTACGCTGACGGGTGGTAACATCACTAGTACGGGGCAGATCACTGGGGTTTCTGGTGTATACAGCGGATCCTTGAGTTCGGGGGGGTTATCTACGGGGGATATCAGTAGCACGGGAACCGTCAGCTGTGACGGTGTTGCGTCTAGTAGCGACATCTCAGCCACGGCGGCGGCTCCGACCATCTCCGTCGTGGCGAATGGTTCGGATAATCGCGATGCTACTGTATCGCTCCGTGGTCGGTACCTGTCAGCGAATGTCGAACATCTGACAATGGTCGCTCGCTACGCTGATAGTAGCAGCCATAGGAGCCAGGGAGGGTTGTACTTTGAGAAGTATATTAGCAACGCGGTAACTTCGGCTTCTGGATACGCGTGGCCGACTGACGCACGACGGGAGGTGGCGAAAATCTCATATGACGGTTCCTGGGCAAACTGCGGAGTGTACCCCATGTATTCGAGTGCGGCGAACAGTGAGGTACCGATTTTCGATGTCGGCACTTCTGACAGCCGCTTCAAGAACGCGTATTTGGCCAACGCGCCAACGGTCTCGTCGGATCGTCGTCTCAAGATTGACATCGAGCAGCTCCGTTCGGACACGTGTCTAGGGTTCATTCTCTCTCTCAGGCCCTCATCGTATAGGATGAAAAACCGAGCGAAGAAGTCCCGCAAACATACAGGTTTCATAGCCGATGAAGTGCTGGAAAGCTTGAAACGTCTAGGATGTCAAGACCCTCACGAGTTGTCGTCGGAGTTTGGTATCTATACACACCCTAGGGAGAGGGAAACGGTCGAGCTTCCTAAAGGAGAATTAGGGGACGTCGTGAAGGATACCCCCGAAGTGGGAAGTTATAGCTCGCTACGCTACACCGAGTTTATCGCTTTTCTCGGTGAGTTTTTCTTACCGTATTCGTATCTACGTATTAACTCTCACATGAGACAATGACAGTCGGGAGCGTGCAGGAGCTACAAGCGGAGACCGTTCGACTTCGGAGTCGTATTGAAGCCCTAGAAGCATCGATTCCTTACGAGGGAGAAAAGAGGCAAAAAACGAGCTAAAACCTATCTTTTTTTACCATAGTAAATGATAGCTATACCACCCTCTACTCCCTCTTTTCTTTAACGCCTTTGCGTGTCTGGCCCTGTACGCTCGTCGTCGTTGGTTTGCCTCCTCTTTCATGCCCTTTGACAGTAAAGTCCCGTAATCGGTGTATCCGATAGCCCCGAGTCCAGACGCTATCATTTTTCCCTTGCGAAAAACGTCTATTTTTCTGCCGGTTCTTTTACTGCGTTTTACGGTAACATTATACCGTCTGGCTTGGCGACGCGTATGGTTTGAGATCTTATACATATCGTTTGTTTTTTATGAATATCGGACACCTAGGGTTATGGCGCCCGTGCTCGCGTCACCTGCGCTTACCGATTTATTACAGCCCTGGTACGGCTATTATTATGGCTAGTTACTGCTAGGGTTACTGCTAGGGTTAGGGTTAGGGTTAGGGTTAGGGTTAGGGTTAGGGTTAGGGTTAGTCTAGGGTTAGGGTTTGGGTTAGGGTTTGGCACAAAATCGTCTCTA
>Ga0228664_1001692_pt1 | contig 10937 bp, 8 predicted proteins | sample 78DmetaG_FD_183029 | JGI IMG/M metagenome (GOLD analysis project Ga0228664, IMG submission 183029) | Seawater microbial communities from Monterey Bay, California, United States - 78D | ecosystem: Environmental > Aquatic > Marine > Coastal | place: USA: California | collected 2016-09-26 | reverse complement strand
AATTGCAGAGGAAAACCTAAAGCCAAGCTTAATTAGCATCATTTCTAAAAAACTTAGATTATACTTTGCTAAATCCTGAAAACCATGCCAATTTTCTGAAACAATGTAAGGTATTTTATATATCCACTTTAAATAAAGTGCCTGCCAAATACCTGGATGCATTATGTTCATATGAACAATGTCAAATTTTATTTTTTTTTTCTTTAAAAGAAATTGAAATCCTTTGGTAAAGGCAATAAAATAATTTAGATACTTAAAAAAACCTCTTTTAAAATAAACAATAGTTGTTTTAAGTTCTTCATCTTGGAAATATTTAATTTCATAATCTTTTACGTTATCGTCTGCAACTATATACAGTACATTAATTGTATTGTATTTTGATGCAGCCAAAGCATGATATCTTACAAAATTCCCCAAAGTAGTATGAACTCTACTTGGATACCATGATGAAAGAAACAAAACATTTTTCATTATTATAATAATAATTCTCAGGAGGATAAATTGGCAATTCTTTCCTCTAAAATTTTAATTTGTTTTTCAGCATCATTTTTTTTCTTGATTTCCAAATCCACAACTTGTTTAGGAGCATTTTCGGAAAATCTAGAATTATTTAGTTTTTTCATGACACTTTCAAGAAAGCCTTTCTTTTTTTGAATTTCAATTTCAATTTTTGAAATCTCAGTTTTTGTGTCAATTGACTCAGTAAAAGGGACAAAGAACTCATTATTATTAACTACAAAAGAATAAGCTGCTGAAATTGATTCATCAGTGAAAATCAAGCTCGATAGATTACATATTTTTAAAAGTAAAGAGTCAAATATATTAGACCAGTTGGTATTGACTTTTATATTTAGTTCTAAAAGAACCTTATTAGAAATATTTTTCTCTTTTCTTAAATTTCTAATCCCCATAACAATAGCTTGAAAATTTTGGAATTCATCTAAAATTGTGAAATCCTCTATATTTTCTTCTGGCCATTTCGCATTAACAATATATGTATTGTTTCTAGGTTTTAATTGTTGCCAAATTTCTTCAGCTATAAATGGGGTAAATGGATGAACTATTTTAAGAAGTTTTTCCAGAACTAAAACTACAGAATCATAAGTCTTTCTGTCAATTGGTTGCTGATAAGCAGGTTTAATCATTTCAAGAAACCAAGAGCAATAATCATCCCAAATAGTTTTATAAGTCAACATAAGAGCTTCTGAAATTCTGAATTTGTCGTAAGAGCTATTTATATTAATTATGTTTTGAGAAACCTTAGATTCAATCCATTTTAAAGCAATTAATGAAGATTCTTCCTGTTCAATCTCATCAGAAACAGTCCAAGATTGGACTAATCTAAAAGAATTCCATAGTTTATTGGTAAAGTTTCTTCCTTGCTCACAAAGATTTCTATCAAACAATAAATCATTTCCAGCTGGAGAAGAAAGAAGCATGCCTACCCTTACCCCATCTGCTCCATATTTTTGAATTAGCTCTAAAGGATCTGGGCTATTTCCTAAAGATTTAGACATTTTTCTACCCAATTGGTCTCTTACAATTCCAGTAAAATATACGTTTTTAAAAGGCGGCTTATCTACATATTCATAGCCAGATATTATCATTCTTGCAACCCAAAAAAACATTATTTCTGGTGCTGTAACTAAATCATTTGTAGGGTAATAATAATCTAATTCTTTTTTATCATTTGAAAAGCCATCAAATACAGCAATGGGCCATATCCAAGATGAAAACCATGTATCCATCACATCTTCATCCTGAACTAAATCGTCTAAATTGAATTGTTTGTCCGATTGACTATTAAGTTTTTTTAAAGCTTCTTCTTTAGTTGGAGCAACAATAAAATCATCCTTTCCTTCACCATAAAAGAATGCTGGTATTTGATGTCCCCACCACAACTGTCGAGATATACACCAATCTCTTATATTCTCCACCCAGTGTCGGTAGGTATTTTTAAATTTTGAAGGATGAAACTGAACTGTATCGTTCATCACATTTTCTAGTGCTGGAATACTTAATTTTTCCATTGAACAAAACCACTGTAGAGATAATCTTGGTTCAATAATTGCGTCTGTTCTCTCTGAAAAACCTATTTTATTTATGTGATCTTCGATTCTAATTAAATAACCAGAGCTATCTAGCTCATTAGCTATAGACTTTCTTACATCAAACCTATCTTGACCTATAAATAATTTTGCATTTTTATTTAAACTTCCAGAAGAATCAAGAATATTTATCACCTCCAATTGGTGTTTCTTACCTAATTCATAATCGTTAGGATCATGGGCAGGAGTTATCTTAAGACAACCAGTACCAAATTCCATATCAACATAATCGTCAAAAATAATTGGAATACTTCTGTTAATAAGAGGAACAATTGCTCGTTTTCCTTTAAGAGAGGTATATCTTTCATCTTCTGGGTTAATGCAAATTGCGGTATCTCCAAGAATAGTTTCAGGTCTAGTGGTAGCAATATTTACCCACTCATCGTCTGAACCTTCAATTTTATATCTCAAAAAATAGAGTTTTGAATTTACTTCCTTGTAAAAAACTTCTTCATCACTTAAAGCAGTTTTTGCTTGAGGATCCCAATTAATCATTCTTTCCCCCCTATATATTAACCCCTTTTGGTGAAGATCACAAAAAACATTTATTACACTTTTATAATAATTATCATTCATTGTGAAATTAGTTCGATTCCAATCACATGAAGCACCAAGTTTTTTAAGTTGACTGAGAATAACCCCGCCGTGCTTATGTGTCCATTCCCAAGCATGCTCTAAAAACTCTTCTCGAGATAAATCACCTTTTTTAATACCTTCTTCTCTTAACTTTTGAACAACTTTAGCCTCAGTAGCAATAGATGCATGATCAGTACCTGGAACCCAGCAAGCATTTTTACCAAACATTCTAGCTCTTCTTACCAATACATCTTGAATGGTATTATTAAGCATATGTCCCATATGTAATACTCCAGTAACATTGGGCGGAGGAATAACTACAGTATATGATTCTCTATCATCAGGTTCTGAATTAAACAAACCTTGATCAGTCCATATTTTATACCATTTGTCTTCAGATTCTGAAGGATCGTATGTTTTTGAAATTTCCATAATTTTAGTTGCTCTTACAAAAGTAATTTTACATTCTTAAAACTGTGATATAATGTTGCTTTTTTTTAACTGATAATCCAATTTTGAAGAATTTGTTTTCCGTAATCTGTCAATATACTTTCAGGATGGAACTGAATACCAGATATTTTAAGATCTGTGTGTCTAAAAGCCATTGGAAAGTTCTCAAAATCTAAAGCGGTGACTTTTAGTTGTTTTGGAACATTTTTTATTACCCACGAATGGTAATGGCCAATATTTATGTTATTAGGAACATCTTTAAAAAGAAAATCGTGATTTAAAATCTCTAATTGGGTTTGAATACCATGTCTGACCTTTTTCAAATTATGAAGTTCAGCTCCAAAAAACTGACCAATTGCTTGAAACCCTAGACAAACTCCAAATATGTTATTAGATAAATGGTATTTTTCGATGCAATAATTTAATTCTTTATTTTCGATAGGTAATCCAGGGCCAGGTGAGAGTAAGATTTTATGTTCATCTGAAATTATGTCATGATTGATTTCATCATTTCTAAAAATGGTAATTTCCTTACAATAAGGTTCTAAATAATGAACTAGATTGTAGGTAAAAGAATCGTAATTATCTATAATTATTAATTTTATCAATATTTACTTATGTAAAAAATTCTTTTGAAATTAGAAAGATAATATTCAATCTTGCATAACTTTTTAGAATATTTCTATGAATAATTTTCTTTACTATATAATTATAATTCCAATTTCTAAATTAAACAACTTTTTTTTATACCTGGTTTCAGATATTTTATACCTGATAATTGGTAAATTATTAAAATACAGAAAACCACTAATCACCAAAAATCTCGAAAAATCTTTTCCTAAAAAAAACGAAAATGAAATAAAAAATATCCGAAAATATTTCTACAAGCATTTTTCGGATTTGATTGTCGAGAGTTTAAAGGGGTTTACCATTTCAGAAAAAAGAATTAATAAAAAAATCAAGTTAAAAAATCCAGAGTTATTAAACGAAATGGCACAAAAGAAACAAAATATAGTTTTAATTGGGGGGCATTATAATAATTGGGAAATGAGTGCCCAAAAAATGCCTTTAGATTGTGAACATGAGCTTTTTGCTATTTACAAACCATTGAGTAATAAATTTTTTGATAAGAAAATGAAAGATTCAAGAGAAAAATTTGGCCTCAGAATGATTCCTATGAAAGAAACAAAGAGATATTTTCATACAGAAAATGAAAAACCAAGAGGAATTATTTTTGGTTCTGACCAAAGTCCTTCAAATACAAAAAATGCACATTGGATAAAATTTCTTCATCAGGATAGTGGATTTTTATTTGGTGCTGAGAAATATGCTAAAGAATTTAATTGGCCCGTAGTTTTCGTAAGTATCCAAAAAATTAACAGAGGTTCTTACGAAGTATCCTTTGAACTAATTACAGACCAGCCAAAAAAGGAGCCAAAGGGAAAGATAATTGAGGATTTTGCAAAACTTTTAGAATCTGATATCAACCGAAATCCACCATATTGGCTATGGACTCACAACCGATGGAAAAAAATTAAATAGCTGTTTTAAAGTCATTTATAAATTTTTAAACGTTTATAAATGACAATAAACGAATGTTAATCATTTAAATTTATTTTTTATTGAATTTTTGAATTTTAATTTGCAGTGTCGAATAAATTTCGGCCATATTGTTAAACTAAAATCAAATATAAATATGAGAAATCTAAGAAACAAGGTACAATTAATAGGAAATGCAGGAAGCACACCAGTAGTTCAAGAAACAAAGAATGGCAATAAATATGCAAAAATATCTTTAGCTACTAATAACAACTACACCAATAAAGATGGTGAAAAAGTAAAGGAGACACAATGGCATCCTATTGTATTTTGGGGAAAGAAAGCTGAGATAGCAGAAAAATATATCTCAAAAGGACAGGAGGTGTTTATTGAAGGCTCTTTAAATTACAGAACTTATGAAAATGATGAGGGTGAAAAGAAATATGTATTTGAAATAATTTCAAATGACTTATTATTACTTAATAAATAAGAATAAAAATCTATTGATAATTTTAAAAGAGCCCAAAAGGGCTCTTTTTTTATTTAATGATTTTTTTTACAAAATTATCCCATGAGTAAGAATCGTGCTTTTTAGAAATTGCGGAACTCATCTCGATTTCATTCTTTTCGTTTGAAAAATAATCCAAAATATATTCACTCATTTCTTCAGCACTGGTAGAACTAATATACCCGTCTTTATTATGTTCAATTATTTCAGGTAATCCACCTACGTTGGTTACTAGCATGGGTTTTTTATAATACATTGCTAATTGAGTAACACCACTTTGTGTAGCTGAGGTATAGGGCAAGATTACTAGATTCGAAACTGAAAAGAAATCTGGAACTTGTTTGTTCTCGATAAATTGATTGTAAATAATAATATTTTTCAAATTTAAATCTCTTATTAAATCTTGATATTTATCTTCAGAATCGTAAAATTCTCCAGCAATTATTAATTTAATATTCTTTTCTATAATTAGTTTATTTGACATTGCTCTTATTGCTAAATCTAATCCTTTATATTTTCTTATTAAACCAAAAAATAAAACGTATTTACCATCTTTAAGATTAAGACTCTTAAGAGCGGAAGATTTATCGGTAATTTTACTGTAGGTATTGTAAATGGGATGAAAAAGAGATTCAACACTTACACCATTATTTATTTCCTTTATGTCCTTTTTAACTTTATTACTTAAGGTAAAATGAGAGTCACATTTATTTAAAAAATAATTAACCAACATAGTATCACCTAATCTTTTTTCATGGGCAATAGCATTATCAACAATCCCAAAAACTGGAATTTTATTTCTTTTTAAAAATCCACCTATTAATCCAAGACAGGGAGCGAAGAAAGGCATCCAGAATCTAATAAAAACTTTTGTTGGATTTTCACCCTTAATATATTTGGCTGTTCTCCACCATGAGATTGGATTAATTGAATTTATTAATGGGGATATTTGGAAGTTGAAATCTTCTGATTGCTCTACTCTATTTTGAGATTTTCCAGGGAAAAGAAATTTAGGATACTGTAGTGAAAAAGATATTATTTCCACTAAAAAACCTTTTTCTACCAAGGATTTGGCCAATGCCTCGTTAAAATCTGATATCCCTCCTCTTAGTGGAGAAGCTGGACCAACTATGATGATTTTACTCATTAACGTTTAATTTTTCTCTGATCTGGTATTGGTTTCTATTTGGAGAATTTCTAGACAACATTTCTCCTAAAAAACCAGCAAGAAAAAACTGAACTCCAATAATAATTGAAGTTAAGGCAATGTAAAACTCTGTTCTGTTGGCAATTAATTTTGCGCCCTTATCCAAAAATATTTTATCAATTCCAATGTAAATCAAAAAACTAAATCCTATTATGAAAACAAAGATTCCCATGGTACCAAATAGGTGCATTGGTCTTTTCCCAAACTTTCCAATAAAGGTAATACTGAATAAATCTAAAAAACCAAAAATAAAACGTTCTAATCCAAATTTAGTTTCTCCAAATTTCCTAGCTTGGTGTTTTACTACTTTTTCTGTAATATTTTGAAAGCCTGCCCATTTTGCAATTAATGGAATATACCTATGCATCTCTCCGTAAACTTCAATATTTTTAACCACATCAGACTTGTAAGCTTTAAGACCACAATTCATATCGTTAAGTTTAATTCCAGAAACTTTTCTTGTGACTGCATTGTATAATTTAGTAGGAATTGTTTTAGAAAGTGGATCTTTTCTATCCTTTTTCCAACCAGAAACTATATCAAATCCATCTTTATTGATCATTTCATAAAGTTCTGGTATTTCATCTGGAGAATCCTGTAAATCTGCATCCATTGTAATTACAACATTTCCAATTGAAAGCTCAAAACCTATATTTAAAGCCGCAGATTTTCCGTAATTTCTCCTAAAAGAAACACCCTTGATATTTTTATTTTTGGATTGAAGATTATTAATTACTATCCAAGAATTGTCCTTACTTCCATCGTCAACAAAAATAAGCTCATATTTTAAATTTGATTTTACAACAACATTATCTACCCAATCAGAAAGCTCAGGTAATGATTCTGATTCATTATAAAGTGGAACTACAATAGATAAATCTAAATTCATACGACAAATATATTGAAGTTTATCAATAGGATTTGTTAATTCTTTTTAATTAAATTTTTTATTTATTAGTATTAATAGAATTATATTGGGCAGCTAATAATTAAAATCATCATTTTTTAATTGTAAATTCTAGATGAAAGCACTAATACTTAAAGAAATAAGATCTTATCTCAGTTCTATTATAGGTTATGCTGCTATTATTGTTTTCTTAATTAGTTCTGGATTTTTTGTTTGGATACTTCCTGGAAATAATAACATAATTGATATGGGAGAATCTAGTTTACAAACATTTTTTTCACAAGCACCTGGGATTTTAATGTTTTTATTCCCTGCATTTACCATGCGATGTTTTGCAGAAGAGACTAAAACCGGGACGTTAGAACTGTTAATAACCCAGCCAATATCTATATTTAAAATTATTCTTTCCAAATATCTTGCTGCTAGTTTTCTTGCGGTTTTAACAATACTACCTACTTTGATATATTATATTAGCGTCTATCAGATGGGAGAAATTACAGGTAATATTGACCATCCTTCTACAATTGGTGGTTACCTAGGTCTTTTATTGTTAAGTATTACCTACGTTGCCATTGGAATTTTAGCATCTAGTCTATCGAAAAATCAGGTAATTGGTTTTCTATTAGGGCTATTCTTCAATTTTATTATCTATGTTGGTTTTTCCTATTTAGCAGTATTTGTTGGCGATCCTTTAGATTATTATTTAATGAATTTAAGCATGCTAGATCATTTCAATGCTTTACAAAGAGGGATTATCGATTCTAGAGATATTGCATACTTTTTATCAGTTATATTTTTTACACTCTATCTTACAAAAATAGTATTGAAGAAAAAGTAAATGAAAAAGGTTTATTTGAAATATAAGAACATTTTAAATCTATTGTTAGTCATTGGCTCACTAGCTATTTTCAATATAGTAGCAAATCAAGTATTTTTTAGGATAGATTTATCTTCAGATCAAGTCCACTCATTATCTCCAAAAACAAAAAATCTTCTGTTAAATCTTGAGAACATAATTACAGCAGATGTTTATCTTGATGGAGATTTTCCTGCAGAAATTGAGAAACTAAAAAAAGCCCTTTCAGAAAAGCTAGACGAATTTAAAGCTTTTGGTGGAGAAAATTTCAAAGTTAATTTCATAAATCTTGATGAGGATCCTGAACTTGCAAAAGAATTCAAAAATCAGGTTTTTAATGACGGTTTAGATTACAGTGACATATTAATTTCGAGAGATAGCAAACAAGAAGTTGTTAGAATCTGGCCGGGAATAATACTAAGAATGGGAGATCAATTTAAAGCTGTTCAACTTTTACAAAAAGGTAAATTTCCAATCTCTCAAGTTATTATCAATCATTTCAACGACCAATTGGAGTACAACTTAATTCTTGGAATAAATAACCTCATAAAACCTGCTACTAAAAAAATTAAGTTTTTAAGAGGACATGGTGAACTTGACAACGCAGATGCTTGGATAATAAGAGATCAACTTATAAAAAATTACGATGTTGACACCTTAAGAATCAAACAATTAAAAGTGAAATTTTATAATGAAACTATTGAAATATCCAATAATAAATACGATTCTTTAATTAAAAACAAAATAGATTCTATTTACATTTCTGAAAGAGCAATACCAGTTTTTGATGAATTTGGAAATCCAAATAAAAATGCAAGAAGATATATTACTAAAACATTTCAGAATAAAGAAATATCTAAAAACATGAAAGATATTTCAAAAATTAGCGAAGACCTAGATGTCTTAGATGAAACCGACCTATTAATAATAGCCAAGCCAAAAACATCTTTTTCAGAGAAAGAATTATTTATAATTGACCAATACATTATGAATGGAGGAAAAATTATTTGGATGGTAGATATGTTGGAGGTAAATGAATCTGAACTAGCAGATACAAATATAACTTATGCTAGGCCTTTAAAACACCAATTACAACAGTTTCTATTTAAATATGGTGCAAGGTTTAATGTAAATATGGTAAATGATGTGAGATGCTCTCCAGTAATCAGGGAAGATGGATTAGGCCGAATTCCAAATTGGTATTTTTATCCGTTATTATATTTAGACAAACCATCTATATATTTAAACAATGTTGGACCAATAAAAACAAGATATGTTTGTTCAATTGATACAGTTGGAGTTGATAATATTAAAAAGACTGCATTATTAAAGTCATCTCCTGAATATAAAATATTGAGGCAAACATCTGTTAATTATCAAAATTTATACAATTACAATCCAAGAAATTTTGATATTGAAATAAAAAATGAAGTTCCAGTTTCAGCATGGTTGTTTGAAGGAGTTTTTACATCAAATTATGAAAATAGGGCTGTAAGTAAAGATTTTAAAAAATTCATTTCCAATCCTATTGTAAATTTCAAATCAAAAAGTAAGGAAACCAAAATGATTTTTATCGGAGATGGGGATTTGATAAGAAATGATTTTATAAAAGCGGATAATCAAATTAAGCCTGTTCTGCTTTCCTTTGAAAGTGCAGACTATGGAACACCTGAATTTTTTCCTAGATATGGCAATGAGGTATTTTTTCTTAACCTTATAGATGAACTATTAGATAGGAGCGAACTTATTCCTCTAAGATCAAAAATGAATATGCCAAGACTTCTTAAAAAAGAAATTTTTGGACAAAGAAATTTTTGGCAACTTATTAATATTTTGATTCCTTTAATAGTAGTAATTGTTATTGGACTAATTAATCAATATAGGAGAAAAAAGAAATATGCATAAGAACGTTTTTAAAGTAACCTTTTATGGTTTATTAATTTCTAGTCTATTTAGTTGCAATAATAAAAACAGCTACTACGATCTAAAAGATTTTGCAATTAAAGACACCTCGAAGATTATTAAGTTTAAAATTTCAGATACTGAAAATAACAGCATTGTAATTTCAAGAAATGTCAATTCCAATAAATGGGTACTAGAAGGTTCTAAATACACCGCAAATAAATCAAGTGTTGATTTGTTAATGGAAACATTTTACAGAATTAGAGTAAAACAAGATGTACCTAAATCTGCCTTAAATACGGTGATTAATCGTCTTTCTGTTAGACATAAGAAAGTAGAAGTATTTTTCGAAAATGAAAAGCCATTCAAAACATGGTTTATTGGCTCTCCTACACAAGATCATTTAGGGACCTATATGTTACTTCAGAACAGAGATAAAAAAAGTTCAAAACCTTATATTACCTATAAACCTGGAATGTATGGATCGCTGGATGTTAGATTTTTTACAGATTGGAAAGGATGGAGATCTCCTCGAGTATTTAACTATCCAAATCCCAAGAGCATTAAAAATATTTCTGTGAAGTTCTCTGAAAAACCTAAAGAAAGTTATACAATATCTAATAAAAATAATACCATTAAATTATTTGACTTAGACAATAAAGAATTAAGCAACTATGATACTGTTCAGGTAAAGCATTATTTATCTCACTTTGAAAATATTAGTTACAATAAAATCATGTTTGAAAAACAAAATATTTTAGACTCTATTTTTAAAAGTGAGCCGCATTATTATTTTGAGTTAACAGATTCTTCAAATAAAGTTACCAAAGTTGAATTTTGGAAAATTAAAGATATTGATTCTCCAACAGGTTGGGATGCAGAAC
>Ga0228664_1001683_pt1 | contig 10972 bp, 13 predicted proteins | sample 78DmetaG_FD_183029 | JGI IMG/M metagenome (GOLD analysis project Ga0228664, IMG submission 183029) | Seawater microbial communities from Monterey Bay, California, United States - 78D | ecosystem: Environmental > Aquatic > Marine > Coastal | place: USA: California | collected 2016-09-26 | reverse complement strand
AGCTGGAACTCGAAATGGTTCCACTTGGCCTGAGCCACGTAGTTCAGTTCGTCTTCCGAGGAGTTCAGCGAGCCGGCGGCCACTTCGTGCAGCAGGGGCTTCCAGATGTGGGTGAGGTTGGCGTCGACCAGAATGATTCGGGCCGCGCCACTCTTGCCCAGTTTTCTACCCAGACGGGTGGCCAGCTCCAAACCGCCGGCGCCGCCGCCGACAATCACGATGCGATGGGACATGGATATTGCTCACAAGGCTTTGAAAAAGACGGTGTGAGTGCGAGAGGGCGAGCGCAAGGCAGCTCATAGCACCAGTCGACTCAGCAAGCGGCTCAGCAGGCCCAGGCCAATGGTCACGACCACGACCACCGTCAGCAGACGCCAAACGCGAAATGGCTGACGTTCAACCTGATGTTGCGGTGCGCTCAGGTATTGGTCGACTTTCTGTTGGTCTTCGGGGTTCAGGCGACTGGTCATGGGCGGGCCTCTGCTTGAATGCGACTATTCTAGGCGTGCCCGCCAGCCTTGGCGAGCGTCGTTGTCCTGCGGGTCAGATATCGTTTCGAGGGGGGCCACGCTTACCGCGTCCTCCAGGCGGATGATGCCGCCCTCGATCACGCGAGCGGTAATGCCGCCATGGCCTCGCATGGCCTGGAAGGTGCCGCGACCGAGACGTTCCTCCAGGCGGGCGCAGGGTTGGCACCAGCCGGTGGTTTCCAGCAGCGCCTGGCCAATGCGAAAGCGCCGGCCCTTGAGGCTGAACAGATTGATGCCGGCGACCGCGATATTGCGGCGCAGCTCGCTGGGCTGCATGGGCGCATCGCGGCCGAGCAAGGCGGCAACCACGGCCAGGTGTTCCCACTGAATCAGCGTGACCTGCCGCGCATTGCGTGGCCCGGGGCGGCTGTGATCGCCGGTCAGGCCGGCTTCACGCCGCGCTTCCACGGCCTCGACTTCGAGCATCGCCTCGCGAGCCCTGGGACGCACGCCTATCCAGCGCACCTGGCCGACTTGCGGCACGTCGGCGAGCAATTCCTGCAAGGGGCTCACAGGCCGATACCGATGTCGAACAGCAGGCTGCGCCCGAGGTTCTGCCGCAGAAAATCCGGCGCGTCCGGGTGAGCGAACAGCACACGGGCGAAGCGCGGACCAACCAGCGACAGCGACCGCCAGCCTTGGCGCAGGTATTCGGTAGGGGGTGGGAAGTGGCTGTTGCAGTCGAGCACGGCGCGCTTGAGGCTGACGAAGGCGACCAGGTCGAGTTCGCCGAGGTCGATGCCACGCTCGCGATAGTTATGCGCCTTCTTGCGCAGGGTCGGCGCCAGCCTCGCCTGCATCTCGCTGGCGGGAATGCGTTTGGGGCGTGCTTCGCGGCGTACCAGCTGGCTCAGGGAAAAGGCGCTGCGGCGCCGCTCCAGCTCGGCGCGCCACTCGTCATTGAGGCGCCGGCCTTCATCGAGCACGAAAAACACTTCGAAGTTGGCATCGCGGAACAGCACGTCCGGTGGCTCCTGGCCGCTGGGCGTGAAGTCATCGCTGTGATGGCGCACGTTCAGCGCTTGCAGCAGGCGTTGACAGACCCAACGCTCACGCTCCCATTTCTTGGCGTTGGAGAGGAAGGCATTGGCTTGTTCGGCCTGGTGCGTAAGTAAGCGCAGATAATCGGAATCGTCCATGTCTGAAGCTTAGCCGCAGCGCTTACCCGCATGCCAGTGCCTGCAGCTTCGGTCGTTCCAGTGAGCGTGGAAATCCAGCTGGGCTTTGTTGGCTGTTGTCGATCAATTGCAGGGCAGTCGCCATTGCAGTTGCTCTGCCGGCAAAATCAAATCCGAGTACCGGTGTAGACTACCGGGCATGGCGATGAATGAAGGAGAGGGTGTGCGCGCATGATCGCTTCCAACCTGCTGGCGTTCTCCACCTTGTTGGTCGGCTGGCTGGTCTACGGGCTGGCGCTGCTCTGGGCGATAACACGGGCGCCCTGGGTCGAACTGTTCAGTGACCTGCGCCGCCAGCATCTGCTGTTCGGCACCATGCTTGCGCTGTTTCTGCTGTGGCTGGTGCGCCGCGATTTCGACTCCGGGCTTTCCTATCACTTCATCGGTATGACCGCCGTAACCCTGTTGCTTGATTGGCCACTTGCCGTGCTGGCGGGACTGGCGGCGCAGCTTGGCCTGCTGGCTATCGGTCGTATGGATCTGGCCTCACTCGGCATCAACGGCGTGTTGCTGGTGCTGATTCCGGTGCTGGTCACCGAGCTGTGCGCAATCCGTGTCGAGCGCGCGCAGCCGCGTAACCTGTTCGTCTACATCTTCTTCTGCGGTTTCTTCCCGGCAGCGCTGGCTACGCTGATGACGCTGCTCGGTGGCCTCGCGCTGTTGTGGATGGACGGGCTGTTCCCCATGCCGCCCTGGCTGGACGACTTTGCCGGCTACCTGTGGCTGGTGGCGTTCCCCGAAGCCTTTATCAACGGCACCATCGTCACCGCGTTGGTGGTGTTCTACCCGGACTGGCTGGAAACCTTCAACCGCAGCCGCTATCTGCAGGCGCCCTGGAAGGAGGGTGATCACGGCGAGTGAATGGCGTTGTATTGGCCGATTGAATGCCGCCTAGAGGATTGATCCCCGTCAATATCCGAAACGGGCCTGCCGCCATGCTGTGAGAAACGCCTCCGAGGGACTCGATATGAGTGTTCACAGCTGGGCAAGAAACGTTGTTCAGGACGATTTGCATGACGCCAAAACGCAGGGCTACGAGACAGTCGTGGCATTGCGTGCGCTGCTGTCGGAGGTCGTACAGCGGAGCAGGGCGCTGCGTGATCCCCGGGAGTTGGCGCACGAGCTACAGTTTATCGCCGACAACCTCGACGACGACCGCGACTACGCTTTTATGCGGCCATAGAAAGCTGCATAGCAACCTGTAGGAGCCGGCTTGCTGGCGATGCTCTTGTACTTGATCGCCCGCAAGCGGGCTCCTACGGACAAGCTGCGCTAGTCACGATGCTTTCCTCGTCGCCAAGAGTGGTAGCGAGAGACGAGCCAATCGGCTCTTTCCAGGCCTGTAATCAATGTGGCCGTGTCGGCAGGTCGCCACTGAACATCTCGTCTTCCAGGTCATTGCCGGGAATCGCATGCTCTTCAGCGGCCCAGGCGCCCAGATCGATCAGCTTGCAGCGCTCGCAGCAGAAGGGGCGGTAGGTGTTTTCGGCTTTCCACTCGACGGGCGCGCTACAGGTTGGGCATTGAACGGTAATGGTCATGGCTGGCCTCCACGCAGGGTCAGATAGAAGTTGTGCAGGCGCTCGACTTCCGCGTCCAGCCAGGCCATATCACGATCATTGATCAGCACGTCGTGAGCATGGCGCAGGCGCTCTTCGCGGCTGGCCTGGGCCTGCATGATGGCGCGAACCTGTTCTTCCGAACTCTGATCGCGCGCGATGGTGCGTTGCACCTGCAACTCGGCAGGCGTGTCGACGACCAATATGCGTTGGGTCATCTGCCGCTGGCCGGACTCGACCAGCAATGGCGACACCAGAATGGCATAAGGCGATTCGGCCCGTGCCAGCACCTGAACGATCTCCTGACCGATCAGCGGATGCAGCAGGCTTTCCAGCCAGCGCCGCTGTTCGGGGTTGGCAAACACCAGCTTGCGCAGTGCGGCACGATCCAGCTCGCCACTGGCTTGCAGCACGCCTGCACCAAAGTGCTCAACAATCTTTGCCAGCGCCGGACGCCCTGGCTCCACCACCCAGCGCGCCGCATGATCGGCGTCCACCACGTGCACGCCGCGTTCGATAAAGCCTTGCGCCACCGCGCTCTTGCCGCTGCCAATGCCACCAGTCAGGCCGAGTATCCAGGGTTTCATAACGCCAATGCGGTCTCGTTACTGCTCAAGGCCGCGATTGTAGGGGGGATTGCTGGATGATGCGAACCGCGTGTACCGCGATCCGTCATCCCCGCGAAGGCGGGGACCCAGCTTTGGCGTCAGGATCACTCCTGGACTCCCGCCTTCGCGGGAGTGACGAGTGTCGCTGGGTTAGCTCAAACCCTGTAGGAGCCGCGCCCCGCGGCGAATGGTTCGGAGGGGCAGCGCTAAATTCAAAAGCTTCGCCCCGGGGCGGGGCTCCTACAACTTGGGCAACTATGGCTGTTTGACTCAAAACCCAGCGAACTTCAGATAACTGCCGGTAATCACATCACCCCACAGCAGAGCGATCCACCCGGCAATCGCCAGATAAGGGCCGAAGGGAATCGGCGTGCCGGAATCGCTGCCACGCATGCGCAGCATAATGACCCCCAGCACCGCCCCGACCAGCGACGACAGCAGAATGGTCAGCGGCAGAACCTGCCAGCCACCCCAGGCCCCGAGCATCGCCAGCAGCTTGAAGTCACCGTAACCCATACCTTCCTTGCCGGTGATCAGCTTGAACAGCCAGTACACCGACCACAGGCTCAGATAACCGGCAATCGCCCCCCACAGAGCATCTTCCAGGCTGGTGAACAGTCCGAAGTAATTGACGATCAATCCCAGCCATAGCAGAGGCAGCACCAGCACGTCGGGCAGAATCTGGTGATCAGCATCGATCAGGCTCATCGCCAGCAGCCCCCAGGCCAGCACCAGCATTGCTCCGGCCTGCCAGGTGAAACCGAAATGCCAGGCGACGTAAGCGGAAAGCAGCCCGCAGGCCAGTTCAACGATGGGGTAACGCTTGCTGATCGGGATTTTGCAGTTCGAACACTTGCCGCGCAGGAACAAATAGCTGATGACCGGGATGTTCTCCCAGGGGCGAATCTCATGGCCGCATTGCGGGCAGCAGGAATTGGGCAGGAAAAGGTTGAAGGTTTCTGCTGCCGGTGCTGGCGGCAACTCCAGCACCTCGCGCGCCTGGTTCTGCCAGTCGCGTTGCAGCATCACGGGTAGTCGATAGATCACTACATTGAGGAAGCTGCCAATCAGCAGGCCCAGTAGCAGAGCACACAAAACAAAGGCCAGCGCATGGCTGGCCAGAAAGTCGATAGCAAGCATTTAAACCACGGCGCCCAGCTGGAAGATAGGTAGGTACATGGCGATGATTAGGCCGCCGATCAGTACGCCCAGTACGGACATGATGATGGGTTCCATCAGGCTGGTCAGGCCGTCAACCATGTTGTCCACTTCTGCTTCATAGAAGCTCGCTACCTTATCGAGCATCTCATCCAGCGAGCCAGACTCTTCGCCAATAGCGGTCATCTGCACGGCCATGGAGGGGAAGGTGCCGGTGGTGCGCATTGAGAAGTTAAGCTGCATGCCGGTAGATACATCTGCTTTGATCTTGTTGGTCGCATTCTTAAACACCACATTACCGGTGGCGCCGGAGACCGAATCCAGCGCATCGACCAGTGGCACGCCAGCGGCAAAAGTCGTTGATAGTGTGCGTGCGAAGCGGGCTACCGCAGATTTGTAAAGAATGTCGCCGACGATTGGCAGTTTCAGTACGCCACGGTCAACCGAGTCGCGCAGTTTCTGCGAGCGCTTCATCGCTTCTTTGAATGCAAAGGCAGCGGCGATGATTGCAATCAGAAAAATGAACCACCACTCCTGAAGAAATTGCGATATGCCTATTACCATCAGCGTAAAGGCAGGTAGTTCAGCGCCGAAGTTGGCGAAAACTTCCTCGAATTGCGGTACAACTTTAATGAGCAAAATGGCTGAGACGATGATGGCGACCACCACAACAGCGATTGGATAGTTCATCGCCTTCTTGATCTTGGCCTTCAGCGCTTCGGTCTTTTCTTTGTAGGTGGCGATTCGGTCCAGCAGATTCTCCAGCGCGCCGGCCTGTTCGCCAGACTCAACCAGGTTGCAATACAGTTCATCGAAGTACTGTGGTTTCTTGCGCAGCGAGGCGGCAAAACTGTTACCAGCAGCCACCTCCTGCTTCACCTCGTCGACCAGCTTGCGCATGTTGGGGTTGTCGAAGCCCTCTGAGATGATGTCGAAGGACTGCAGCAGCGGCACCCCGGCTTTCATCATGGTCGCCATCTGCCGGGTAAACAGGGCGATATCCATGGGTTTGATCTTCTTGCCTGCGCTGAAGAGCGACACCCCCTTTTTGCGTACTTTGGTCGGATTGATCCCCTGTTTGCGCAGTTGCGCCTTGACCAAGGACGGGTTCTGCCCGCTGAGCTCCCCCTTGACGACGGCACCGCTTTTGTTCTTGCCTTCCCAGGTGAACACACTGGTTTTTAGAGCTTTTTCCGCCATGGTTAATCCTTGGTTACGCGGTTGACTTCCTCAAGGCTGGTGACCCCTTGCATGGCCTTGAGCAAAGCGGAGGTGCGTAGGTCATTAAAGCCGTCTTTACGCATCTGCGCGGCAATATCGATCGAGTTGCCTTCCTCCATGATAATCCGCTGCAGGTTGGGCGTGTTTTTAACCACTTCATAAATACCGACACGCCCTTTGTAACCGCCCTTGCAGTTTTCACAGCCCACCGGGCCATAAATCTTGAAGCTGCCGATCTTGTCCTCGGGGAAGCCTTCGGCCAGTAGCGTCTCGCGCGGTACGTCCACTTCCTTCTTGCAGCTATTGCACAGCTTGCGCGCCAGGCGTTGGGCAATGATCAGGTTGACCGAGGTGGCGATGTTAAAGGATGGCACGCCCATATTGCGCAGGCGGGTCAAGGTTTCCGCGGCGCTATTGGTGTGCAGGGTGGACATTACCATATGCCCGGTTTGCGCCGCCTTGACGGCAATGGAGGCGGTATCCAGATCGCGGATCTCACCCACCATGATGATATCCGGGTCCTGACGCAAGAAGGCGCGTAGCGCCTGGGTAAAATCCATGCCCTGCTTGGGGTTGACGTTGACCTGGTTGATGCCCTCCAGGTTGATTTCCACCGGGTCTTCGGCGGTGGAGATATTCACATCAGGCGTATTGAGGATGTTCAGGCCGGTATAGAGCGATACCGTCTTTCCCGAGCCAGTGGGGCCGGTGACCAGAATCATGCCCTGTGGTTGCTTCAGGGCGTTCATATACAGCTCTTTCTGTTCCTCCTCGTAACCCAGTGCGTCGATCCCCATCTGCGCACTGGTGGGGTCGAGAATCCGCATCACGATCTTCTCGCCCCAGAGCGTTGGGAGCGTGTTGACGCGGAAATCGATGGCCTTGGTCTTGGAGATTTTCATCTTGATCCGGCCATCCTGCGGCTTGCGCCGCTCGGAAATATCCAAGGCGGCCATGACCTTCAGGCGGGCGGAAATTCTCGGTGCCAGCTGGATGGGCGGGCGAGCGACCTCATGTAGGATGCCGTCGGTACGGAAGCGTACCCGATAGGCTTTTTCGTAGGGCTCGAAGTGCAGGTCGGAAGAACCACCTTTTATTGCATCAAGCAGCATCTTGTTGACGAAACGTACTACCGGCGCATCGTCAGCATCGGCGCCACCTTCGCCGACCGACTTCTCATCATCAACCGCCTCGACATCCAGTCCATCCAGATCAACGTCTGCCAGCTCGTCCATGCTGCTGTTGGCAGAGTCGAAGAACTTGTCGATGGCATCGCCGAGTTTGTCGTCCTCGACCAAAATTGCTTCTGTGGTCAGGCCGGTGCTGAACTGCACATCGGTGACGGCCTGGTGATTGGTCGGGTCAGAAAGCGCAACGAACAGCTTGTTACCTCGACGCCATAGCGGCAGCACGCGATGTTGGCGTACCAGTTTCTCGCTGATCAGGTCACGTGGCTGGCTTTCCTTGTCGAGGGTGTTGAGGTCGAGAAAGGAAACGCCGAACTGCTCCGAGGCTAGTTCGGCCAGCGCACGGCTCTTTACCAGCTTGTTCTGCACCAGGTAAGTCACCAGCGACAGCTTGTTGCGCTGGGCCTGTAGCTGCGCCTGTTGAGCGGCTTTTTCGTCCAGCAGCTCGGCCAGCACCATCTGCTTTGCCAGGCCGGAGAGGGAAATGCTGTCGTTCATCACGAGCTCCACACATAATTTCTGCGTTATAGCCCAGTTGTAGGTGGCCTGCCAAACCGTGTAGTCACAGGTGACGAAAAACGGCAGTTAGTGGCGTGCGTCGTACTGTAGTGCTTGCATGTGGCTCGGCAAAAGCCTTTAGAAGAGACGTTTTGGAAGTTGGCACGCCCTGTGCTATCCCTGCTGTCAGGTCAACAGACCTATTCAATTTCGGAGAGAATCATGAAAGCTCAAATGCAAAAGGGTTTTACCCTGATCGAATTGATGATCGTTGTTGCGATCATTGGTATTCTTGCCGCTGTTGCTCTGCCGGCTTATCAGGACTACACGGTTCGTTCCAATGCTGCGGCAGCGTTGGCGGAAATTACACCTGCCAAAATTGGTTTTGAGCAAGCTCTGAATGAAGGTAAGACTCCTTCGACTACTGCTACTGATCCGGGATATATCGGTGTTGGTGCGTCCACCTCTTATTGCAATGTCACTCTGACTACTACTGCTCCTTATGCTATTACTTGCGCAACCAAAGGTGGTAATGCAGATAAGTTCAATACAAAAAATATCGTGCTGACGCGTACTGCTGACGGCGTTTGGGCATGTACTAGCACTTTGGATACCAAGTTCAAGCCTGGTAAGTGCAGCTAATTATTTTTTGAAAAAAAAGGCGGCTTAGGCCGCCTTTTTTTATGGTGATTTATGGTTTGTCAGGCGCTGCGTGCTGGCTTCACTCTATTTTTTTTCTTGTTTGCTGGTTCCAGTATCTTTTATTGGGATGTTGCCGGTAGTTGGTTGGGGCAGCAGCGAGTTTTCCAGTTGCTTATGATATTTTGGGGTTGTTTGAGTTTTTTGCTGTTGCAAAAGAGGATTTCATCCCCCTATGCGGGCTTGTTTTTTGTTGTATGTCTGTTAGGGGTTTGTTCTTCAGTTGCTTCTGTATACCCGGAGTGGGCTTTGCAAGAGTGGGCCAGGGTTGTGGGGATGGTGTTGGTTGTTTTTCTTGTTGCGCATCTCTATGTTGAAGAGCGTTGGCAGATGTTGTTTGTTTATGTGGTTTTTTGCATTTCTTTTATATTGGCATACCAGTTTTTATTATACTACTTTTCTGCGATATGGTCTGCTCGCCATGCGATAAATCCTTATGTGCTATATGCTGGATTTGATAATCCGAGGTTTTATTCACAGGTTATGGTGCTGTTCATGCCCTTGCTTGCATATTTGGGTGGTAAGTGGCTTGTTGAAAAAAGATGGCGGCTTTTTTTTCTGCTTACTTGCGTCGCTATGATCCAGTGGTGCGTGCTGGTGGCGCTAGCAGGGCGAGGCTCTTGGCTGGCTATTTTGATTTCACATGCTTTGTTTGTTTTTTTATTGCGAGATAGGGCTATTGTTGGCTTGCAGTTCTTGTTTTTCTGTTTAGGGTTGTTCTTGTACGGGATGCTTTTTTTTGTCATTCCAGAGTTTTTTTCTTTGCCTAGCCAGTTGCCGTCAGGTATGCGTTATGGGCTTTCTGCTAGAGAGGTTTTGTGGAAGGCAGCTTTTGAAATGTTTTTGGAAAACCCATTTCTTGGTGTAGGACCTTTGCATTTTTCGGCAGTGTGGAATCATATTGCAGCACATCCGCATCAAATGATTTTGCAGTGGTTGGCCGAGTGGGGTGGAGTGGCTACGAGTATTGCGTTATTTGTTATTGGTGCTGGTCTGTGGCGTGGCTTAATTTTTTTGGCAATAGATGAAAAGAGAACGCCACTGGATTCGGCGCTATGGTTGGCGTTGGTCTCTGCGCTTATCTTGGCCCAAGTGGATGGTGTATTTGTCATGCCCTACACGGAGGGATGGCTGGTTATTCTTGCAGGCTTGGCCTTGGCGCGCTGGTTGAAGAGTGGTAGGTATATCAGCGGTTTGTTGCTGTTGTCAGGTATGAGAGCGATTGCGTGTGCTGTGCTTGTTGTTTTGGGAGCAGTTATATCTATTCAGCTCCCGCAGATAAAAAGCATGCAACTTGCTTTTTGGGAAGAACACGGTATAGGCAGTCCTCCAAGGCTCTGGGATCAAGGATGGATACCTATGCGCCATTTAGAATAAATGATTAATTGTTTTGTCTAAGTTTTGGCCCTGCTCACCCGATCCAGCAGATAGACCACGCTGTGGTAGTCGATACCGCCATGCTGGCTGAGGCCGATTTCGCAGGTGCGGCTGGTCGACAACCCGGTAAGGCGGATCAACTCCGTAGGATGGATTAGCGAAGCGTAATCCGTCGTTCACCGCGAATCACGATATCCATTGCAACACTGAACGCCCTACCTTGCGCGGGGTGTTTTGCTCTCTGGAGTTTGTGGTGTGCGGCTCTCGTTCGGCGCATTACGCCTGCGGCTAATGCGCCCTACGGGTTACCTGATGTTGCCGGGGCTTGAGCTATTTCCGTGGCCGTCTAGGCTTGACCTTTTGGTGTTTCTGGAGGGGCAAGGATGCCGAACTATCGCCGTGCTTTCGCGCCGGGGGCGAGCTGGTTCTTTACCGTGAATCTGCTGCAACGCCGCCGCAATGATCTGTTGCTGCGGCATGTCGAGCTGTTGCGTGATGCGGTGCGGCGCGTGCATCGCGATTATCCGTTCACTATCGATGCGTGGGTGGTGCTGCCCGAACACATGCATTGCGTATGGACGTTGCCGCCTGGTGATGCGGATTACCCGTTGCGCTGGCGGCTGATCAAGACGTTTTTCTGCCGAGGGTTGCCCTCCGATGAATACCGCTCGCTGACGCGTTTGCGTCGCGGCGAACGGGGAATCTGGCAGCGGCGCTACTGGGAGCATCAACTGCGTGATGACGAGGACTTTCGCCGGCATATAGATTATGTCTACATCAACCCTTGCAAACACGGGCTGGTGGGGCGGGTGGCGGACTGGCCCCATTCGAACCCGGTAAGGCGGATCAACTCCGTAGGATGGATTAGCGAAGCGTAATCCGTCGTTCACCGCGAATCACGATATCCATTGCAACACTGAACGCCCTACCTTGCGCGGGGTGTTTTGCTCTCTGGAG
>Ga0228664_1001663_pt1 | contig 11046 bp, 11 predicted proteins | sample 78DmetaG_FD_183029 | JGI IMG/M metagenome (GOLD analysis project Ga0228664, IMG submission 183029) | Seawater microbial communities from Monterey Bay, California, United States - 78D | ecosystem: Environmental > Aquatic > Marine > Coastal | place: USA: California | collected 2016-09-26 | reverse complement strand
CGTGCTCGATCCACAGCACCGTGGTGCCGGCCTGGCGCCAGTCGCGCAGCAGGTGCTCGAACACCTGCACGCCGGGCTCGTCCAGCGCCGACATCGGCTCGTCGAGCACCAGCAGCTGCGCCTCGGGTACCAGGCCCTGGGCCAGCAGCACGCGCTGGCGCTCTCCGCCGGACAGCGCGCCCATGCGCCGCTTGCGCTTGCCGAGCATGCCGACCCGCGCCAGCGCCTGTTCGATGGCCGGCGCGTGGCGGCGCGACAGGCCGAGAAAGGCTGGGCGGCGCTGGCACATGGCGGCCATGAAGTCGTCCACCGTCATCGGCAGGCCGCGGTCGAACTCCAGCGCCTGCGGCACGTAGCCGATGGTGCCGGGGCTGGCCGGCCAGTGCAGGCGCAGCTCGCCCTGGTGCGGCATCTGCCCGAGCAGGGTCTTGATCAGCGAGCTCTTGCCGCCGCCGTTGGGGCCGACCAGGGCGTGCACGCTGCCGGCGCGCACCTGGAAGCTGACGTTGTCGAGAATCCGCGTGCGGCCGAGGTTGAGATCGATGCCGGCGAATTCGATGCCGGGGCCCTGCAGGCGCGGCGGTGCGCTTTCCAGGGCGGTCATACGCCTTCGTCCTGAATGGCGCGTACCACGGTGTCGAGGTTGCGGGCCATTTCCTCTTCGTATTTCTTGGCGGTGTACTCGCCGTAGGAAATATGGGTCAGCGGGTAGATCTTCACGCCGGACTCGCGCTGGATGGTGTCGACGTAGCTGGAGGGGAAGTCCATCTCAGAGAAGATCACCTGCACGTCCAGTTCCTTGAGCTGGTCGATGGTCTTCTTCAACTGGCTGGGGCTCGGCTCGATGCCGTGGGCCGGCTCGACCACCGCGGTGACCTCCAGGCCGAATTCACGCAGCAGGTAGTCGTAGGCAGCGTGGATGGTGGCCACGCGCAGCTCGCTGCCCTTGGCGTCGCTCAGCTTGCCCAGCGCTTCGGCGCGCAGGCGCTTGCCGTAGGCGCGGGCGTTCTGGCTGTAGAACCTGGCGTTGTCCGGGTCGAGCTTGCCCAGTTCGCGGGCGATGTTGTTGATCTGCGCGATGGAGGCGGTGATGGAGAGGAAGGTGTGCGGGTTGACCACCTTGCCGGCGCCGCGTGCGGCCTGGCCGGTGGCGGCCAGCAGCGGCACGCGGGCGTTGGCTTCGATCACAGGGACGTCCGGCTTTTCGCTGACGGCGATCATGCGGTCGGCGAAGTCATCGTGGCCGACGCCATTGAGCACCACCACGTCGAGGCCGCCGATGCGCTTGATGTCCTCGGCGCGCGGCTCGTAGGCGTGCGGGTTGAAGCCGGCCGGGATCAGCGGCACCACCTCGGCGCGGTCGCCGACGATATTGCTGACGTAGCTGTAGTAGGGGTGCAGAGTGATGCCGATACGCAGGCGGTGGTTGTCGGCGCTGGCGAGTACGGGGGCGAGGGCGGCGCCCAGGCTCAGCAGCAGGCTGGCCAGCAGGCGGCGGGAGACGAAGCGAGAGGGCATGAAGGGGTTCCCGATATTCAGTGGCGATGCTGGCGGGTGACGCCGGCGTCGTATTGGCTGGCGACCTGGCGCCAGCCGGCGGCGATCAGGGCATCGGCATGCAGGTTCTGCGGGGCAGCCGCATCGCGGGCGCGGTTGAGCCAGATGTCGGCACCCGCTGCGCTTGCCAGCAGCAGGAAGGAGCCGGCGACGGCGCTGTCGCCGCTCAGGCCCTGGTAGGCATGCTCATCGCCGACCTGCAGCAGTTGCCAGGCGTGGTGGCCACGGGTGGCGGTGCTGGAGTCGTTGGTGAAGGGTGGAATGCCTTCCTCGGCCAGTTGCTGCGGCTCGGGCAGGGCCTGCTGTTCGTCCTGCAGCATGAGGATCTCGTCGAAGGCCACGACCAGCTCGGTATGGATGCCTTGCTCGGCGGCGTTGAGGTCGCGGCGGGCATCGATCTGGTGGGCGGCGACGCCTTCTTCCTCGTGGCTCTCGCTGCGCAGGCTGACCACTGTCGCGGCCAGCAGGATGATCACCAGGCTGAGGGCGGCTACCCACAGGCTTTCATGCCCGGCGCCGGCTGGGCGTACCACTTGGGTGGTCATTGGCTGGCGATTTCCGTGTGGTCGATTTCCACGACGTGGCCGGGGCCGGCGTCGAACAGCACGTAGAACTCCCCATTCGGACGCTTGAAGCTGAGCCTGGAGTCCTCGCCGAGCTTGCCGGGCACCAGCACCTCTTCGTCATAGCTGATCACGTCGAGGGTCACGCCGGGGGCGCCGCTGCCGTCGGAGAAACCGCCGGTGCAGACGATTTCGCCGCTGCCGTGCTCCTCGCACTCGCAGATCGGGTTGTGCGCGAGAGCCAGAGGGGACAGGCCGGTGCAGAGCATCAGCAGGCCGATGCGGGCGCTATGGGTCATGGTTTGCCTCCTTGTTGTTTCAGCCAGGCGATGGTGGCGGGCGAAGCTTCGGCCAGGGGAATGGATGCCTGATGCACCGTGCCGTCCCAGCCCTCGGCGGTGATCCACAACTCGGCGTCGAGCCTGGTGCGTGGTGGTACGGGGATGCTCGTGCCCATGCGATAGGGGCTGCCGAAGAACAGCCCGCCAGCGGCGCGTAGATTGCGCGGCTTGCCGATGCGCAGGTAGACCACTTTTACCTGGCTGATGCATGCCTGACACAGCGCGGCGTTGAAACTCTTCATATAACCGGCCGGACCTTCCAGTTGCGGTGCCTGGTTGCGAAACTCGGCCAGGCGCAGGCTCCAGGGGCCGACCTGGACTTCGCCGAACTCGCGCTCGCCGAGGCCGCTGGCGCCGCGAAACAGTGCGACATCCTGAAAGTGCTTGGGCATGAAACCCAGTGGAATCAGCACCAGCAGCACGTTCAGGTGGAAGCGCCACTTGTGCCAGAAACGGCCCAGGGTGGACGGGGCCGGGGCGGTTGCGGCCTTGCTCATGAGCTGCTCTCCGAGATTTCACGGGTGGCGACGATCGGGGCCGGCTTGGGCGCGCGCGCCGGACGCCTGGTCGCGGCGACCGTGGCCTGGGCGGTGCGCTTGGTCCAGATCAGCAGGCCGCTGAGCACCATCATGCTCAGCAGCAGGCCGAAGATGAACCACAGCAGCTTGACCCACAGGCCACCGAAGTCGCCGGTGTGTAGCGGACGCATGGACTCGGTGACGAACTCCAGGCCCGAGCGGTCGCTGAGCAGGCGGGTGGCGTCGATGTCGCCGTTGTAAGGGTTGATCGAGGCGGACTGGAACATCAGCGGATACCAGCCACGGCCCCAGACCGAATAATGGCCATAGGCATAGCCGGGCAAGCCGACGAAACTTGGCTCCAGACCCGGGATGACTTCGGTGGCCTTGAGCACGGCGGCGTCCAGGCTGATGCGCGGCACTTCGGCGGCGGTCGGCGCCAGTGGCACTTCCTCGCGCGCTACCACAGGCGGTACACCTTCGGTGGAGATGGAGACGTGGGTATCGCCGAGGATCGCCTGGATCAGAAACCAGACACCGGTGATGGAAATGACCGCGATGAACCAGATCGACCAGATGCCGGAGAGGCGATGGAAGTCGCCCCAGAAGATACGCGCGCCCTGGCCCACGCGCAGACGTGGACTGAAGAAGCCTTTCCAGAACTTCTTGTAGACCACCAGGCCGGTGATCAGCGACAACAGCATCGGCAGGCCCATCAGCGATACCAGGTACCAGCCCCAGCTGTAGCCGTTGGTGAACGGTACCAGCCACCAGCCATGCAGGGCACGGGTGAACTGGCGGAAGTCGAACTCCGGGCTGACACCCTGGATCGCCCCGCTATAGGGGTTGACGTACAGCAACGGCGAGCTGCCGTCGGGATAGCTGACGCGCGCGGTGAGGGCGAAGTGATCTTCGTCCGGGCGGCCGATGGACTGCACGATCAGCTCGGGCTCGGCGCGATTGATCGCTTCCAGTACCTGGCCGAAGCTCAGGCGCTGCGCATCATCGGACGGCTTGCTGGCGCGTACGTCCGGGTTGGCCAGCCAGACGATCTCCTGGCTGACCGTGGCCAGGGTGCCGGTGACACAGATGATCAGCAGGAAGAACCAGACCGGTAGGGCCAGCCAGCTGTGGACGAGAAACCAGAGTCTGGAGCGGGATTTCTTGGACATGTTCGCGGGGTCGTTGGCGCGCGCGGCGGGCCGGCACGGAATGAAGGGAGTAAGAAGCGACCGCAAACGCGGATGAAAAGGATTCTAAGTTGCGACAGCTTGACGATCAAGGTTGCCGTGCGATCAGCCCGCTCTGCGTTGCGCGCGGCGGTAGTCGCCGGGTGTTTGCCCGAGCCAGCGCTTGAAGGCGCGCTGGAATGCTTCGGCCGAGGCGAAGCCGAGCAGGTAGGCGATCTCGCCGAAGGCCAGTTCGGTATCGCGGATATAGGCCGTGGCCAGGTCGCGGCGAGTGTCGTTGAGGATGGTGCGAAACTGCGTGCCTTCCTCGGCCAACTTGCGCCGCAGCGTCCAGCTCGGCAGGTGCAGGCTGCGCGCCACTTCCTGCAGATCCGGCTCGTGGCCGTGCAACAGTGGGCCGAGCAGTTGGATGACCCGTTCGCGCAGGCTGCGTGTGCGGGTCAGCTGTTCCAGTTCGCGTTCGCACAGCTCCAGCAGGTGCCGCCAGGTGCCTGGGCAATGCTGTGGGTTGCGCAGGGCCAGGGTTTCGCTGCTCAGGCGCAGGCGATTGGCGCCAGCGCTGAACTCGACGGGGCAGCCGAACAGCGCTTCGTAGCGTTCGCCGTAGTCCGGTGCAGGAAATTCGATCTCGACCTTTTCCGCGGTGATGGATCGGTCGACCACCTGGCTCAGGTTGGTCTGCCAGCCGGCCAGCACCGAGTCCACCACGAAACGGTTGTAGGCGTTGTAGGGGCTGATGGAATAGAAATGCAGCCAGGCGCCGCGCGCATCCTCGCTGAAGCCCGAACGGCCGCGATAGTTGGCGGCGTACAACGGCTCGAAGCGGGTCAGGGTGCGTGCCGCTTCGCGCAGATCAGGCGCCTGCGCGGCGCAGATGCCGGCCAGGCCAACCTGGCTGAGGCGGCTGTGACGGCCCATCTCCAGGCCCAGGGCGGGGTTGTCGCACAGGGCGATGGCGCTATGTCCAAGGCGCATGAAGCGCGGGATCGACAGGCGTGCGCGCGGCTCGTTCAGGCGTGCGGCATCCAGGCCAAATTGTTCGAGCAGGGGTTCGGGGTGCTGACCCTGTTCGCGTAGTGCGTCGGCCAGCGCCTGGGTGAAGCCGACGGAGAGATCGCCGAGGCGAACGCGTGATGCTTTTATAGCCATAGATTGATCAGTTGCGCGCCGCGCTCACTGGCGCCTCGTTCGCTGCGTCCGGCATCGAAGGCGAGCGCCTGGGACTGACCGCTACGCTCCCACAATCGGCCGCGCAGATGGACTTTCACTCCCGCACGAATGCCGTGGGCCTGCAGCTGTTCGGTGAAGTCGGCGTCGTCCGTCAGGCCATCCAGATCGCTGGGCATGGCCAGCAGCTCTACTGCCTCGCCATCGATTGCCTTCGCCTGGAACTGGTCGATAGTGCCGCCTAGCAGTACGCCGAGCCGGCCTGCCGGGGTCTCCAGCACCTGAAGGGCTTCCGGCGCTCTGGTGGCGAGTGCGCCGGCACTGAAGGCGTGGCGTTGCGGCTGGCCCTGCGGGTTACCGGCCTGATCGAATACCAGACTGACGTTGTACAGCGGCCCGCGACCGACTTCGAGGCGACCCCGTTCTATACGAGGCTCGGGCAGAACGATCGAGCCTGCAACCAGGGTGATCTGGTAATCGCGGGCCAGATCGCCAAACAGCTGCTGATAGTCGCGCGCCATGGCCTTGGCCTTGGTACGCAACATGGCGTCGTCCAGGCGCGCGTCGCTTCCAGCACTGAGCAGTGCGCCGAGAAAATCCAGTGGATTACTCGCCGCCAGCCAGTGCATGGCCTGACGGCGCTCGGTGGCGCGGTAGAGCTCTTCCTTCTCGCCGACGGCGAGCAGCCAGGTGCCGATATGTTCGGGCAGCACGACGACGGTACGTTCGTTGAGCATGCCCTGGTCACGGGCGTGATCGAGGTAGGCGGCCAGCTTCAGGCGCAGGCGCGCGAGGCTCTGAAAGTCGGCGGCGAACAGTTCCGGCTGGATGCCCAGCAGGTTGCCGCGTGTGCCGGGCTCGCCGATATCGAGCGCGACCTGGCTGCGCAGGTCGGACAGGTAATGGCTGCCGGGGCGCTGCGCGATCCAGTGGGCGTAACTGCCGAGACCGGTCAGCAGTGCGAGCGCGAGCAGAAGGGTGATCAGTAGGCGCATTGGGTTTTTTCGGTTTGGTTGCGGTGCAGGTTAGGTCGGTCGAGCCGTGCTGCCAACATCTATTGCTAGTTTTGATCATTATCTTGTTAGTTTTGATCATTGAGCATGGCTGGCAGCCTCTTTATCGTCTGGCTCCATAACCGACCGCGTGACCATGAGACCGCGGCAATCCGTGAACTGCACCGCGATGTGGAGAATTCCATGACTGCTCGTTACCCGCACCTGCTGGCCCCGCTCGACCTCGGCTTCACCACGCTGAGCAACCGTACGCTGATGGGCTCCATGCACACTGGCCTGGAAGAGAAGCCGGGTGGCTTCGAGCGCATGGCCGCCTATTTCGCCGAGCGCGCCCGTGGTGGCGTCGGCCTGATGGTCACCGGCGGCATCGGCCCGAACGAGGAGGGCGGCGTGTATGCCGGCGCGGCCAAGCTGAGCACGGTGGAAGAGGCCGAGAAGCACAAAATCGTCACCCAGGCCGTGCATGAGGCGGGCGGCAAGATCTGCATGCAGATCCTGCATGCCGGGCGTTATGCCTACAGCCCCAAGTCCGTGGCGCCGAGCGCTATCCAGGCACCGATCAACCCGTTCAAGCCGCGGGAGCTGGACGAAGAGGGCATCGAGAAGCAGATCGCCGACTTCGTCAATTGCGCCGCGCTGGCCCAGCAGGCCGGTTATGACGGCGTCGAGGTGATGGGTTCGGAAGGTTATTTCATCAACCAGTTCCTCGTCGCCCACACCAACCACCGTACCGACCGCTGGGGCGGCAGCTACGAGAACCGCATGCGCCTGCCGGTGGAGATCGTCCGTCGCGTGCGCGAGGCGGTCGGGCCGAACTTCATCATCATCTATCGCCTGTCGATGCTCGACCTGGTCGAAGGCGGCAGCACCTGGGACGAGATCGTGCTGCTGGCCAAGGCAATCGAGGCCGCCGGCGCCACCCTGATCAACACCGGCATCGGCTGGCACGAGGCGCGCATCCCGACCATCGCCACCAAGGTGCCGCGTGCGGCTTTCACCAAGGTCACCGCCAAGCTCAAGGGCGAGGTGTCGATTCCGCTGATCACCACCAACCGCATCAACACCCCGGAAGTCGCCGAGCAGGTGCTGGCCGAGGGCGATGCCGACATGGTGTCGATGGCGCGCCCGTTCCTTGCCGACCCGGACTTCGTCAACAAGGCCGCCGAAGGCCGCAGCGACGAGATCAACACCTGCATCGGTTGTAACCAGGCCTGCCTGGACCACACTTTCGGCGGCAAGCTGACCAGTTGCCTGGTCAACCCGCGCGCCTGCCATGAGACCGAGCTGAACTACATCCCCACCGCCGCGGTGAAGAAGATCGCCGTGGTCGGTGCCGGCCCGGCTGGGCTGGCGGCTTCCACCGTCGCCGCCGAGCGCGGCCATGCTGTGACCCTGTTTGACGCGGCTGGCGAGATCGGTGGCCAGTTCAACGTGGCCAAGCGCGTGCCGGGCAAGGAAGAGTTCTTCGAGACCCTGCGCTACTTCAAGCGCAAGCTGGAAACCACTGGCGTCGACGTACGCCTGAACACCCGCGTGTCGGTGGACGATCTGCTTAAGGGGGGCTTCGACGAAATCATCCTGGCCACCGGCATTGCCCCGCGCACCCCGGATATTCCGGGTATCGAGCATGCCAAGGTGATCAGCTACCTGGACGCGATTCTCGAGCGCAAGCCGGTCGGGCAGAAGGTCGCGGTGATCGGTGCCGGCGGTATCGGTTTCGACGTGTCCGAATTCATCACGCACCAGGGCAAGGCCACCAGCCTCGACCGTGACGAGTTCTGGAAGGAATGGGGTATCGACACCGCGCTTGAAGCGCGTGGTGGCGTGGCGGGCGTCAAGGCGCATCCGCACCCGGCGGCGCGTCAGGTCTTCCTGCTGCAGCGCAAGAAGTCCAAGGTCGGCGATGGCCTGGGCAAGACCACCGGCTGGATTCACCGCACCGGCCTGAAGAACAAGAACGTGCAGATGCTCAACAGCGTCGAGTACGTGCAGATCGACGATGCCGGCCTGCATATCCGCATTGCTGGTGGTGAGCAGCAGGTGCTGCCAGTTGATACCGTGATCGTCTGCGCCGGCCAGGACCCGCTGCGCGAGCTGCAGGAAGGTCTGGAAAGCGCCGGCCAGCGTGTGCACCTGGTCGGCGGCGCGGATGTTGCCGCCGAGCTCGATGCCAAGCGGGCGATCAACCAGGGTTCGCGCCTGGCGGCTGAGCTCTGATCGACGCAACGCCCCGCTTAGTGCGGGTAATACTGTTCACTTAATAATCGGTCGAGCGCGATCAGTCCCCTCGCCCCCTTGGGGAGAGGGCTAGGGCGGGCCGCGTTCGGAGAGGGGAAAACTGGCAGTTTTGCTGTGTTTTCAGCCCTCTCCCCCAGCCCCTCTCCACTAGGCGTGCCCCCAATAAATGGGAGAGGGGAGCCAAACGCGTGCAGCCCTAAGTGAACAGCGTTACGCCCAGTGCGGGGCGTTGGCTATCTGGCCTGACAACAACAAGGAGAAGCCGATGTCTCTCAATGCCCAGCTACAACCTGCTGCTGCGACCAGCCTCGAACGCTGGCACCAGTTCGTCGCCGCCAAGGACCTGAGCACCTTGCCCGAGTTGCTGCACCCTCAGGCGGTATTCCGTTCGCCCATGGCGCACACCCCTTATCCGGGCGCGCAGGCGGTCAATCTGATCCTCAATACCGTGCTCAAGGTGTTCGAGGACTTCGCCTACCACCGCGAACTGGCCACGGCCGACGGCCTCAGCGTGGTGCTGGAGTTCAGCGCCAGGGTCGGTGGCCGGGACCTTAAAGGTATCGACATGATCCGCTTCGACGAGGCGGGCAAGATCGTCGAGTTCGAGGTGATGATCCGCCCGATGAGCGGGCTGCAGGCGCTCGGCGCGGAAATGGCGCAGCGCCTGGCGCCCTTTCTCGCAGCCGCCAAGGGCTGAGGGGCGCTCTACTTGAGAACGCCCACCTCACGATAGAAGCGCTCGGCGCCGGGATGCAGCGGAATCGGCAGACCACTGGTCGCCCGTTCCAGTCTGATGTCCCTGGCGGCTGGATGCGCTTCGGCCAGTCGGTCGAGGTTCTCGAAGAGCAACTTGGTCATCTGATAGGCCACGGCGTCGGAAACGCTGGTCTGACTGACCAGAACGTTGGTGATGGTCGCCGTCATCACGTCGTTGGCCTGGCCCTTGTAGGTGCCGGCAGGAATGGTGCCCGACTGATAGGCGCTGCTGCCGATACGTGACACCACCTGCTCAGGAATGGCGACGAAGGTGATTGGCACGCGTTCGGCCAGGTCGCGAATCGCCGCCATGCCCAGGCCGGCCGACTGCAGGGTGGCGTCCAGTTGGCCTTTCTCGATCAGCTCGACCGATTCGGCGTAGGGCTTGAATTCGACGTGGCCCATATCCGCATAGCTGAGACCCGCGGCCTTGAAGATGGCCCTGGCGTTGAGCTCGGTACCTGAGCGCGGCGCCCCGACGGAAATACGTTTGCCGCGCAGATCCTCCAGGCTGGTGATCCCCGATGCCTTGCTGGCAACGATCTGGATGTAGTTCGGGTAGATCCCGGCGATAGCGCGCAGGCGATCACGCGGGGCTCTGAAGCCGGCTTCTTCATCGCCTTTCCAGGCATCGGCAACGGAGTCGCCCAGGGCGAAGGCCAACTGGCCACGGGCGATCTGCAGCAGGTTGAGGTTCTCCACCGAGGCCTTGGTGGCCCGTACGCTGGTGCTCGAGTCTGCGATGCGCTCGCTGTAAAGGTCGGACAGGCTCATGCCCAGCGGGTAATAAACGCCACTGATACCGCCGGTAAGGATGTTGATCGAGGTTGGGTTGGCGTGAGCGTTGGGGCTACTGGCCAAAATCGCGGCAGCGGCGAGCAGGCCAAGGCGCTTGGCTAAGTGCATGGGAATTCTCCGTTGTTGTTATTTTTAGCTAAGGCCGCGGCAGTGCTGTGCAGGCAGTCTTCTGGCGCCGGAATAGGCACTCGCGAAGCGGATTGAACGATGAGGGGTTGGCAGTGAAGTGATAGCGGAACATGGCTGACCTCTTGTCTTTTTTATCAGTCCGGCCGTGCGACAGGCGCGCGAGCTTGTACGTGCCAGAGCAGGTGACGTGCCAGGTTGTCGGATCACCGCCCTACAGCAGTCGCGGCTGAAGCCCCTCTCACTGAGCCAGCACGGCTTGCCTCCCCTCTTCAATTCACAGGTGACCGATACATCGTAGGGCGGGTGCAACCCGCCAGAATGGCGATGGCGGGTTGCACCCGCCCAACGCGCTGAATTGTGGGGCACCGCAAACCGTGGGAGGCGCTTCAGCGGCGACAAGCTCTAGAGCGGATGAGCCCAATGCTACGGGCTGAAATAGGCAAAATTCCGCTTGTGAGGCAGGGGTGAAAAGCAAGAATCTGCCGATCGAGTTGTGTTGGGCAGGCTGTTACTCATCCCGGCGAACCGGACCGCTGGCAGCTTTCGTACTTTCCGGTCTTGTCACATTTTTGCGCTAAGCGGTGGTCTATTCGGCCTGGCTCGCAGAGTGAGTGCCAACCCAGTCACATTGCTGTGGTCGGGTTTTCCCCTAGACTTGCCTCAGATATCAAGGACGATATCAGTGCCGGAGTATGCGCTGCTCCGGCACGCGACTATGCGCGCGCGTATTCCCGGTTGGTCCAGAGGGTCCTCAATGAGCATGCAGAACAAGCCGC
>Ga0228664_1001659_pt1 | contig 11063 bp, 19 predicted proteins | sample 78DmetaG_FD_183029 | JGI IMG/M metagenome (GOLD analysis project Ga0228664, IMG submission 183029) | Seawater microbial communities from Monterey Bay, California, United States - 78D | ecosystem: Environmental > Aquatic > Marine > Coastal | place: USA: California | collected 2016-09-26 | reverse complement strand
CGCCGCCGCGCTCGGTTCTAGCGAGGCGGGCGAGATCAGTCATCGTTTGCTGGCACACCTAGCGCGATCCCACGCAGCAGATCCGAAAGCGTCTGATGCCCCTCCTTCCAGTCAGCATCTGGCTGAGTCGAGCCCAGCATATCCAGATCGTCAGCAAGCCCATTCAGATCAAGGCCGTGCTCCAGCGCCAGGCGGCGAGCCAACGCCAAATACGCCGAACGCATCGCAGCAACAAGAACAAGAGGGTCAGTAGTAGCCATGTCCGTATCTCCGGTCGGGGTGAATGTACCCCAACAGACTGGCCTTTTGGTAACAGCATTGCCAATGGGCAAAAACCTATTTTTTTTGCAGCCCGCCAGCCGCCGCTTCGGGAGGGCCTTCCAATGAAGCGTCGCTCTTGGAAGAACGCCCAGCCCAGCAGCATCCGCCAAGCCATGGAGTGGTCGCTGGAGTTCGCCAAGGAGCGGCACAACCTCAGTGTCGAGCGCATTGCTGAGCGCATGGGCCAGGCCAACCACTGGGCCCTCTACAAGTGGCTCACCGAAGGTCGCATGCCAGCGGTTTTGATCCCGGCCTTCGAGCATGCCTGCGGCATCGCCCTGATCAGCCGCTGGCTGGCCTCCACCAGCGGCAAGCTGCTGATCGACATTCCGTCCGGCCGCACCTGCACCGCTCAGGAAGTGAACGAGCTGCAAGGCGTACTCACCGACACCATCGGAGCCGTGATCGCCTTCTACCAAAACCAGGCCAACGCCGAGGACACCCTCGCAGCTTTGCAGAACGGCCTCGCCAGCCTGGCCTGGCACCGCGCCAACGTGCAGCAGCACGCCAACCCACAACTGGATCTAGGAGAGCAGGCATGAGCCCGGAAAGCCTCGCCCTAATCATGGACATGCACGAAGCCCTGGAGCCGTTTGACGGCTTCCGCGAGTGGAACGCCGTCAGCCAGCGGGCGTTCGCGCGCCACTGCCAGAAGCTCGGCAAACCCCTTGCTCAGCTCACCATCGAGGATCTGCAGAACGCAGCTCAGGCCGCCGACGAAGCTGCCGCCGACTACTTCGCACTACTCAGGACTCCAGCATGACCACCCCACGCACCTCCGACAGCGGCGCGCGAATCCTGCGCGTCCTCAAGGCCCTCAAGGGCTACAGCCTCACCGGCATCAGCAACGGCGAGTTGGCCAAGGGGCTCGGGGAGAGCCCGGCCAACATCAACCGCGCCATCAACACCCTGATCGCCGAAGGCCTGGCCGTGAAGCTCGACAACGGCCGCTTCGCCCCGTCCATCGCGCTGCTGCAGATCGCCCAGGCCCACGCCAACGAGATGGGCGCAGCGCAACACCGCATCAACGAGATCAACCAACGCGTGCTGGCCGGGGCCAGCCGCTAACAACAAGGAGCACCACATGGACATCAACCAACTGGCAAACGCTCTGCTCAGGGGCGAACAAAAGCGCAGCGAGCCCTTCATGCAAGGCATGACAGCAGTGCTGCGCAACCGTATCGACCAGACCCTGGTCACCAGCCCCTACCAGGCCGGCACCATCGAGGCCGACGCCTTCGAACATGGCCGCCTGCGCGGCCACAACGAGTTTCGCAACGCCCTGATCGAGGCCGACAACAACCGCTTTCAAGCCATCCTGCGCCTGCAGCAGCTGGCCCAGAGCAGCACGCAGGAGGCCGCGTAATGCCTCGTAAAGCCGCCACCAGCGCCGCGCTGGTACAGGACGCCCCGGTCAATGAAGAGGCCGTCAACGTAATCCAGAATCTGGGCGCTATCGCTCAGGAAATGGCCGAGGATCGTGACCTGGTCAACCAGGTACTTGGCCAAGCCCAAATGGCCGGCGCTTTCGAAGATTTTTCCCGCACCGTGCGGATTTCAAAACTCGCCCAGGTCAAGGAAAACAAGCTCTACCGCTCCATCGCCGGTATGAAAAATCCGCACGGTGCGGAAATTCTGCGAGGGACGTGGGAGGAGTTCTGCAATCTCTTGAACCGCTCCGTCGACCAGGTGGATCGCGATATCGCCAACCTTCGCGCCTTCGGCGAAGAAGCCCTTGAATCCATGACCCGAATGGGCATCGGCTACCGCGAGCTACGCCAATGGCGCCGCCTGCCCGACGACGCCAAGTCCGCCCTGATCGAAGCCTCCAAGCTGGGCAACCTCGACGCCGTGCAGTACCTGGCCGAAGAGCTGATCCACACCCACACCAAGGAAAAGGACGAGCTGCAGAAGAAGCTCACCGACACCCAGGCCGACTACGACGCCCTTGGCGAGGTGCTCAGCAAGAAGAGCGCCGAGCTGGATCGCACCAAGCAGGATCTGGAAAAGGCCAGGCGCCGCATCGAGACCATGTCGGCCGACGACGCCGCCAAGGAGCTGCGCCAGGAAGTGGTCGGCATCGCCTTCGAGGCCGAGGCCGACATCAGCGGCAAGCTGCGCGCCGCCTTCGCCAGCCTGGAGCAGCACGGCAGCGAGACTGGCAGCGACCACCGCAACTTCCAGGCCCAGCTGATCGCCCACCTGCAGCGCCTGCTCGGCGAACTGAAGGCCGAGTTCCAGCTGCCCGAGGTGGGCGAAGAGGAGGACTTCTCCTGGATGCACCAGGAAGGCGTCAAGTCCATCACGGATGCCGAGGCCTAACCCATGAGCGCCGTCATTACCCAACGCCTGGTCGACCTGGACCGCTCGCTGCAACGCGCAGCGCGTGGCCAGCGTACCGCCCTGTGCCGGGCTGCGGCGCAGGAGCTGGGCCTGAGCCTGGCAACCCTATACCGCAAACTGGAGGAAGTGACCGTGGCCGCTGCTCCCCGTAAACGCCGCGCTGATGCCGGCCAGAGCGCGCTCACCCGCGAGGAGGCGCTGACCATCAGCGCCACCTTGATCGAGTCCGCACGCCGCAACGAAAAGCGCCTCTATTCCCTGGGTGATGCCGTCGAGGCGCTGCGCGCCAGCGGCATGATCCGCGCCGAAGCCGTCGACAAGGTCAGCGGCGAGATCCGCCCGATGTCGCTCAGCGCCATCAGCCGCGCCCTGTATGCCTACAAACTGCACCCGGACCAGTTGCTAGCCCCGGCGCCGGTGACCGAGCTGCAGAGCCTGCACCCCAACCACATCTGGCAGGTGGACGCCTCGCTGTGCGTTCTCTACTACCTCAAGCCCACCGCCGAGAAGAACGCCAACGGCCTGCGCGTGATGGAGGCCGACCAGTTCTACAAGAACAAGCCCAAGAACCTCGCGCGCATCGCCGCCGACCGCGTCTGGTCGTATGAGATCACCGACCACGCCAGCGGCTGGATCTACCTCCAGTACGTGATGGGCGCAGAGTCCGGCGAGAACCTCAACAGCGTGCTGATCAACGCCATGCAGGAGCGTGGCGGCGCCGACGTCATGCACGGCCGGCCCTTCGGTCTGATGATGGACCCAGGCTCAGCCAACACCGCCGGCATGACCAAGAACCTCTGCCGCAGCCTGGGCATTCAGATGATCGTCCACGCACCTGGTGCTGCTCGCGTCACCGGCCAGGTGGAGAACGCGCGGAACATCATCGAGCGCAAGTTCGAGGCCGGCCTGCGCTTCCAGCCGGTGGCTGACCTGGACGAGCTGAACGCCCTGGCAGCCAAGTGGCGCATGCACTTCAACGCCACAGCCAAGCACAGCCGCCACGGCAAGTCGCGCACCGACGTGTGGCTGACCATCCGCCAGGAACAGCTGATCAAGGTGCCCAGCGTCGAAGTCTGCCGCCAGCTGGCCGTGGCCGAGCCCGAGAGCCGCAAGGTCAACACCAAGATGCGCGTCAGCTTCCAGGGCCGCGAGTTCGATGTATCGGTGGTGCCGGATGTCATGGTCGGCGACAAGATCATGGTCACCCGCAACCCCTGGAACGATCAGGCCGCCCAGGTGGTGACCGTCGATGCCCACGGCCACGAGGTGTACTACGTCGTGCCGGTGGTCGAACGCAACGAGCTGGGCTTCGACGTAACCGCCCCGGTGATCGGCGAAGCCTTCAAGCGCATGGCCGACACCCCGGCCCAGGTCGCCCGCAAGGAGGCCGCCAAGCTGGCCATGGGTGCCGAAACCGAGGAAGACGTGGCAGCGGCCCGCAAGGCCAAGGCCATCCCGTTCGGTGGCCAGCTGCAGCCCTACAAGCACATCGACGATGCCCAGCTGCCCACCTTCATGCCGCGCCGTGGCACCGAGCACGAACTGGCTGCGCCTACCGTCGTCGCGCCACCGCTCAGCATCTTCGCCGCTGCCAAACGCCTGCAAGCGCGCTTCACCGACTGGAGCCCGGAGCACTATGCCTGGCTTAGCCAGCACCACCCGGCCGGCATCCAGGAAGAAGCCATCGACAGCGTCGAGGCCAGCCTGCGCGCCGCCTTCACCCGCCGACCAACCCTTTCCGTCGTAGGAGGTGCGTGATGCTCAAGCTCAAAGCACTGCTGCGCTACCACAACCTGGGCCAGGCCGACCTGGCCCGAGCGCTGGGCCTTAGCCGCCCGACCATTTCACAGCTGATCAACCACAGCATGTGGCCCAAGACCATCGACCAGGCCGACCTGCGTAGCCGCATCGTCGCCTGGCTGGAGAGCTTCAACGTCACCGGCATGCAGCTGGTGGGCATTTTCGAAGAGGAGGAGAACCAGGAGCAGAACACCAAGGTGGCCGCTGGGCGCTGCAACGCCCAACGGCCTGAGCACCGCAATTCCAAAAAGCCAATCGAGGAGCCCGACACAATGCTACTACGCGCAACCAAACTGACACAGCAGGCACGCCAGCACTTCGGCATGTTCGGCGACCCGTTCGCGGACCCGCGCACCAGCGCTGATCTGTTCGTCTCGCCGGATATCCGCTACGTGCGCGAAAGCCTCTACCAGGTCACGCGCTACGGCGTATTCCTGGCGATCCTGGGCGAGTCCGGCTCGGGCAAGTCCACCATCCGCAAGGATCTGCACGAACGCCTGCGCACTGAAGACAAGCCGGTGATCGTCATCGAGCCCTACGTCATCGGCATGGAGGACGACGACTTCAAGGGCAAGACCCTCAAGGCCATGCACATCTGCGAGGCCATCCTGGCCACCCTCAACCCTGGCGGCAAGGTGCCGCGCGGCCTGGATGCCCGGTACCGCGCCGTACACAACGTGCTGCGCGAGTCGCACCGCATGGGCAACCGCCACGTCCTGGTGATCGAGGAGGCCCACGCCATCCCGGTACCGACCCTCAAGCACCTCAAGCGCTTTTTCGAGCTGGAGGATGGCTTCGAGAAGCTGCTCAGCATCGTGCTGATCGGCCAGAGCGAGCTGGCCAACAAGCTCAGCGAGAAGCGCGCCGACGTGCGCGAGGTGGTGCAGCGCTGCGAGGTGGTGAAGCTCAACCCGCTCGACCAGCACCTGGGCGACTACCTCAAGCACCGCTTCAAGCTGATCAACAAGCCCTTGGAAGAGGTGATGGACGAACCGGCCATCGAAGCCCTGCGCAGCAAGCTCACCGGTACCGGCTCCAAGGAGAACGGCTCGGTGCTGTACCCGCTGGCCGTGCACAACATGCTGGCCGCTGCCTTCAACCAGGCCGCCCTGGTCGGCGCCACCCGCCTGTCGGCGGACATCATTGCGGAGGTGTGAGCCATGGCCACAGCCAAAGTCATCCCGCTCAGCGCTCAGGCCGCTACTGGCGTGACCCGCCAGCACGCTATGCCGCTGTGCACCGTACTCACGCCAGAGCTGGCCACGAAGCTGGAAACCATCAACGCCATGTCCCGCCGCCTGCGCGCGGCGGGCGTTCGCGTCGACAGCACGTCGCCGTTTGAGCTGCAGATCCTCATCAACACTGAGGACTCAGATCAGTTCGCCGCTGCATTCAGCAAGGAATGGCGCGGCGCTTCCTGGAGCACCAAAGGCGATCGCACCACCAACAGCGTCCGCCTCGGCGGCTGCTTGGTTTGCTGGTACACGCCAGTGAAGGAGCAGCGGTCATGAGCGCCTCTCCGATCACAGCAAAGATGCTGGCCGTGCGGCTTGGCACCGTCGCTCGCGACCTCAACAGCGAACCGGAAGCGGTCGAGCTGTTTGCCAGCATTGCCGGCGTCCGCATTCCGCTGCACAGCACCACCTTCCAGATCGACGACGACGGCACGTTGCTGTTCCTCAATGGCTTCGAGGGCTTCCTCGACGCCATGCGCACCGAGCTGAAGGAGATGGAGCAGTGCCTGGTAAAGGAAAGCCAGCGCTACAACGCGCTGTGGTTGCAGTTCGACTGCCTGCAGGCGTCATGCCGAGGACTCGTTAACGAAATGGGTGTCATGTGCGAGGCGCAGCTGGCCGGTGATCGCGACTTGGTACAGCGCAAGGTCGAGGAGTTCACCCGGAACTACGTCAATAACTGCAAGCCGGCCGGCGCCAGCGGGAGCGTGCACTGATGAACAGCATGACCAAGTCCGCCGTACAGCTAACCGTCGAACGCCGCCTGCGCGAAGCCCTGGAGCTGCTCAAGCGCGGCGCCGGCTACGCATCGGCCTACCCGAGCATCGGCGGCCACAAGCTGAGCATCGAGATCGTTGAGTTCCGCCGAGTCGTCCAGGCCGAACTCGACAACGCCACCCAACAAGCCGAGGAAGAAACCCATGGCTGAGCAAATCGAAATCCCTGAAGGCTGGGTGCGCAACGCCGCCGGCGGCCTCCAGCATGAAAGCGAGATCCGCGAGCAGAACAAGATGCGCGACATGGTCGTGATGGGCATCGTCAAGGATGCCGTGCGCCTGCACGAGGAACTCAAGGCCCTCAAGAAGCGCGCCCTGGAGGAGATCGACGACCTGGTCGCGATTGCCGGGCAGAAGTTCGACATGAAGCTGGGCGGGCCGAAGGGCAACGTCAGCCTCATCAGCTTCGACGGTCGCTACAAGGTCAAGCGCATCTATTCCAACGTCCAGACCTTCACCGAAGAGATGGAGGTAGCCAAGGTCAAGGTGTTCGAGTGCATCAGCCGCTGGGGCAAGACCGTCAGCGAGGACGCGCATAAGCACCTGTTCACCCTGGCCACCAACGCCTTCCGCCTGACCAAGCAAGGCGAGATCAGCCTTTCCCGCGTTCAAGAGATGACTCGCGTCGATATCGACGACGAGGACTGGAAGAAGGCCATGGAAGCGGTGAAGGACAGCATCATCGTCAACGGCAAAGCCGTGTACATCCAGGTGCAGGAGCGCGTAGGCGAGAAGGCGTACAAGACAATCCTGCTCGATATCGCGGGGGTGTGACCATGGACCAGGATCGCATTCTCGAAAAGATCAAGAAGTGCATGGAGATGGCCAAGGGCAAGGGCTCCAACCCTAACGAGGCCGAGATCGCCCTGCGCCAGGCTCATAAGCTGATGGAGGCCTACAACCTCGAAATGGGTGACGTCCTGGCCAGTATGGCCGGTGAGGTCACCATCGAGGCCGGCTCTGACGGTACTCCACCCACCTGGCGTATCCGCCTGGCCCATGTGTGCGCCCATGCGTTCGGCACGCGCATGATCATTACGCAGAAGCTGACGAACCATTTCGACGTCGTCGGGGCGTTTATCTTTGTGGGCTGCGCTGCGGCACCAGAGCTGAGCGGATATGCCTACCAGGTACTGGAGCGGCAGCTGCAGAAAGCTCGACGTGAGTTCCTGCAGTCACCGAAGAACAAGCGCTGCAAGCGCTCAACCAAGGTCGCGCGCGGCGATCACTTCGCCAACGGCTGGATCGATGCCGTGTACCTCAAGGTCGACCAGTTCGCTGGCGTTGACGACAACATCGCCGAAGCGATCGAAGCCTACATGGCGAAGCACCACGCCGACCTGGGCAAGCACGAAATGAAGCGCCGCAAGCTCAAAGCCCGCGATGAAGGTGCCGCCGAGGCCGGCTACCAGGCAGGCAAGAGCGCACAGCTGCATCACGGCCTCGGCCACATACCAGTCGCCCGACTGACTCAGGGAGTGTGACATGCAAACCCTCGAATGCACCGTGAAGTACTACATGGGCGCCTACCAGACCAACACCGTGCGCAGCCAGCGCGCTAGCTGCAGCCACTCCGAGGACGAGGCCGTGCGCCACCTGGGCGTAAAGCTGTTCGGCGAGCAGCTCGACCACGTCGAACGTATCGACCTGAAACCCGGCGACCAGCCGGGCATGAGCCGCTGGCAGATCGTCAGCCGGGAGGTGCAGTAATGGGCCATCCAATTTTCCAAGACGCACCCTCCAGGGACATGACCAAAGCTCAGGAGCGCCAAGCCGAACTGGATGCCCAGGTCGAGGCCTTTCTGGCCAAGGGCGGGGAGATCAAGGCCTTCGACAACTTCCGCCGTCCTATCGAGAGTGGGCCCTGGCGCTCGAAGTCGATCAACCCGGAGCAGCAGAAGCCAGCTCAGGCTGCGCCCATCAAGGCGAAACCGGCCAAGCCCGCCGCTCCTGTGAAGGCAGAGCCGGTACCGGAGGTGCCAGCCGAACCGGTGGTGGTGGGTACCATCGACCTCAGTGCCGAGCTGCGCGCCTTGCGCAAGCAGACTGCAGCCATCAACCGCCGCCTTAATCGCCTGAGCTGCTCTATGGGTGGTCGCGCATGAGTATCTCGAAAGGCGTAATCGGCAAGATCCACATCGCCAAGCAGCAGCTGCGAATGGACGACGAAAGCTATCGCGCGCTGCTGCGCCGCGTTGCTGGCGTCGAGTCGGCAAAAGACCTCAACACCCGCCAGGCCGGTCGGCTGATGGTCGAGCTGGAGCGCCTGGGCTTTAAACCGAAGCCCAGCAGCAAGGCCAAGGGCAAGCCGCACAACTTCGCCCAGCTGTCTGGCGAGATCGAGGTGATCGAGGCTCAGCTAACTAACATGGGCCTGCCCTGGAGCTATGCCGATGCGATCGCCAAGCGCCAGTTCGGCGTAGAGAAGGTCGCATGGCTGAAAACGCCCAAGCAGCTAACGGCGGTGCTGGCGGCGTTGCACGTCGAGCAGGAGAAGCGCGAGCTGCTCCATCAGGTGGAAACCCTGTGCAAGGAGCTGGGTGTGACTGATCCAGAACGGGTAGATGGTTTGGAAGCCCTGCCGAAGGGGTGGAAGCGACAGCGTCCAATCCTCAAGGCCCTGGTTGATGCCCTCAATAACCTGGTCATCGCGCGGAGGGGCGACTGATGCAGCTGCAATGCCCCTGCTGCGGCGAGCAGTTTCCGATCGAGGCCGGCTTCGCGGATGCGGACGGCAAGAAGCTGGCGGCAATGCTCGCCGGCCTCGATCCGAAGCTCGGCCGAGCGGTGCTCAACTACCTGCGCCTGTTCAGCCCGGCCAAACGCGGCCTTCGCATGACCCGCGCCATCAAGCTGCTGGAGGAGCTGCTCGACTTGATCAACGCCGGCACCGTGCAAAAGGACGCTCGCAAGAGCGACTCGAAGCCGGCTCCGCCACGGCTGTGGGTAGCCGGCATCGAGCAGATGGTCACCGGGCGTGATCGCCTGACGCTGCCGCTTGAGAACCACAACTACCTGCGCGCGGTGGTCTACGGCATCGCCAGCGACCCAGCCCAGGCCCAGGCCGCCACGCCGGCCAAGCCGAAGCGCGCAGCAACCACGCCACAACAGGACGTCCAGGACGCCATCGGCCGCATCGAGGCCGACCTGCGCCTGGGGATCATTAAGACACGTGAGGAAGCCGACCGCCGCATAGCAGCGGCAAGGGGGAACGCATGAAGGTCAGAGCGCAGCAGATCCGCCGTCGCAACTCGATGCTGCGAGAGCTGAGCGAGATGGTGACCGTCGCCCTCGTCCGCAACGGTGCGGACGAGGCCAAGGCCAAGAACGAAGCCGAGGATCTGTGCTTCCAGCTTCACCGCCGCTGGCGCGGGATCACCTTCACATTCCCGACCAGGGACGAGCTGGCACATCAGCGGCTGAAGCTGCATGTCGTCAAGGAGTACAATGGATCGAACGCTGACGAGCTGGTGCGCAAGTACAGCATCACCGAGGACTGGATCTACTCAGTGTTGCGCGAGCACCAGCGCCGCAACACCCACCGCGACCAGCACACCCTCGACCTCGGCGACTAACCACTGCTCAGGAGCCAACTGATGGCCCGGAAATTCGCCATTAACAGTCTGCCAGCTGATGTTCGTGCCGAGCTGTCGGAGAATTATCACAAGTACCCGGCATGGACGCTGAACGACCACGTCGACTGGTTGATAGGTCGGGGGTATGCCGTATCGCGCTCTGCGGTGCATCGATACCTGAGCCCTAAAGCTGAGGATTCCGCCAAGCCTGAGCCGCACGCGGAGCAACTCCGCCTTCGCTGCCTGGAGGTCGCCGCCTCTATATACAAAGGAGAGGATTCTGCAGAGCTGAAAGCCCTGGCTGAGTCCCTAATTGCCTGGGTGAAACTGCCCGATTAGCAATTTCACCCATGGCAACAGTTTTACAGAATCCCATCCCGATATAGCCCACCCCAGACCACACCATCCCGCATTTATCGCGCTTTCCCTGTATTCTTTTTCTCAAGCCTGCACAGCGTTGAACCCCCTCTCAGAATGCTCATTTACAACACGTAAACTGCGCTTCTTCGAGGGGTTTCGCCTTGCCTGACCATCGCTCGACGACTTTTCGTACAGAGCCTAAAATGCCGGCCTTTTCCGCTACCTGTTGCGACTGCCGTGAGCCAAGAACCTGATCGTCTATTCGCCCAGCCTCTACCCGAGGTGCCCGACTTCGTCTTCAACGAGGATGTGGTGCGGGTCTTCCCCGACATGATCAAGCGTTCGGTGCCGGGCTACCCGACCATCGTCGAGAACATCGGCGTGCTCGCTGGCCAGTTCGCCCAGCCGCATACCACCCTGTACGACCTCGGCGCCTCGCTCGGTGCAGTGACCCAGGCCCTGCGCCGCCATGTGCGCGTCGACGGTTGCAAGGTAATCGCCGTGGACAACTCCTCGGCCATGGTCTCGCGTTGTAGCGAATACCTGCATGCCCAGGACGCCATGTTCCAGGAGCTGCTGCCGGTGGAGGTGATCGAGGCCGATATTCTCGCCCTCGACCTGCAGCCCACCTCATTGGTCACGCTCAACTTCAC
>Ga0228664_1001647_pt1 | contig 11138 bp, 8 predicted proteins | sample 78DmetaG_FD_183029 | JGI IMG/M metagenome (GOLD analysis project Ga0228664, IMG submission 183029) | Seawater microbial communities from Monterey Bay, California, United States - 78D | ecosystem: Environmental > Aquatic > Marine > Coastal | place: USA: California | collected 2016-09-26 | reverse complement strand
AGGAGAGACAACAATGCGCTCGGGCTTGAGCGCTTCGATCTCAGCGACGGTCAATTCATCGTTGCGAATCACGTGCACATCAGCGCCCAGCTCACCCAGGTACTGCACGACGTTGTAGGTAAAGGAATCGTAGTTGTCCAGCATCAACAATTTAACCATGACAACCTCTTGTTTTTTCTGTATTTTTTTTAATCATTCTTGGGTCTATATACACAGATATATACACACATGCACCGGATTTCGGCAGCACAAGCGCCGGATAATGCCCTTGTGGGGTGGCAGCGAGCATGGAGGCTGGCCTCACGGTGCGTCTCTGCAAGACGCCTTGATGAGACTCCTTGCAAGACTGCCGGCCTGAATGCCGGTGAGCGACGCGCACAACCGCGCACCACGAGGACGTGGTGCGCGAGGCGCTACCTATGGCTGGGGGATTTAATGGCATCGGGCAATCTCCTGAGTCTTGGAGCCGCCGTGCCGGAGAGCCATCTATTGAACCTTGCCCGCCGGTGGGGCGGCAAGGTGCGGATCAAAGCCGCAACGACGTGCCGCTTCTACCGGAAGCGCCACCACTGAGCAATGTTGATCGATGCAGTACGGGTCATGGCAGACCGAGTTAAACCGGGGAAGATGCGTAGGAAGCGAATCACCCCACAGCAGCTTCATATCCGAAGCATTGTAACATGCACCTCTCTTTGCCGTCTAACAGTTGAGCTGCAAGGAGTCGCTTTCCTAGCAAGGCTTCGAGCATCCGATCAAGGTGGGCGTTGACCCTATTGGCCGTCGAAATTGATTGCGAACTTGGCTCATTCCTTGGTAGCCTGCTTCAATGATGCGTATTTTGTTCAGACATAGGCTGGCAGTGATGGCGTTGCTTCTTGCGGCGTTCGTTGTCATCCCTATGGCTGATGCGGTCTTGTGCGCATCTGAGGGTGGGGATACGTATTCATATGTTGAAACCCATAGTGGCGATAGCAAGGACAAGGATTCCGACTTCGGTCATGACGCCTGCAGCCACGGTCATTGTCACCATACGCATGCTCACGTCTCCCCGAATTCTGCACCCAAAACCGCTTCCCTTCACCTGACGCACGCATGGCCAGAAAGTGATGCTCTTGCGTCACACACGCCTAATGGATTGAGGCGCCCCCCCAAAGCCTGACGAATTCGGACCGTGCTGCTTGCACGGTTGTTTCGTCAACTCGTTTAGCTTTGGGAGTCTTCTCATGTTTATATCGTTCGACCGACCGCTATGCGCGGTTGGCTTTGCTGTGGTCGCTACAACGATCACGCTGGCATCACCAGCAAGTGCCGAGCCCGCTCCGCCCTATGAAACACTGATCGAGCATCTCGATCGAACCCCGGCGACACTAGAAGCCGAAGCGTTGCTCGACGCCGCCAATGCGCGCGCGCAACAGGCCCGTGCGTTGCCTAATCCTTCCATCTCCCTGGAGGCCGAGAACGCTTACGGCCGCGCGCCGTTCACTGGCTATGGCGCCGCAGAGACCACGTTTTCCGTCAGTCAACCTCTGGAACTGTGGGGACAGCGGGGTGCACGTATTGGTGCCGCCCGGGCGGAAGCTGACGCGGCTGCTCTGCGCCGCGACCAATCGCGATGGGCAGTGGCCGGCCGCCTGGCGCTGATCTATGCCGAGGCGGAAGCCGCTTCCTTGCAGTATGAGCTGGCCGTCGAGGCACTGTCGCTGACGCAGGCGGATGCAAGCGCGGTGATGGCCCTTATAGAAGAAGGTCGTGAGCCCACGCTTCGTGGCATCCAGGCCGAAAGCGAGGTGGAGGCTGCTCGTGCCGTCGTGGACGAAACACAGGCAAACCGAGATGCGGCTTTCGCGCGTCTCGCCGCAGCAGCGATGCTGACCGAACCTGTCACATCCATCGGAACCAGCCTGCTAGATCGCGCACCCAGCCCCTTTGCACAGGATGTACGCAATCCCTTGGCTGTTCAGATTGCCGAAGCCGAACTGGATGCGGCTGGTCAATCCGTAACCGTGGAGCGACTGCGTGCTCGTCCCGACGTGACCGCTTCGCTCGGTGTCCGGCGATTCGAAGAATACGACACCCAAGCACTCACCTTCGGCATCAGCGTGTCCCTTCCACTGTTCGACAGAAACACGGGCGCTATCAGTGCAGCCCGTGCCGAGCAGCGAGCTGCCGAGGCGCGGCTGGCCAGTTTGAAACTGGAGGCCCAGGCGGATCGCAGCGCTGCTCAAGCCCGCCTTGATGCGTCGATCACTCGGACACGTGCTGCCGACAACGGCGTCGCTGCTACCGAAGAAGCCTACCGCCTCGCACGCGCCGGGTTCGATGCCGGGCGCATCTCGCAGTTGGAGCTGCGCAGCATACGGGCGGCCTTGATTGCCGCACGCAATACCGCAGTGGACGCACGCCTGGCGCGCGTCCGTGCAGAAGTCGAACTCGCGCGCCTCGACGGCCGCGCTCCATTTTGAGGAAGCATTGATGACAACCACAAATATCCGGCTCCTCTGTGGAGCAGTCCTACTTGTTGCCCTTGGTACTGGCTTCGGCCTTGCCCAGCTCATCCCGCACTCGGAGCACGCCGCTCACGTCGAGGATGATGAGCACGCCGCTCACAATGATCCTGACCAGCAGGACGAGCACGAGGATGCGCCATCCGAGGAAGGTGTCGTCGCATTAACCGCGAGGCAAATCGAAGCCTCGGGTATCAGCATCGTAGACGTGGGCCGCGGCGGCGGTAACGAGTATCGGCTGTCAGGCCGGGTCGAGTCTGCAGTGGGCGCTCGGGCGGTCGTAGCGGCGATCACGGGCGGAAGGGTCGAGCAGATACACGTCGCCCCGGGCTCATCGGTTGAAGCCGGTCAGCTCCTGGCTGTCATAGTCAGTGGCGATGCAGCTACTTTGCGTGCAAACGCCGATGCCGCAGTTGCCGAGGCCGAAGCTGCGCGCCTCGCTTATCAGCGCGACTTGAACCTCGTCGAACAGGGGATTGTCGCTCGTCAGGACATGGAAGCGTCTCGCGCCCGCTCGCTCGCCGCTGATGCGGCGGCAAGGGCGGCACAAGCTCAGGTCGCGGCAAGCGATTCACCGAATACCTCGGGACGCTTCAGCATCGTCAGCCCAATCGCGGGTGTAGTCGGCGCGGTCAGTACCACTGTGGGTGGCTTCGTCGCATCTGGTGGAGCCGTCGTGGAAATCTCCGATCCGGCGCAAGTGGAACTCGTCTTCAACGCTCCTCCCGCATTGGCATCCGAGGTGACCTCTGGAGCTCGTCTCCAAGTCACAGGTCCGTCTGGCAGCTTCGAAGCTGTAGTCGTTGGCGTAGCGGCCAATGCGCGCGAGCAAAGCGGTGCAGCCGTTATTCGCGCGCGATCTACTTCAAGTGCCTTACCGCCTGCTGGGTCCCCCGTGACAGGGACCGTCGTCACAAACAGCCAGGAAGGTGGTCTGACCGTCCCCGCCGATGCCGTTCAAACCGTGGAGGGACGATCAGTGGTGTTCGTGGCTGATGACAATGGCTTCCGCGTTACACCGGTGCTCGCGGGTCGGCGCGCAGGCGAGTCCATCGAGATTCTCAATGGACTGTCTGGCGATGAACGCATTGCCGGAATGAATGCCTTCCTGTTGAAGGCCGAACTCGCCAAGGGCGAAGCCGAACACGGCCACTAAGGACTACTCATATGTTCAAGTTCATTATTGAAACAGCGGTCCGCTTCCGCTGGGCCGTGGTCTTCGTCGCGACGCTCCTCGTGGTTTATGGCCTGTTCCAGCTCAACAAGCTCCCAATTGATGCCGTGCCGGACATCACCAACCGCCAGGTGCAGATCAACACCATAGCGCCCGCGCTCGCGCCCGGTCAGATCGAGCGCCAGGTCACCTATCCACTTGAAACAGCCTTGGCCGGCATCCCCGGGCTGACTAGCACCCGCTCGATCTCACGTAACGGATTCTCCCAGGTCACCGCCATTTTCACCGACCAGACCGACATCTACTTCGCACGCCAGCAAGTGGCCGAACGCATGCGCGAAGTGGAGGAGGAGTTGCCCGAAGGGGTGACGCCGATGATGTCGCCGGTGACCACGGGTCTGGGCGAAGTACTGATGTGGACGGTGGATTTCACGCCGTTCGATCCGGCGAACGTCGGTCAACCGAACGAACCGGGTTGGCAGGCCAACGAGGTCTATCTGACGCCGGAAGGCGACCGCCTCACCACGCCAGAGGAGCGTGCCACCTACCTGCGCACAGTGCAGGACTGGATTATCGCACCGCAGATGCGCTCGGCTCCGGGGCTTGCGGGCGTCGACACCATCGGTGGCTACGTCAAGGAATACGCCATCCGTCCGAATGCCGAACGGCTTGCAGCCTACGGTCTCGGCCTAGGCGATCTCGTGCAGGCGCTTGAACGTTCCAACGTCCAAGCAGGTGCCGGATTCATCCAGCGTGCTGGCGAGGGTCTGATCGTTCGGACAGATGCCCTTGCGCAGACTGTCGACGATCTGGCGCAGGCGCCTGTCGCCAATCGCGACGGCTTCGTCATCCGCGTCTCGGACGTGGCGAGTGTCGGTCTGGGACGGGCGCCGCGCCTGGGCGCCGCCTCGCGCGATGGACACGAAGCCGTGCTCGGCACTGCATTGATGATCGCCGACGGCAATAGCCGCACCGTGGCGCAGGCCGCGGCCGAACGCCTTGTCGAAGTCAATCGCTCCCTGCCGCCGGACATCGTGGCCGAACCCGTGCTCGACCGCAGCGAGCTGGTGAATTCCACGATCAAGACGGTCGCCAAGAACCTGACCGAAGGCGCGCTGCTGGTCATCGCTGTGCTGTTCCTGTTGCTGGGCAACTTCCGCGCGGCGGCTATCACCGCATTGGTGATCCCGTTGTCATTCCTGTTCGCAGTGATCGGCATGAACCGCTTCGGGATCAGCGGCAACCTGATGAGCCTTGGCGCGCTCGATTTCGGCATCCTCGTCGATGGTGCGGTGATCGTAATCGAGGCGACGCTGCTCATGCTTGGCCAAAAGCGGGCCGAATTGGGTCGTGCATTGTCCGCAGGCGAGCGGCTGGGCGTGGCGATCCAGGCGGCGCGCAAAATGGTGCGGCCCGCTGCCTTCGGCCAGATCATCATCCTACTGGTATTCGCACCGATCCTCACGTTGGAAGGCGTCGAGGGCAAGACCTTCCAGCCCATGGCGGCGACCCTCATGCTTGCCTTGGTCGGCGCATTCATCCTTTCGTTCACCTTTGTACCGGCGATGGCGGCGCTGTTCGTGCGAGAACCCAAGACCAAGTCCGAACATACCCCGGAGCAAGAACATGAACATGAGCATGAACACGGACATGATGGCGAGCATGAAACTCGCCTCATCCGTTACGTGCGCGGCAAGGTCGAACCGGTCATCCGCATCGCGGTCACGCGGCCACGTACCGTATTTGCAGGCGCTGTTCTCATGCTCGCGATCGGTTTGATGTCTTTCATCTCGCTGGGTCGCGAGTTCATGCCCACGCTCGACGAAGGCAACCTCGCGATGCAGGCCCTGCGGGTTCCTTCTGCTTCGCTTGAGCAATCGCTGTCGATGCAGCTTGCCCTAGAGAGGGCACTGACGAGTGAGCCGGAAGTGAGGACCATCTTCTCACGCACGGGTACGGCGGAAGCGGCCATCGATCCGATGCCGATCAACATCTCCGACAGCGTGATCGTGCTCAAGCCTCGCTCGGAATGGCCCGACCGATCATTGGACAAGGAAGAGCTGATCAGCCGGCTTGAGTCCATCGTCGGCAACCAGATCGGCAATGCGTTCGAGTTCAGCCAACCCATCCAACTGCGTTTCAACGAGCTGATTTCCGGCGTGCGTACCGACTTGGCCGTAATGGTCTTCGGCGACGACTTCGACATCTTGCAGAGAACCGCGGATCAGGTCGCGCTCAAGCTGCGTGGCGTAGAGGGTGCCGCCGACGTCCGTGTGGAACAGGTTTCGGGACTGCCGACGCTCACGGTGCGGGTCGATCACGCCGCCGCCGCGCAGTACGGCTTGACGGCTGCCGATGTCAGCGAAGCGGTCGCGACCGGCATCGGCGGCACCTCGGCAGGCAAGATCTTTGAGGGCGATCGCCGCTTCGATGTGGTGATTCGGTTTGACGAGGACGCGCGCAATGACCCGGCACAGCTAGCTGCCCTGCCCATCGTCGCGCCGGACGGTACGGTGGTGCCGCTCTCCTCGGTCGCGCAAATCGGAGTCAGCGAAGGCCCTAACCAGATCAGCCGAAACAATGGTAGCCGGAGGATCGTGGTACAGGCAAACGTACGTGGCCGCGATCTGGGCGGGTTCGTCGGGGAGGCACAGACTGCGGTGGCAGATGTATTGCTTCCGGCGGGCGTGTACCTGACGTGGGGCGGGCAGTTCGAGAACCTGCAGCGCGCCGAGGCACGGTTGGCGTTGGTGATCCCGGTCGTGTTCCTGCTGATCGGAAGCCTGCTGTACATGGCACTGGGCACGATCCGTGAAGCAGCGCTGGTGTTCGTCTGCGTGCCATTGGCGTTGGTGGGAGGTGCATTGGCGCTGATGCTGCGCGGCATGCCCTTCTCGGTATCGGCAGCCGTGGGTTTCATTGCCGTGTCGGGCGTGGCGACGCTCAACGGCCTGGTGCTGATGCAGGCGATCCGCGAACGCTTGACCGCAGGCGATTCGCCGCTGGAGGCCGCCGCTGGCGGCGCGGCCAGTCGCCTGCGTGCGGTGCTGACCACGGCGCTGGTGGCCATCGTCGGTTTCATTCCGATGGCGATCGCGACCGGCTCCGGGGCCGAAGTGCAGAAGCCGCTGGCCACCGTCGTCATCGGCGGCCTGATCACGGCCACTGTATTGACCCTGCTGGTGCTGCCTACCTTCGCCGCACGAGCTGCGAAGCCAAAGACCCGTAAAGGGGGAGCACGCACATGACGAGCAAGCTGCGTCTCGATCTCCCCATCCTGCTGCCGAACATTTTGCACGACGCCGATGCCTGCGTGGGGCGCCTCTTGGCCGAGCTGCGGGGCCAGACTGGAGTAGAGGACGTCCATGTCCAAAGCGATAGCGCCCAAGCAACGCATCAACTCTGTATCCACTATGACCCTGACACGTTACCGCTCGTGCGTATCCGCGAATTGGTCGAGGTTGCAGGTGCGCGCATCACCGAACAGTTCGGCCATCTCGTCTGGGACGTCGAGGGCATTACCCACCAGCGGCGGGCGCGAACGGTAACCGAACAGCTACTGGCGCTAACCGGTGTGCTCGAAGCCGAGATCAGTGTCGGCGGCGTGGTACGGCTGGAATTTGACCGCAAGCAGACGTCAGAGGATGACATTCGTGCAGCGCTGGCAGAAGCCGGGGTGGACCGCAAGCCCGAAACACATCGGCACGAGGCGGACGGCGACCGACGCAAGAGCGGCGAGGATACCGACCACCGCCATGGCGGCATCTTCGGCGCTAATAGCGAGCTGATCTTCTCCCTGATCTGCGGTGCACTCCTCGCCACGGGGTTCGCAATCGAAAAACTGACACCTGTGCCAGGTTGGCTGCCGCTCGCCTGCTATTTCGGCGCGTACTTCTTCGGCGGCTTCTACACCGTCGGAGAAGCGTTACAGAACCTGAAGCTCAAACGTTTCGAGATCGACACGCTGATGCTGGTCGCCGCGGCCGGCGCGGCGGCGCTCGGGGCATGGGCCGAAGGTGCGCTGCTGCTGTTCCTGTTCAGCCTCGGTCATTCACTCGAACACTACGCCATGGGTCGCGCCAAGCGCGCGATCGAAGCGCTCGCCGAACTTGCTCCGGCGACCGCAAAGGTTCGTCGTGGCGACACGATCATGGAGGTCGCAGTGGAGACACTGGCGCTGGGCGATATCGTGATCGTCCTCCCCAATGAGCGCCTGCCGGCAGACGGGTTCGTGGTGTCAGGTGAAAGCAGCGTCGATCAGGCTCCCGTCACCGGAGAGAGTGTGCCAGTCGATAAACGTCCAGTCCCCGACCGCGTGGAAGCCACTGCACGGCCCGATCTGCTGGATACGGCGCATCGCGTGTTCGCAGGCACCATCAATGGCTCGGGCGCGATCGAGATCGTGGTGACCAAACGTTCCTCGGAGAGCGCGCTGGCGCGCATCGTGAAAATGGTCAGCGAAGCTGAGACGCGAAAATCGCCGACCCAGCGATTCACCGATCGGTTCGAGCGTGTTTTCGTTCCGGCAGTGCTGGCGCTGGCCGTGTTGCTGCTGTTCGCGTGGATCGTCGTGGACGAGCCATTCCGGGATAGCTTCTATCGCGCGATGGCCGTTCTGGTCGCAGCCAGCCCTTGCGCACTCGCCATCGCCACGCCGAGCGCCGTGCTTTCTGGTATCGCCCGCGCTGCACGGGGCGGTGTTCTGATCAAAGGTGGTGCTCCACTCGAAAAGCTCGGATCGCTTAATGCGCTCGCGTTTGACAAGACCGGCACGCTCACAGAAGGACGACCGCGCATCACTGACGTATCACCGGCACCCGACATTGACGAGGCCGAGTTACTGGCAACGGCGGTTGCGGTCGAAGCACTAAGCGATCATCCCCTGGCCCGCGCGATTGTGCGCGACGGCACGCAACGTCTTGGTGGTGCGTCTCTGCCTACTGCGTCCGGGCTTCGCAGCCTGACCGGACAGGGTGTGGTCGCTCGGATCGAAGACGATACAGTGCAGATCGGCAAGGCCGAGATGTTCGGCGCTGATGGCCTGCCGCCCTTGTCGGAGTCTGTTGCCTTCGCTGTCGAACAGCTCCGCAATGAGGGGCGGACCACCATGGTGGTCCGCCGGAATGGGCGCGACCTTGGCGTGATCGGCCTCATGGACACACCACGCGCGTCGGCACGGTCTGCGCTTGAACGACTACGGAAGATCGGCATCACCCGCATGATCATGCTCTCCGGCGACAACCAGCGAGTCGCTGATGCTGTCGCCAAGCAAGTCGGCCTGGATGAGGCGTGGGGCGACCTGATGCCGGAAGACAAGGTGGAGGCGATCGAGAAGCTTCGAGAAGCCGGTGAGGTCGCGATGGTTGGCGATGGCGTCAACGATGCTCCAGCCATGGCCAATGCAACCGTGGGGATCGCCATGGGCGCGGCAGGATCGGACGTAGCGCTGGAAACGGCCGACGTTGCCCTGATGGCCGACGACCTCTCCCATCTGCCGTTCGCCGTCGGACTCAGCCGGCAGGCGCGCATGATCATTCGGCAGAACCTGTTCATCAGTCTTGGCGTCGTGGCATTACTGGTGCCTGCGACGATCCTGGGGCTCGGCATCGGTCCAGCGGTTGCGGCCCATGAAGGCTCGACGCTGGTAGTTGTGTTCAACGCGCTCAGGCTGCTTGCCTATCGGGAGAGATAAATCGGCGATGCGTGCTGCACGAGTCACGCACAAATAGGAGGCGCTCCATGGAACTACGCCATCTTCGATGCTTCATTGCCGTGGCTGAAGAACGCAGCTTCAGTCGGGCCGCTGAGCGCCTGCACATCGAGCAATCTCCTCTTTCACGCACTATCAAGAAGCTCGAATCCGATCTAGGCGTTGTTCTGTTCCAACGCACGTCTCGCGGCACACGCCTGACGTGGGCCGGCGAGGTCTTTCTGGAAGATGCCCGCCGCGTCCTTGTTACCCTAGAACAGGCGAAGACCAACGCAAAGGCCGCTGCAACCGGCTATCGCGGCACTTTGCGTGTAGCCCTATCTGACGGCATCGCCCGAACCCGTCTAAGCGCATTGCTCGCCCTGTGCAGAGAAGAGGAGCCGGAAGTCGAGATACGGCTATTTGAAATGCCGTTTTCCCAACAGCTACAGGGCTTACGCCATGATCTGTACGATGTCGGTTTCACCCTGGCCGATGCAGTCGCGCCTGGCATCATTGCTCAGCCAGTTTGGCGTGATCCATTGGTGGTGGCTGTTCCAGCCAGACATCCATTGCTGGCGCACAAGCACTTGCCACTGAATGAAGTGGTGAACTACCCCTTGGTGCTGTGCCATCCCGAAGTCTGCGAGGGCTGCAACCAACAGTTGGAACGTCTGCTTCGCTCGGTCGATGCGGAGCCCACCGTTGTTGAGCGAGTAGCCTCGCATGACCTGATGTTGGCACTGGTAGCGGCCGGCTATGGAGTCGGATTTTCCAGTGCGGCGCACATCGAAGCTTGCAGGAGCACGGACGTGATCGCGCGTCCTCTGGCCGAACGCGCCTTTACGTTCACGACCTACCTGCTAAGGCCCAACAACGAGCCGTCCGAACAGTTGAGCAACTTTATTCGCCGAGTCGGCAAGGTAGCCACGTAAATTCGGCGATTCAAAGTCGTTACCTTTTAGGTCTCCATCAAGACCTGCGTGGTATGCGTCGTAGTGATCTTCGCTACCAGACTGCAATCAGCGCGATATGCGTATGCACTCGGGCTTTATAGACGTGGACCGGCATCACACGCACACCCAGCGACGCCCATTCAAGAATCCGCTGTAGGCTGCCGCCCAGGTCAGCCTTGAGACCTTTCAGGTCTGGACCCCGCCCGTGGAGCACGACGAATCTCATCAAGACCTTTCTGGTCTTTACGGTGCCGTGACAAGCAAGAAAACTCCAAGGTCCGCAACTAACCAACACCAACCGGGAGGCGGAAGCACTTGGCTACGATGAAATCAGGACTGTCAGCGAAATGGCAGGAATCGAAGACGTTGAGGATACAGCGCCCAGACACATCCTCATAGCGACTAGCCACCACACCTGCGGATTCCACGGTCATCTGGCCACCCATTCCATGAGCATCTGACCACCGATTCCACGTTGATCCGGCCACCCATTCCACGCGCATCCGGCCACTGATTCCACGGCCCTCCGGCCACTCAACCGGGCAGGCAGTAACGCAGGATTTCTTCACTACCATCGACCTCTTTTTCGAAGCAGAGAGGTCGTCGTGGAGCGTTTATCCATGCGTAAGATTCGCGAAGTACTACGTCTCAAGTTCGAGGTCGGACTATCGGCTCGCCAGATTGCGGTCAGCGTGCAGGTCGGTCGTGTCACCGTCGGCGACTACCTCAATCGTTTTGCCGCCAGCGGTCTCAGTTGGCCCTGTTCGTTGTCCGATGCCGAGTTGGAGCAGCAACTGTTCCCGCCGGCCCCGGCG
>Ga0228664_1001642_pt1 | contig 11161 bp, 19 predicted proteins | sample 78DmetaG_FD_183029 | JGI IMG/M metagenome (GOLD analysis project Ga0228664, IMG submission 183029) | Seawater microbial communities from Monterey Bay, California, United States - 78D | ecosystem: Environmental > Aquatic > Marine > Coastal | place: USA: California | collected 2016-09-26 | reverse complement strand
CTTTAGAAAAATATTTTGAAAATGAAAGTATAAATGTTGAAGATGTCACCAATTTTATTTTTGATAATAGAGAGATAAAAATAAAGGAAATTTTGAAAAAAAAATAGCTACTAATATAATATTATTAAAATATATATGAATTATTTCTTACGCATACTATTTTCTATATTTTTTGTAATTTTATTAGTCAATATATTACCAATATTATTTAATTTTTTAGATATTAAATTTTCTAGTTATGGTCTTTATATGTTTTGGATAATAGCATTAGTTATATTATCTATATTTTTGCCATTTCAAAAAAAAAATATTTTAACTATGAATCTTTAAATTCTTTCACTTATTAAATATAAAATTGAAATAAATATATATTTATTAAATAATTTAAATAATGGAGCGCCGCGTAGCAAAGAAGTTAGATAGTCATTTTACTGAATTTAAAAATGATATAAAAAATTGGTTTCAGGAAAATAGTTGTGAGATTACTGGTGATTCTAATAAAAGTGCATTTTTACAATATATCTTTGATTATGATAATATTTCTTTAAGTAAAGAGGATTTTCAAAAGAGAAAGCGTATTAAAAATATTGTTCCCCAATATGATAGATGTTGTGCATATAGAGCGAATAGTGAACAATGCACCCGTAGAAAGAAAGATGGTTCAAATTATTGTGGAACACATATTAAAGGAACTCCACACGGAATTGTTTCTTCAACTGATGTAATTGGTGTAAAAATTAAAAAGAAACAAATTTGGGCCGAAGAAATTAAAGGTATTTGTTATTATATTGATGATAGTAACAATGTATATGATCATGAAGATATTATTAAAAATAAAGAAAACCCAAAAATTATTGCCAAATATAAGGTTGATTTTGAAGGAAAATATTCAATTCCAGAATATGGAATTTAAATATATAAATATAAATTAAATATAATTATATGTATGATAATAATTTTTTACTTGAAATACTTCAAAAACTTAATATAAGTTGCTCGTATGAAGAATTAGAAGGATTTATGATAGAAAGAACATTATTACTTAATAACGAATTATATAAAAAATTATATGAAGAAATACCAAAAATAAAAACAATTCTCTCTTCATCAAAATATAATAGTGTTCATAGTGTAGCTGAAGAAAAGCAAAAATGGCCTCTTATCAATCTACTTAGGCAATTATTAAAACAATATAATTTTACTTTAACACCAAAACGTATAAGTGATGGCTATGATAAAGATGGCAAAAAGAAATATAAAAGATTATTTATAATAAATAAAAAAATATAAAATTTATATATTTATTAATATATATAAATGTTTCAAATACTTATGTTACTATCTAGTTATTATAGTTGTTATGTTTTATCTAATTCTATTTATAATAATTTTGTTATAAAAAACAATAATTATTATAACAATAATAACATCTATAATTATAATTTACGTAGATTTAACTACATAATGGCAGCTCGAGAACCTGCTATTTTTCAAAAACTTAATAATATAAAAAAAAATATAAATCAGAGAATATCTTTTTTAAATTTTGATAACATTAAACATATTGATATTGGTGATAAATTTGTAAATTTTAATTTTGATCCTAATCTAATTATAAATCATAAAACAGATGTTTATATACATATTGAAAAATTATATACTAGATTACCGATATATCATATAGGCGTGTCATTTTTCAATGGTTATAGAACAGTTAGATATGATTATAGACCTTTTAATGATAATGGTAGCTATATAACAATTGACAGAAAAGAAAATGATACCTTTAAAAATACTATTATTTATAGTAAAACTATATATTGGTGTCAAATAGATGTTCCACTTAATTATATTGATAAATGTGAAAGAGAAATTGTTGATTGTTATCCTAAATATAAATTAGGAATAAATGATTGTAGACATTATGCTAGACGATTAACAAAAAAAACCACAAAAAAACCTACGCCAATTTGAAAATTATATAAAATATGGAATTCTGCATAATAATTATCTGAATGTTATATTTATTTCTCTAGCTGTTGTATTTGTTGTATTATTTTGTGTAATTTCTTGATTACCAGTTTTTAAATCAGTAATAACTGTTTTTTTACTGGTATTACCATTTGATTGTTCTATAATAGTCTCTATTTTTTTTCCATTTATAATTTGTATTTGACTGCTTCTAGAAACAAAATTATTATTTCCCATATTTCCACCTTGCGTATTAATATTAAATGTCGAAAACATATTATTCATATTATTTATATTTATTCCCATATCTCCCCTGAAAATATCTTTGAATATATCATGTGGATTAATATTTCTCATCGAAATGTTTTTATCTTTATTAGTTAGTAAAGCATATGCCTGTCCAATCTCTTTAAATTTTTCTTGAGCATCTTCATCTGTATTTTTATCAGGGTGATATTTCAAAGCTTTCTTTCTATAAGATTTCTTGATTTCATCTTCATTGCTATTAGGTGATACTTCTAATATTTGGCATGCTTTATTAATATCCATTATATAATAATATATTATATTTAATTTTATATACTTATATATAATTAAATATTATAGTCTATTTTATTAGTATATTTATATTTTGTATAATTTTCAATAGCTAATTTATTGAAAAATGTTCCATTTGTATAAATCAAGATACATACGTAAATAAAAAATATTAAATTACAATAAATAACTCTCTCCATATATGCTATATATGTCAATGATAATCCATACATTGTAATAGGAAGTCTCATATAATTATTTATATTAGCTGATATATATTTTTGTTTTTTACATGACAACATATCATTCTTAACAAGAGATAGCATGAAATATTCTATTGCTCCAGGTAATCCACATCCTGATAATATCCATAAATTGATTATATTATATTTCCAAAAAAATATACATGGTAAAACTCCCATAAATACAAATAATATATGGTGAAATAATTCAATTATATGTAATTTTTTTATAAAAAAATGATAAGTGTGTAAATATATAATATAATATACCACTTTATAATCAGTATTTAGTCTTATAGCAATAATGGATAAAATATAAATGAGTATATATCATTCCTAATTAGATAACTAATAAAGAAATTTATAGCACTATGTAATTGAAACCATCTAGCTTTGCTTCCAAAACATTTTATTAATACAAAATCTGTAAATGGTATAACACATAAAACCTCTCCAATATTATATACATATTGAACATTTATAATAGAACCATTAATATGAATGTTATTATCGATAACATCAATCATTTAAATAATTAATATTTAAAATACTAATATTTGTTTTTAAATATTATTAATATATTATCTACGATATTCAACATAAGGATTATAGTCTATATCAGTACAGCTTCTAGTTAAAGTGGAGTGTCCTGTTTTTTTACAATGACATCCTGGTTCCGCTGCTCCTGGTAACGTTACTCCATTAGTTTTTGGAGCATACATAGGATCATTCTCACAACTTGGAGAATTTGGTATGCAAAAAGCATCCCATGGTTTCATATTAAATGTATGATAATTATCATAATTTGTAAAAGTAACACCTTCTTTTACTTTTAAACTATTTTTATAAATGAAAAATCCTAAAACTATGATTGCTAATATTGTTAAAAATGTTCTCATATATATAATGTAAATAATTTAAATATTTTACTAATATTATATTAGTCTAAATCCCTTACTATAATGATATTATTAATAAACTTAAAGAACATCAAATAAGGACGGATTCGGTTGTAAATATGCATCTTATGACTACTAATAAGAAAGATTTCTTGAATAATTTATTAGACAACTTCCATACTTACTAGAAAAATTAAATTAAAAAGGGGCGGTGGGGAAATTCCCCACGAAGAAAAAAATTGAAAAAGAAATAGAAAAAGAGGGAAGGGGTAAAAAAAGAAGATGAATTCAAAGATGGAGAGAGCGATGTCAAAGATGTTGTTGGAAGTAGTAACAGAGATAAGTTCAAAGTATGGACTAGATATTTCAGAAGTAAAAAAAGAGATAGGATTAGATGTAAAAATAGTAAATGAAAAGGAAAAAAATAAAGAGAAAGAGAAAAAAATTATGCTACCATTTTGCGGTAGAATAGATGATGAAAGATGCCAAGGAATAAAAATAAATTACGGTCTATACACCCAATGTGAAAATAACATTTTCCAAAAAAATTTGTGTAAAACATGCCATAAACAAAGTGAGACAAATAGTGATGGAAAGCCAAACTATGGAACAATAGATGAACGTCTTGATAAAAACTATAAAGACAAAAATGGAAAACAACCCATTAAATATAGTAAATTTATGGACAAAATGAATATTACGAGAGAAATGGCTGAAAAAGAAGCAGAAGAACAAGGTCTTACAATCCCAGAAGAAGAATTTGAAATTAAGAAAACTTCTCGTGGTCGCCCTAAGAAATCAACTTCAACAACAGATACCTCTGATGAAGAATCTATTGCTGAGCCCAAGAAACGCGGACGTCCTCCAAAAGAAAAGAAAGTAATTGAAAATGGTAATGTTGGCGATGATCTTATCAAGAATCTTATTGAAGAAGCTAATAAAAGCGAACCCAAAAAGGCAGCAACTCCTGAACCTAAAAAGGTAGTAACTCCTGAAGCCAAAAAGGTAGTAACTCCTGAAGCCAAAAAGGCCGCAACTCCTCAAGCAGATAATGATGACGATAGCGATGATGAAGAAGAAACAGTAGTTGTCCCTTTTACATTCAAAGGTGTCAAATACTTAAAAGCAGCTGATTACACTATTTATGATATTAATACTCACGAGGAAGTTGGTGTTTGGGATGAAGAAAAACAAGAAATTGTCCCCGATGATGATGAGGATGAGGATTAAAACTACAATAAATAATTAAATAAATTAATAAAAAATATAAAAATAGCATGTCTTTTCTCTCTTTTCTCTCTTTTCTTTTTTAATTATAGAGAGAATAAGTATTATATATCTATATTTTTGTAACTCATTTCTCGTTTTCCTACTCATTTCCAGTTTGCGTATAATTAGCATAGATTATACATATGTATTTGTATATATAGAATTGCCTAATATGGTAACTCTATATATGCTAGTTGCTGCAGTAACATAGTTTCCTAATATGGAAATCCATTCACTTAAAAAAAAGCACTAATCTTCTACTTTTTCTATATATACATTATCACATAACTTTTTTATTATTTTCTCTCTTCCATCTTCTATTGATTTACCACATTCACTCATTAACTGTGCAAATTCTTCTTGTTCTATAGGATTATTCATATAATTTGGATGCTCTTCTAACCATACATTCAAGTTTTTTAATTGTTTTGATTCAACCTTCTTTAATGCTTTATTTATATGTTCCTTACTATCATCCTTTTCCCATTCATTATTTTTTACATATAATGTTTCTCTCTTCTTATCTGTGCAATGTAATGGTCTTTCGTAGAGAGAAAGCTTATTCATGTTTTCCATTATAATATTACTTATACCATACACTTGTCCTTTTTCTTTTGTTGTTAGTAAGTTTTTCATAGACACCTCTATTTTATCAATAAACTCATCCATTGATATAGCATCCTTACATTTTTCATTTAAAAATACATTAATATTAAATTTCTGTTTGTTATTTATAGTATTATTATTATTATTATTATTATTACCTATCTTAGGTATCATTTCAGTAATTGTTTTTCTTAATTCTTTATTTTCATTTATCATTTCTAAGAACATAGATTTATAATCCTCATTTTCTATAATAGCTGTTTCTTTTTTCTCTCCTTTACATGTTTTTCTATGATTATATAATCCTTGTCTATATTTATATTCTCTTCCACATTCACATATATATTTTTTATTTTCGACGCCGCTTTTGTCATTATTTTGTAATCTTTTATGTTTAACGGTTAATAAATGTCGTTTGTAATCATTTTTTTTACATGTTTTAAAGTTACAATTTATACATTCAAAAAATAGTGAGTTTTTTTGAGTATTTTCTGTAATCATGTGTAATTATATAATAGTTACATAAAAAACTCCTAAATTATTTTCAAAAATTAAAAATAAAAAAGTTCAGTAACACTTTTATAAAAGAAAAATTATAAATAAGAGCATTATGGTCTAAAGTGAATTTTTCATTTTTTTTTACAATTCTCAAATCGAAAAATAAAAAATGGACATACTTTTTATGTCCAATTTTTAAAAATGGATTATAGAATTAAAAATAAAAAAAACGCCTATTTACACTGACCAAACCATTATTTTATAAAATAAGAATATTTATTTATTTTATAAAGCTTCATCCTCTACTTTTTCTATATATACATTATCACACAACTTTTTTATTATTTTCTCTCTTCCATCATCTATTGATTTACCACATTCACTCATTAACTGTGCAAATTCTTCTTGTTCTACAGGATTATTCATATAATTTGGATGCGTTTCTAACCATACATTCAAGTTTTTTAATTGCTTTGATTCAATCTTCTTTAATGCTTTATTTATATGTTCCTTACTATCATCCTTTTCCCATTCATTATTTTTTACATATAACGTTTCTCGTTTCTTATCTGTGCAATGTAATGGTCTTTCGTAGAGAGAAAGCTTATTCATGTTTTCCATTATAATATTACTTATACCATATACTTGTCCTTTTTCTTTTGTTGTTAGTAAGTTTTTCATGGACACTTCTATTTTATCTATAAATTCATCCATTGATATAGCATCCTTACATTTTTCATTTAAAAATACATTAATATTAAATTTCTGTTTGTTATTACTATTTATAGTATTTCCAACCTTAGGTATTAATTCACTAATTTGTTGACTTTGTTTCATTAATAAATCTTGAAATTCATTATTTTTTTTTATTATTTCAAAAAACATAGATTTATAATCTACATTTTCTTCATTTTCTATAATAGCTGTTTCTTTTTTCTCTCCTTTACAACTCTTTCTATGATTATATAAACCTTGTCTATATTTATATTCTCTCCCACAATCACATATATATTTTTTATTTAGGATGGTTCCAGCGTCATTATTTTGTAATCTTTTATGTTTACCGGTTGATATATGACGTTCATATTGACTTTTACGTGATGTTAAATAGTTACAATTTTTACAACAAAAATCATTCGAACTTTTTTGTTCTTTTTCTGTAATCATATGTAATTATATTATAGTTACATAAAAAGTTCCTAAATCTTTTTAAAAAAATAAAAATAAAAAGTTCAGTAACACTTTTAAAAATCCAAAATTATAAATAAGAGCATTATGGTGTAAAGTGAAATTTTCATTTTTTTTTACAATTCTCAAATCGAAAAATAAAAAATGGACATACTTTTTATGTCCAATTTTTAAAAATGGAATGAAGAATTAAAAATAAAAAAAACGTTAATTGTTACTGACTAAACCATAATTATATATTTTAAAGAATAAAATAGAAAATACAAACGAAATCAATAAGGTAAATAACTTTTTTCTCTCTACTTTACAAAAATATTTTATAAGAATGAAGAGAGAAATATTCTTTTTATGAAAATATTTATATTTTAATAGATATGGATTCAATTGTATTTTTTGGAGTTTTTATTTCAACGTAACCTTCATCCTTATAATTAATAGAATCAAAATATAATCCTTTTTCAATTAAGTCACTATAGTTGATATTTCTCTCATCAATATAAGTATTGAAAAACCTAAAAATATAAATAAAAGTGGTAAAGAAAGTCATACTTTTATAAAAAATAAAAAATATTATAAAAGTATTTCAATATTATAGATGTGTAAAATAAAATATAATTAAATTAAATTAAATTAATTTTAAGTTGGGAGCATTTATGGGAAACTCACGTGTAATTGGTTGAGGGTTTAATCGATGATCCATTGCTGGTTGACGTCTAATCGGAGGAGGTGAAACATTAATTTGCTCATTTAAAATATTATTAATTTCTTCAAAAACCTCAGTATAAGCATCGTTAACAAAATTATTGTTTGTATCATATCTTTTTATAATTCTTTTATCACTATATGGTGTATAAATAACCGGTTTAACAGCTTTACTAATTGAGCATTTCCAAAACCACGGTTCACTATAAACAATTTTGAATGTTTGGTTATTCATTATACGATTACGAATAGCTTGAACATTAGATGAATCATTCCAATAGTTAAAATGAATAAATGCTGTATAATAAATTTTATTATTTGAATATGTTTTTTTAACTAAATCAATTCTCTCAATTGAATTATTACCAAAAATTTGTTCAAAAATATTTTTAATATATGGTTTTGTAATATTACTTGACACACGTGGAATGCAAATGCTCGGTTCTGTAATTGAAGGCATTATAATATTATATTTATATTTTATTATTTTTAAATTTGTTCAATTTTAATAAAAAGAAAAAAGTAATAGAAGGTAAGTTATGGAGAAAGGAAGAGAGAAGATTTTAAATAATATAAATTTCTAATAAGGCGAAGATCTAATAGGTAAAGTTCTAATAAGATTGTTGATAAATTTAATTAATCTAATTAGCATTAACCGGCTCCTTAGCAGCTTTCGCCTTGTCATTCCATACAGTCTTTTCTTCATCTTTAAGTTCCTTCCACTTGGCAGCAATAGCCTGAACAACATCCTTTGGCTTACCTTCGCCACCATCTTCAATAAGCTTATCCTTAACTTGTTCCCGTACATCTGCAGAATATAGAAGATAACCACTGGTTTTCTTTGGCTTATTAGGGTCAATTTCCTTTTTCTCCTTTTTCTCTTTCTTCTCCTTCTTTTTGTCTTCCTTCTTTTCCTTTAGACCATCAATTTCTAGAAACTCGAGTGCCTCCTTGTCATCAAAACCATACTTTTCAGAAAGCTTGGCAACGCAGGCTTCCATTGTCTCAGCAAACATGGCCTTCATCGCTTTGTCAACAGCGGCGCTAATGGTAACAGTCGGCATTTGTGATTGGTTTATATATATGAATATAACAGAAATAGAATTTCAATTTTTTTTTCTGTTAACTTTTTATTAGAAAACTAAGAGGAAAAAATAAGTAAAATAAAAAAAATTGATATATTTTTGGTTTTATATGTTGAGTTAAGAGAGAAACTCTGCGAATGTACCCACGTATTGCGTTCATGATTGACCATCTTGAATCCCATATTGGCAAACAAAAGAAGTTCATCGAAAGCAGGCTAAGAAAAAAAACACTGAGGTCATTTAATGATTATAGCGAAGAGAGAAAGGCAAGGTTCGATCTTTATACTGATTATGTGAAATGTAACAACTTTTACATGGTTATGTTTCTAGGATTCTTGAAGACAAATAACATGATGTTCAGCAACTATAAAGACCAATATATAAAAGAGCTCACAGAAAAAGGTTACGAAGTTATAGAGCTATATGAAAAGTGTGAGAGAGAGAAGGAATACTTGGAAATGTGTGATATAATTAAAAACGATATAAAGACGGCAAACCAGATCTACAAGTATCAAAAGTAATTCTCTTACATATTTGAAATAAAATAAAAAGAAAAAAGGAAAAAAGAAAAGTATTAAAACTTCTCTTTTTTCATGCTATTTTTTAGTTTTTGTTTTTGTTACCCATCCCTTGTTAACACGCATCCTCATCCTCTGAGGCAGATGGTGTCTTAGCCTTCTCGTTCCAAACCGCCTTCTCCTGATCAGTGAACTCCTTCCACTTGGCTGCAATAGCCTGAACCACCTCCTTTGGCTTTCCCTCACCACCATCGGCAATGAGCTGCTCCTTGACCTCAGCGCGAACTGTGTTGGAGTAGATGATGTAGCCGCTTGTCTTCTTGGGCTTGTTGGGGTCATTCGCCTTCTTCTCCTTTTTCTCCTTCTTCTCCTTCTTGCCACCCTTCTTCTCTTCAGGTGGCTGTACTAGAATACCGTTGAACTTCTCAAGCTCGTCGACACGCTTGTTGAGGGCCTCGACCATCTTGGTAAGCTGCTCGAACGTCATCGCCATTTGTGTTTGTTGAGTTGGTTGCTTTGCTTGTTTGTTGGTGCATAAGAGAATTATTGGAAAACTTATTTCAATTTTTTTTTCTGTTAAGTTTTTGGAAAAAAATTGGGAAAAAATCAGAAAAAAGAAGGAAAAAAAATTGAAAAAATTTTGGTAAAATTTATAATGAGACCAAAAAAGAGAAATATGCACTCAATTCTTGCACTCACTGAAACCACGCGTTTTGTGTTTCTCCCCAACGAGCTCTTGTTCCACATCATCTCATTCAATGAGAAAAGCGCAGTCGAGCTAATACAAAAAAAGGCAAAAAATATGCTGAAAAACAAAATAAAGGCTTTTGAGAGTATGATAACATTTGGTTATCACTCAAGATTGGGATTTGGAGGGTCAACTTATTCACTCTTCTATAATAATAGAATTGTTTCTAGAGAAGAACTTATTGAAACTTTCAGCAAGTGCGATTGTTGTGAGAGACATAAAACCAATAGACCAAAAAAACTAGCTCCATGGGTAGAGACAGATTTTCACGATACAGTGATAAGAAGCTGTCCATGCCATTGTAGGCAATTCTCTCGATTCATATGTCGAGAAATAAACTAAATAAAAAAAGGAAAGGAGGAAAAATAGAAAAAAGAAAAGTATTAGAACTTCTCTTTTTTCATGCTATTTTTAGTTTTTAGTTTTTGTTTTTGTCACCCATCCCCTTGTTAACCTACGCATCCTCATCCCCCGAGGCAGACGGTGTCTTAGCCTTCTCGTTCCAAACAGCCTTCTCCTCATGAGTGAGCTCCTTCCACTTGGCTGCGATAGCCTGAACCACCTCCTTTGGCTTTCCCTCACCACCATCGGCAATGAGTTGGTCCTTGACCTCAGTGCGAACTGAGTTGGAGTAGATGAGGTAGCCGCTGGTCTTCTTGGGCTTGTTGGGGTCAACCTCCTTCTTCTCCTTCTTCTCCTTCTTCTCTTTCTTCTCTTTCTTCTCTTCAACTGGCTGTGCCACAACACCCTTCAGCTTGTCGAGCTCGTCAACACGCTTGTTGAGGGCCTCGACCATCTTGGTAAGCTGCTCGATCGTCATCGCCATTTGTGTTTGTTGAGTAGGTTGCTTTGGTTGTTTGTTAGTGCATAACAGAAGTATCAGAAAACTTATTTCAAT
>Ga0228664_1001630_pt1 | contig 11221 bp, 8 predicted proteins | sample 78DmetaG_FD_183029 | JGI IMG/M metagenome (GOLD analysis project Ga0228664, IMG submission 183029) | Seawater microbial communities from Monterey Bay, California, United States - 78D | ecosystem: Environmental > Aquatic > Marine > Coastal | place: USA: California | collected 2016-09-26 | reverse complement strand
ACTTAAACTTTCGTTATGGAATAATGTTATAAAAGTTCCGTTTACAGCTTTTATTTCGTTTCTTAAGTCTCTTATTTTTCCTAAAGATTGTTTAGGTGTAAGCTTTAAATAATCGTTTAATGTAGTGTCCATCAAAGCAAAAGGAAAAACTTTTAAAGGAGTTTGTATTTCAAAATCTAAATCATAAAAATAAAAAGGAGTACATGTACTTGCTCTAAAACCTACATTACTTGCATAACCCATAGAATACTCTTCATCAATTTCTAAATCTATTAATTGTTGATAGGTTTCTGGTAGATTAAATCTTAAATAATGCTGTCTAGATTTTTTTATAGTTGTATTAGTAATGTTTTCTAACCGTCCTTTTTCCTTTTTTAGCATACTTGCATTATTCATTGTAAAATAGGATGGATGTAAACCAACCAATGCATAATCTTGAACATTCTTAATAAGTAATTTGTATTTGTTTTTTGATGCTGAAACATTTGTATCAAACGTTGTATAATCTCCAATAGAAAAAAAGAAAATAGTTTTAATATTAAACTCTTTATTAAAACTTAATAACTCATTAAATGTATTAAAAGGGTCTTTTTTAAGATTTAAATTAACAGCTGTTCTATTCCAAACATCTCTTAATTTAAAACGAAAGATATCCATAAAAAAACCTCCAAATCCTCTGATAAAACTCTTATGCTTATAAGCATAAGCATTATCTATATCTATTGTAGAAATATAATTATACTTTCTAGTTTTATAGGTATAATCTGGAAACCTCTCTTTTAAAAGTGATAGAAATTTATAGCTCCAAATATCTATAACTGGTTTCTCTAAAAATTTATATTTAAATGCTAAACTTTGTTCTGCTGTAAAACGTCCATGAGTGTCTTTAACATGTGGCAAATATTCTTCATATCTGGTTATTAAATAAAAACTCGCTGCAAAAATATCAAAAGGTAAGCCCGAGTTTATATTGGTTGCAAAGAAACAGGGCACATCATCCCATTTTTGAACATTTATTTCTAAATCATTAACACCTTGTTCAAATAATAAGTCATTAGATTTTATAAAAAATTCACTTCCTAAGGCTGTTTTTGTATAAGATAACTTTAATCCATTGTGAGCCACAAAATCTTCTACTTTAGAAGTAAACGAAACAGGAATTAACAATGTTCTTGTTAAAATATGTTTAAAAATATAACGAATTCTTGGTGTAATTCTGTGTGAATAAACTAATAACATTTTTCGTATTCAGTTTCTATTTTGCAGTTTTTAAAATAGGTTTAATTTATAAAATACCTTCGTCTGCAAAGCTAAAATACGCTTTTTCAGTTATAATTAAATGATCTAATAGTTTTATATCTAAAGTAATGCCAGCTTCTTTAATTTTTCGAGTAATTTGTTTATCTGCATTGCTTGGTATTAGTTTTTCTGAAGGATGATTATGACAAACTATTATACCCACAGCTCCTAATTCTAAAGCTTTTTTAAACAACAACCTAACATCTACAATAGTAGCTGTTAAACCTCCTTTGCTAATTTGTTCTTTAGCCAAAACTTTATTAGAATTATTTAAAAAAACCACCCAAAATTCTTCGTGTTGTAAATCGCCAATTATTGGCTGCATTATATCAAAGGCATCTTTACTACTTGTTATTTTTGGCTTTTGTGTAGAGGCTTCAAATTGTCTTCGTTTACCTAATTCTAAAGCTGTAATTATTGATATTGCTTTAGCTTCACCAATTCCTTTAAAACTAGTTAAAACGTCTATAGATAATTTTGCTAGTTTGTTAATATTTCCATTAACAGAATTTAAAATACGCTTACTTAAATCTACTGCACTTTCTTCTTTATTACCTGATCCAATTAATATGGCAATTAGCTCAGCATCAGACAAAACACTTTTACCTTTAGCGACTAATTTTTCACGAGGTCTATCATCTAAAGCCCAAGATTTTATGGTTAATTTTTTCATAAATGCAATTTTTATAAAAGTACAAAAAAAGAGAAAAGTGCATTAATTTCTACTTTTTTTTATTAAAGCTGCTTAAGACTTTATATCTTTGTACTCTATTTCTATATCTTATATATGAAAATTATAATAGCAGGTGCAGGAGATGTTGGTTTTCACTTGGCTAAGCTACTTTCTTACGAATCACAAGATACATACATCATAGATTTTGATGGTGATAAATTAAACTACATCAACAATCATTTAGATGTGATTACCAAAAAAGGTGATGCCACTTCTATACAGCTATTAAAAGAAATTGGTATTTCTTCTGCAGACTTACTAATAGCTGTAACTGATAGCCAAAACACTAATTTTACAATTTCTGTTATTGGTAAATCTTTAGGAGCAAAAAAGACAATTGCAAGAATTGATAATCCTGAGTTTTTGAATGAATGTGAAGTAGATTTTTCAAAATTTGGGCTAGATTTTATGATTTCTCCTCAAGAATTAGCTGCAAATGAAATAAAGATGCTTTTAAATCAATCTTCTTTTAATGATACTGTTGAGTTTGAAAGTGGGTTGTTTAATGTAATGGGTACTACTTTAAATTACAAATCTCCTTTGGTAGATTTAACAGTAAAAGAAGCTAAGCAAAAGTTTTCTAAAGTAGATTTTATAACCATTGCTATCAAGAGAGAAAATGTTAGTCAAACTATAATTCCTAGAGGAGATACTGTTTATGAATTAGATGATCAGGTTTATTTTTCTGTACCAAATTATAGTATGAAAGACCTCTACCCTATTATTGGTAGAAAGCAATTTAATATCAAAAACGTAATGATTCTTGGTGGTAGTAGTATTGGAGAAAAAACTGCCAGAAACTTATGTCAAGATAATTTTAAAGTTAAACTAATTGAAAAAGATAGAGAAAAAGCAGAAACTTTAGCTGAAACTCTAAATAATACGTTAGTTATTAATGGTGATGGAAGAGATTTAGAATTATTAGAAGAAGAAAATATAAGAGAAACAGATGCTTTTATTGCAGTTACTGGTAACTCAGAAACTAATATTATGTCTTGCTTAGTAGCAAAATCTAAAGGGGTTAAAAAAACCATTGCTTTAGTAGAAAACATGGATTATATTGATATTTCTCAAACAATTGGTATACAATCTCTTATCAACAAAAAATTAATTGCTGCAAGTAATATTTTTAAACACATTAGAAAGGGAAAAATATTAGAATTAGCCAATCTTCATAATATAGATGCAGAAGTTTTTGAATTTGAAGTAAAAGCCAAAGCAAAGGTTACTGAAAAACCTATTAGAGACTTACGTTTTCCTAGAGAAGCTGTTTTTGGTGGTGTTATTAGAGATGGAAAAGCTTTAATGTCTTTTGGTGATATGCAAATAAAAGATGGAGATAAAGTAATCGTATTCTGTTTACCAGAAGCCATATCTACTGTAGAGAAATTCTTTAATTAATGAACTCATTAAACATTAAAATAATATATCGTTTTTTAGGCATCACTGCTATTTTAAACGGTTTATTTATGTTTATCGCTTTTCCTTTTAGCTTTTTTAATGAAGAAAATGAAGCTTGGGGAATTTTAAATGCAGGTATAATTACCATTTTTATTGGTCTATTACTATATTTATTTAATAAACCTAAAAACACAAATATCCAAAAGAAAGAAGGGTATTTAATTGTAACTTTAGGATGGCTAACACTTTCTATTACAGGTATGTTGCCTTATTTGTTATCTGGAGCAATACCAAGTATACCTGATGCTTTTTTTGAAACCATTTCTGGATATTCTACAACAGGTTCATCTATCTTAAAAGATATCGAAATAATGCCAAAAGGTATTCTCTTTTGGAGATCAGCTACACATTGGATTGGGGGTATGGGTATTATTGTACTTACCATTGCTATTTTACCCTTATTAGGTATTGGAGGTATGCAATTATTTATGGCTGAAGCTCCTGGGCCATCAGCTGATAAATTGCACCCTAGAATTACTGATACTGCAAAACGTTTGTATTTAATTTACGTAGTTTTAACTTTTGCTGAATTCTTTTTATTAAAAATTGCAGGTATGACTTGGTTTGATGCCATAAATCATGCTATGGCTACAGTAAGTACTGGAGGATTTTCTACAAAAAATGCAAGTATAGCTCACTATAACCACTTACCTTTTGTACAGTATATCATTACTTTTTTTATGTTGGTAGCAGGCACAAATTTTGTACTTACCTACTTTGCATTAAAAGGTAAAATTCAAAAAGTTTTTCAAAGTGAAGAATTCAAATATTACTTGTTTGGTATTATAGGAGTTTCTTCGTTGATTGTTGTTTTAGTTGTACATTTTCAAGACCCAAGCTTAGAAAGTTCTATAAATCATCCAAAAGTTTTTGGTGATGTAGAATATGCCATAAGACACTCGCTCTTTATGGTAACATCTGTAATTACCACTACAGGTTTTGTTACTGCAGATTTTACCATGTGGAACTACTTTGTTTCTGGTATTTTCTTCGCACTATTTTTTACAGGTGGTTCTGCAGGTTCTACAAGTGGTGGTGTAAAAGTGGTAAGGCATATTGTAATGCTAAAAAACAGTTTTTTAGAATTTAAAAAAGCCTTGCACCCCAATGCGATAATTCCTGTACGTTTTGATGGAAAATCGGTAAGCCAAAATATTGTATTTAATATTCTATCTTTCTTTATTATATACATGTTTATCTTTATTATGGCCTCTGTAATCTTAAGTTTATTAGGCTTAGATTTTGTATCTGCCTTAGGTGCAGCAGCTTCTTCTTTGGGTAATATTGGCCCTGCAATTGGTACTGTAAGCCCTGTAGATAACTTTGCTCATTTATCGACAGCTGCTAAATGGTTTTGTTCTTTTTTAATGTTAATTGGGCGTTTAGAACTCTTTACAGTACTTATTTTATTTACACCTTTCTTCTGGAGAAAGAATTAAGCTTTAAATTTTTATTAATTAATTAATATTTATTTTAAGAAATCATTAATAATTAAAGAAATATAACTAAGTTATATAATTTTTAAAATAATTTATTTTAGTTTTATAAAGAATAATTAAAAAATAACTATGAAACAAAATAACTTTTTAAAAATTGCTTTTCTTTTTCTTTTCTTATTTGTCTTTATCTTTAATTCTAAAGCACAGTCTGCAGGAGATATTGCTTTTGTGGGTTTCAATACAGATGGAGATAAAGATTTTGCTATCGTTGCTTTAGCAGATATAGCAGCTAACTCTACTATTTATTTTACAGATGATTCTACAACTGGAGTAGGTTCACCAAGTGCTTTAACAGGTGGAGAGGGAACTATAACTTGGTCAAGTGGTAGTAATATAATAAATGCAGGTACGATTGTTATTTTTTCAGACTTAGATAATGATTCTAACCCAAATTTTGGTGTTAATATAGGTAGTATTACAAGATCTGGTTCTTTTAACATCTCTTCGAGCAGAGATAATATAATTGCATATATTGGTACTTTAGGGACTCCAACTACATATATTGCTGCTATTCAAATTGGAACAGCTTCTTCTGGAAGCTATGTAATTGGACCATTTGATGGAGATGGAATAACATTAACTAACACTACTCTAGTTATAGGAACATCATTAATTTTAGCTGATAACTCAGCATCTCCTGATGGTGGAGTTTACAATGGCTCTAGATCAGGTCAGGTTTCTTTTTCTGGTTATTATTCAGATATAGAAGATAACTCTAATTGGAGTACTTCTACAACAGATGGTGAATCATTTTTACCTTTTTCTCAAGAAGCATTTACTACAAATACTACAAACTGGAGTGGAGGAACTAGCAGTGTTTGGAATTTAGCTGGAAATTGGGATAATGGTATACCAACTTCTAGTTCGCTTGCAAATATTCCTGAAGTTGGAACAGCTCCTATCATAAGCTCTACAGCCACAGTAGGAAATCTAAATATTACAGAAGCTGATGGGTTAACAATTAGTTCTGGAGGATCGCTTATTGTTGGAGGAACATCAACAGGAAATGTTACCTATAATAGAACTTTAACTATTGATGCAGATAATGCAAAATCATGGCATTTGGTGTCAAGTCCAGTAAGTGGAGAAATTATGACAGATATAAGAGCAAATAATAACTTATTAACAAATGGAAGTAGTTTAGTTTCTTTCGCAACTTATGATAATACAACTGACGCAAATGGTGATTGGGTATATTTTGGAAATACTGCTACAGATGCTCTTACAAATGGAAGGGGTTATAGTGCTAAAGTTTCTTCTGGAGATTTATCTTTTACAGGAACCATAAACACTTCTAACGTTAGCATTGCATTAACTCAAGGAAGTGGAGGTTCAGGAAATAATTTTAATCTATTAGGAAATCCTTATACAAGTTCTATAAATAGTGGGGATTTTATTACTCAAAATACAAGTGAATTAACTCAAGCAGAAATTTATGTTTGGGAAGAAGCCTCTGAACAATATCTAACAAAATTATCATCAGCAAACTTTAAAGTATCACCAGCACAAGGTTTCTTTGTAGAAGCAAGCTCAACAAATAGTGTTGTATTTTCAAAAGGAATTCAATCGCATGAAACTGATAATTTTCAAAAATCTGTAAATACTAGACCAGAAGTAAAACTAAATGTTACTGATGGTTCTTTAAATAGATTTGCTGATATTTATTATATAAATGGTACAACAACAGGCTTTGATAATGGTTATGATGGTAAATTGTTTGGAGGAGTATCTCACAGTTTTGCAGTTTTTTCAAATCTAGTAGATAATAGCAACACAGAAAAATATCAAATACAATCTTTACCTGACAGTAATTACGAAAATATGGTAGTTCCTATTGGAGTGATTGCTAGTGCTGGAAAAGAAATTGTTTTTACAGCAGAAGCACTAAACTTACCTTCTGGTATTAAGGTATTTTTAGAAGACAGAGAGTTAAGTAAATTTACAAGGTTAGATGAAGTAAATAGTAGTTATAAAATAACTTTAGGTAGTGCTTTAAGTGGTAGTGGTCGTTTTTTCTTACATACTAGAAGTAGTGCTTTAAGTACAGATGATATTGCTTTAAGTGGTATAAATATATTTGCAACTAATAAAAATACACTAAGAGTTACTGGAGTTAACGACACAAATACTTCTATAAAAATTTATAATATTCTTGGTAAAAAGATTTTAGATACTTCTTTTGCCTCAAAAGGAGTAGCTGATGTAAACTTACCAAACTTTACATCTGGTGTTTACATTGTTCAGTTAACCACTGAAAAAGGTAAATTGAGTAAAAAAATAGTTTTAGAATAATTATTATAATAGCTTAACATAGAAACATCATGAAAAACAATAATAAAACACAAGAAATCAATCGTAAAGAAGCTATTAAAAAAATAGGCAATTACGGAAAATATGCTGCATTAACTGCGTTAGGTACTTATATGATATTAAATCCTAAACAAGCGCAAGCTCAAAGCCCAGAAGCACCTGGAACTGGGTTTTAAAGAATAAATTTATTTTAATAAAAATGCCTCAAAATATTTGAGGCATTTTTCATATATTCCATATTCAATATTTTTAATTTTAATGAGAAATCAAGACTTTTTATTTAAGGCTATAGAGGGTAAAACTGTAACTTGGTGTAGTAACGATAATCAATATGTAGTATTAGAAAATATTACTGCAGATATCATAAAAAGACTATACAAAGAGATTCCTATAAAAGATATTGCAAAAGCCTTATCTAAAAAAATTGATGCTCCTGAAGAAAAAACTATTGATTTTATATTAGATATAAAACGTCGTTTTTTAAAATCTAAAACTAAAAAAGACAGGTCAATTATCAATGATCATAGAGATGTTAAAAATCCAGAAAACTTTGAATATGTTAAATATTATCAGGTAAATAATATTGTTTTTAAAGTATCTTTTTTAAGTGAAAATGAGCTTTACTTAATTCACCCAAAATTTTCTCATTTAGAAATTAAAAAAACTAACAATTATAATCATACTTTCGATGTTTTTACCAAACATAATTATACTTTTTTAACGGTTAATAATCAAATTATAGGTTCTTGGTCTAGAAATGATATTCATTATTTTCAAGGAAAATTTTCGATGGAATTAATTCAAAAAAATCATCATAAAGAAGAAAGTGAATGGATGGGTGTTTTTCATGCTTCTGCTTTAAGTAATGATAATAAAGCTATACTATTTTTAGGAGATTCTGGAAATGGAAAAAGTACTTCTTTAGCTTTATTACAAGCTAATGGTTTTACCTGTTTAGCAGACGATTTTGTACCTATTGATGAAAAAAACCAAGATGTATATAGTTTTCCAGCAGCTATATCCATTAAAAAAAATAGCTTAGAAACTTTACTACCCATTTATCCAGAACTCGAAACCACAGCAGAATATAATTTTGAAAGATTAAATAAAACTGTACGTTTTTTAAAACCTAACAATACCGATTTTACACAACATTTACCTTGTAAAGAATTAATATTTATAAAGTATGAAAAAGATTCTGAAATTAAATTTTCAGAAATTTCTAAATTAGAAGCTTTTCAACAATTAGTTCCAGATTCTTGGCTTTCTCCAAATAAAGAAAATGCAGCAATTTTTTTAGATTGGTTTTCTAAACTAAACTGTTACAGCTTAACCTATTATAGAAATGAAGAAATGATAGATGTAGTTACTAAAATTTTTAATGATGAATTATAAAGAGACTCTTTTTTTTATTGGTAAGTGCTTAACAATAAATCATGAAAAACATAATTACAACATTGTTGAGAATGATTTAAAATCTAATCAAATAGATTGGGATGCTGTTGTAAAAATTAGTACTACACACTATGTGTTTCCTGCTTTATATTGCAATCTTAAAAGAGCTAATTTCCTAAATTATCTTCCTGATGATTTAGTTGAATATATGAAACATATTACTGAATTAAACAGAGAAAGAAATCAACAAATTATAACACAAGCTAAAGAAATTAATGAGCTATTGTTAGAGAATGATATTACTCCTATTTTTTTAAAAGGCACAGGGAACTTATTAGAAGGTTTATATGAAGATATAGCAGAAAGAATGGTTGGAGATATCGACTTTATAGTGCCTGAAAAAAGTTACCAAAAAACTATAGAAATTTTAAAGAATGATGGATATGCTAAAGTACACGATACAAGGTATGATTTCCCTTCATTTAAACATTATCCAAGGTTAAATAAACCCAACAAAATTGCTGCAGCAGAAATTCATAAAGAACTTCTATTAGAAGAATATGCTAATGAATTTAACTATAATTTTATCTTTAAAAACATACAGGAGATTAATAATATTTTCTTTTTAGGATTTCAAGATCAATTGTCGTTATCTATTATTGCAAAACAAATAAATGATCATGGAAATTCTTTTAAAGACATGTCTTTAAGAAATGCATACGATGTTTTTTTACTTTCAAAAAAATGTAATTCAAAAAATGCTGTAGAACGATTTAAAAAATTGTTTAACCCACTAAATAATTTTTTAACCATTTGCTTTGAAACTTTTAATAAACCAGAAAGCATTCAGTATACTAAAACAAAAGCAGCTGAAAATTACATGAATGACTTTTACTACTATCTTGAAAATAAAGAAATGTCAAAAAAGCATCATAAAAAAACGCAAAGAAAAAAATTCATAAAACAAATATTAGATGTTTTAAAGAAAGCTTTAGTTTCTAAAGAACATAGAAATTGGCTTATAAAAAGAGTATCAGATAAAGATTGGCAACAACAAAAATTAATTCAGTTAGGTTTAAAAAAGCCTAAACCAAACGTTTAACATCGTCAAAATCTAAACCTCCATAATTTCCAGAACTCATTAAAATCAAAGCTGATTTATCTAAATTTTGAGAGAATAGAAAATCTTTAAATTCTTGCGGATTTGTATAAATAATTAAATCATCTCTTTGAAAAGCATTTGCAATTTGAGCTTCTGAAACCTCATCTAATTTTTTAATTTTTACTGCATGAGGTGAAAAGAAAACAACAGCTTTATCTGCATAATCTAATGCGCCTTTATACTGCTCTAAAAATTCTGCATTTAAGCTAGAATACGTATGCAGCTCTAAAAAAGCAAAAACAGTTCTATCTGAGTATTGCTCTTTTACAGCCCTTGCTGTTGCTGAAACTTTAGAAGGTGAATGTGCAAAATCTTTAAAGATAACTGTACTATTATTTTCAGCAATTTTTTCTAATCGTTTACTGGCTCCTTTAAAACTTGCTATTGCCTCATAAAAGTCATCTTCATCAATACCCATATGCTGACATATCCATTTAGCACCAGCTAAATTTTGTAAATTATGTTTTCCAAAAATTTCTAAAGGCAAATCACCTGATGTTGTTTCTAAATAAGTGATACCATTATCAATAAAATGATCTGGAGTTCTATAAGGATATTTTTTAATGTGATTAGTTGAATTTTCGACAACAGCTACTACATTCTCATCTTCTTCATTATACACCATACTTCCTCCATTTGTTAAAGAGTCTGTAAAAATTGAAAATTGCTCTTTATAATTTTCAAAAGTTGGAAAAACATTAATATGATCCCAAGCTATACCACTTAACAATGCTATGTTTGGTTTGTATAAGTGAAATTTAGGACGTCTATCTATAGGTGAACTTAAATATTCATCACCTTCTAAAACTATAAATTCGTTTTCAGTAGTAAGATGCACCATAGTTTCAAAACCATCTAATTGTGCACCAACCATGTAATCTACTTCTCTATCATGATAATTTAATACATGTAAAATCATAGAAGTTATAGTTGTTTTTCCATGTGAACCTCCAATAACAACTCTAGTTTTATCTTTAGATTGTTCAAATAAAAACTCTGGATAAGAATAAATTTTAAGTCCTAACTCTTGTGCTTTTAATAATTCTGGATTATCAATTTTTGCATGCATTCCTAAAATAATTACATCTAAACTATCAGAAATTTTTTCTGGAAACCAACCAAAAGTTCTAGGTAACAACCCATATTTTTCTAGTCTTGATTTTGATGGATCATGAATCGTATCATCACTTCCAGAAACCTCATATCCTTTTTGATGTAAAGCAATGGCAAGATTATGCATTGCACTTCCTCCTATAGCTATAAAATGAATTTTCATATATAAATTTGAGCAGTAAAAATACAAAAGCTAACATAAATTTAGGCCCTAAAAGCATGAATTAATAACTATCAATTTTTATTAAT
>Ga0228664_1001628_pt1 | contig 11235 bp, 8 predicted proteins | sample 78DmetaG_FD_183029 | JGI IMG/M metagenome (GOLD analysis project Ga0228664, IMG submission 183029) | Seawater microbial communities from Monterey Bay, California, United States - 78D | ecosystem: Environmental > Aquatic > Marine > Coastal | place: USA: California | collected 2016-09-26 | reverse complement strand
CTATTTTTACCACCATTTTCAACAATACGGGTTAAAGGAGCTGTAATTGCTTTAACAACAATTAAGGCACCAACTAACTCATCTTCTTTTAAATTTAGTTTAGCCCAATGTTTTAAACTTTCAGCTAGATGAACAAATGTTGTACCACCACCAGGAACAATACCCTCTTCAACTGCCGAACGAGTAGCATTAATCGCATCCTCTAAGCGTAACTTTTTATCTTTCATTTCCGTTTCTGTAACTGCACCAACTTTAATAACAGCAACACCACCCGATAATTTCGCAATACGATCTTGTAATTGTTCTTTTTGATAAGGTTCATCAACAGAGTTCGTCTGCTTTCTTAATTTTTCACAATGTTTTTTAACAACATCTTCAGTACCTTCGTTAATAATTGTCGTATCATTTTTTGAAACAATAATACGACGTGCCTGGCCTAATTGTTCAAGCTGAACTTTCTCTAGACTTAAGCCAGTGTCCTCTGTAATAACTTGACCCTGTGTTAAAACAGCAATATCTTCAAGAATTGGTTTTCTTCGCGCACCAAAACTTGGAGCACGAACTGCTGCAACATCAATAATATTTTTAAGTTTGTTTAAAATTAAAGTAGTTAATGCTTCTTTTTCTACATCCGCAGCAATAATAAATAATGGACGTTTTGTTTTAGCAACTTGCTCTAAAATTGGAATTAAATCTTGTTTTACAATTGTAATTTTTTTATCCGTAATTAGGATGTAAGGATTTTCTAAGACAACTTCCATTCTTTCAGGATTTGTAATGAAATAAGGAGAAATAAAACCTTTATCAAAACGCATACCTTCCGAAATTTCCAATTCAATCTCAGTAGATTTTCCTTCTTCTAAAGAAATAACACCATCCTTGCCAACTTTATCTAAAGCAGAAGCAATCATGGTACCAATTTCTTGATCATTACCAGCTGAGATAGAAGCAACTTGTGAAATAGATTGAATATCTTCTACTGGTCTTGAATACTCATTAATTTGTGCAATTAAATAATTTAAAGCTTTTTCCATACCAATTTTTAAAGAAATTGGATTGGCACCAGCGGTTAAATTCTTCATACCTTCCTTAACCATAGAATAAGCTAGGACAGTAGCAGTTGTAGTACCATCACCAGCCACATCATTAGTTTTTGACGCCGCTTGACGAATTAAAGAAACACCAGTGTTTTCAATATTATCCTCTAACTCAATTTCACGTGCAATTGAAACACCATCATTAATAATTTGAGGTGATCCTGCAACTTTTTCTAAAACAACATTACGACCTTTCGGTCCTAAAGTTACAGAAACAGCTTCTACCATGATATTCATACCCTTAATAAGAGCACGTCTAGCATCATCTTGGTATAATATTTTTTTACCAGCCATAAAAATGTTTGATGTATTATTTATTAATTCTCATTTTTTCTTACCAAAGTAGCCAACCTATCTAATCGGAACAATTTTTTAAAATATTCACCTAAGAGGTTTTTGTAAGCATAACATTAAACCCACAGTTTTTAAAGATAGGATACAAGGATAATTAAAAAACTTAAAAGCGTAAAAAAAAAAACAATCGCATGAATATACGACTAAAAGTGCTAACAAAAACACGAATTTTTAAAGAAAAAAAAGTCCATTACTAGTGTATACAAGGTTTTGTAAAAAAAAAAAAGCAACTTATGTTGCTTAAAGGGTAAAATTTTGCTACATTTATGTGGTAGAAGCCTGGATAGCTCAGTTGGTAGAGCAGTGGACTGAAGATCCTCGTGTCACCAGTTCGAATCTGGTTCCGGGCATTAAAAAGATTCGTTTTAAATTAGTATAAAAATACTCATTAGAAGTGTTTTCGTTATGACATTGTTGATTGTTTCTCAAAAATTTGATCTATACTTATCTGTATAATAACCTTTTAGTAGACTCTATAATTTAAAGATTAAAAATATTCTTAACTATGAAGAATAAATTAACTTCGGTACTTATTGCTTGTTTAGTCGCTTTATACGCACCTAGTTCAAGTTTCGCTGCTGGTATTCTTGTTGATTGTGACAAGTCACCTGGTTTTGAAAAACGTTTAAACGCTAGTGTTAAAAAATTAGAGCAAAGACTTGCAAAGTATGAAGCAGGTACTCCACCAGCTCTTGCTTTACAAGCTCAGGTTAATCAAACAAAAGCACGTTTCAAAGCTTATGCTGACTCTGATCTACTATGTGGTCCTGATGGTCTTCCACATCTAATTGTAGACGGTGATTGGAAACATGCAGGTGAATTCATGATTCCTGGTGTAGGATTCTTATACACTGCAGGTTGGATTGGTTGGGCTGGTCGTAAGTATGTTAATACTGTCGCGACATCAAGTAACCCTACAGAAAAGGAAATCATTATTGATGTACCTCTAGCATTAAAGATTATGTTATCTGGCTATCTTTGGCCTGTAGCTTCATGGCAAGAGTTTGTTGCCGGTGATTTTGTTGCTGAGCCTGAAGATATTACAGTTTCTCCTCGTTAATTTTTTTTAATTTTTTTAAATTCTTACTTTTATTGATTTTTTGTATATAATTAATTTAATAAGTGAGTTTTAATTTTAAATTTTTGGATCATATTTAATTACATAAGCTAATGTTTAAAAAATCTAGTATTTTCGCGTTATCAATCGGTGTTTCTCTTTTAGGCTCGACAGCAGCCAATGCTATTGAATTAGATGAAGCTACACGTACTGTAGCTCTTGATTCTTCTGGTAAAACAACAGTACTAACTGCAGAGCAAGTAAAGCGTGGTAAGCGTTTATTTGGTGCATCTTGTGGTTCATGTCACACAGGTGGTATTACAAAGACAAATCCAAATATTGGTCTAGACCCAGAAGGTCTAAGTTTAGCTACACCAAATCGTAACAGTGTTGCAGGTTTAGTAGATTACCTAAAAAACCCAACAACATTTGATGGTTTAGAGTCAATTGCAGAAACGCACCCAAGTATTGCAAGTGCTGATATTTTCCCTAAAATGCGTTCATTATCTGAAGATGATTTATTTGCAATTGCAGGTCATATTTTATTACAACCAAAAGTTCTTACTGAGAAATGGGGTGGTGGTAAAATTTACTACTAAGACTAACAAAAAGTTTTGTTAAACCTCTATTAACTATTGGTTTTAAAAGAACAAAAATACTCTTAATTTATATTTACACAAATTTATGGATGCTTTAAAAACGTATTTATCAACGGCCCCAGTTTTATTAACTGTTTGGATGTCTCTTACAGCAGGCGCGATAATCGAGATGAATCGCTTTGCTCCTGATTTATTAACACTATAATCTTAATTATTAACTATTGTAATTTTTTTAATTCTTAAGTAATGTTTAATATAGCTCAAGTTTACATAATAAAAATAAAAATAATGTGTCAGAATTATTCAATAGCAGCACATTTTTATTTTTATCGATGTTAAACTTGAGTCTTTTATTTTCACTTTTTTTACTTCAACCTGAGTCAATGCGAATTAAAAACGTTGCTTTAATCTTGTTGCCTTACCAGATAATTCGCGTAAGTAGTATAGTTTAGAACGTCTAACTTTAGATGATCGCTTAATCTCAATCGTTTTAATTTTTGGTGAATGTAGTAAAAAACAACGTTCAACCCCAATACCTTGCATCACTCGACGAACAGTGATTGTTTTGTTAATTCCCGAATTTTTTTGAGAAATTATAACACCTTCATATGCTTGTGTTCGAGTCTTTTTACCTTCTCGAATTTCCACCCCTAATCGAACCGTATCACCTACACGAACGTTAGGTAAATCCTCTTTTATATACTCTGATTCCACTTTGTTTAGAAGGGCTGTATTGTTTATTTTAGTTATTTCGTTTGTTATCATAAGAGTTTTGCTTGTAGTTATAATATCTTTTAATACAATAACCTATTATGAGTATTGACGTAAACCTTTAAGGATTTTTTTATTAATTGCCGATCCCATCAAATTTACTAGAAGAAGAAAATAGAAGATAAAAACTCATTCTGGTAACGAATAAGATGTTTGAACGTTTTACAGAAAAAGCCATAAAGGTTGTGATGCTTTCGCAAGAAGAATCTCGCCGTTTAGGGCATAATTTTGTGGGTACTGAGCAAATTTTACTTGGTTTAATTGGTGAAGGTACTGGAGTAGCTTATAAAGTTTTAAGATCTGTTAACTTAACTTTAAAAGATGCTCGAATGGAAGTTGAGCGTATTATCGGTCGCGGTTCGGGTTTTGTCGCTGTTGAGATTCCTTTTACACCTCGTGCTAAACGTGTTTTAGAAAATAGTATCGAAGAATCACGTGACCTTGGTCATGGTTATATTGGTACAGAGCATATTTTACTTGCACTTTTAGATGAAGATGATGGTGTTGCGTGGAGATTATTTGATGATTTAAAGATCGATGTTGAAAAGCTTCGTGCTGATGTTCTAATGGCTATTGGTGCTGATTCATCAGATTTAAATGCCGTAGCTTTAGTTATTGGTGGCGAAGATGATGATCGTGAATATTCACTTGAAGAATATACCACAAATATTACTGAACAAGCCAAAGAAGGTAAGCTTGATCCAGTAGTAGGTCGTGCAAAAGAAATTGAACGTGTTATTCAAATTTTAGTACGACGTAAGAAAAACAATCCAGTTTTAATTGGTGAACCTGGTGTTGGTAAAACTGCTGTTGCTGAGGGCTTAGCTCAAAGAATTATACAGCGTGATGTACCAGATATTTTAGAAGAAAAAGAAATTGTTTCTTTAGATATTGGTCTTCTATTAGCAGGTACTAAGTACCGTGGTGAGTTTGAAGATCGTATTAAACGTATTATGGAAGAAGTTCAAAATTCAGAAACTATTATTTTAGTTATTGATGAAATTCATAATTTAATTGGTGCGGGTGCAGCAGAAGGTGCTGTTGATGCAGCAAATATTTTAAAGCCTGCTCTTGCGCGTGGTGAACTTCAATGTATTGGTGCTACTACAATTGAAGAATATCGAAAGCATATTGAGAAGGATCAAGCTTTAGAACGTCGATTCCAACCTGTAAATGTTCCAGAACCTAGTGTTGATGAAACAATTCAGATTCTTCGTGGTTTAAGAAATCGTTATGAACGTCACCATATGTTAAGAATTAGTGATGGTGCTTTAGTTGCCGCTGCTAAATTAGGTGCTCAGTTTATTGCTGATCGTTTCTTACCAGATAAAGCTATCGACTTAATTGATGAAGCTAGTGCACGTGTTCGTCTATCTGGTTGTGGTTTACCAAAAGCTGCAAAAGATTTAGATAAGGAACTTCGTGAATTATTACAAGCTAAAGATATTGCAATTCGTGAGCAAGATTTTGATGAGGCTGGTCATTGTCGTGATCTAGAAATGGAAATTCGTGCTCAAATTACAGCATTAATTCAACGACAAGAAGGTCTAAATAAAAATCAAGCGAAATATAATCCTACAGTGGAAGAAGAGGATATTGCAGAAATTGTAGCAGCTTGGACAGGTATTCCTGTAAGTAAAGTTTCAAAATCAGAAACTGAAAAATTACTTAAGATGGAAGAAATTTTACATGGTCGTGTAATTGGTCAAGATAAAGCTGTAATGGCAATTTCTCGAGCTATTCGTCGAGCACGTACAGGTTTAAAAAATCCAAACCGTCCTATTGCAAGTTTCATTTTCTCAGGACCTACTGGTGTTGGTAAAACAGAACTTACAAAGGCTTTAGCATCATACTTCTTTGGTTCAGAAGATACTATGGTTCGTATGGATATGTCTGAGTACATGGAACGTCATAATATTGCCAAGTTAATTGGATCACCTCCAGGTTATGTTGGTTTCTCAGAGGGTGGTTTATTAACTGAAGCTGTAAGACGTAAGCCTTATACTGTAGTACTATTCGATGAGGTTGAGAAAGCACATCCGGATGTATTTAACCTTTTACTTCAAATTTTAGAAGATGGTCGATTAACTGACGCTCAAGGTCGTTTAGTAGATTTTAAAAATACATTATTAATCTTAACGTCAAACATTGGTTCAAAAGTTATTGAAAAGGGATCACAAGGTGGTCTTGGTTTCGAAACAGCTGATGATGAGAATGATAGTCAATATGACCGAATTTCTAGTGCTGTAAATGAAGAGTTAAAACAATATTTCCGTCCTGAGTTTTTAAACCGTCTTGATGAAATTATCGTATTCTCTCAACTTAATAAGCAAAATGTACGTGAAATTGCGGACATTATGGTTGCACAATTATGTGAACGTGTACTAAAACAAGGTTTAAACCTAGAAGTTACAGACGCTGTTAAAGAAAAATTAACAGATGAAGGTTACAATCCAATTTATGGAGCTCGACCATTACGTCGTGCGATTATGCATTTACTAGAAGATAATTTAGCTGGTTCTTTCTTAAATACTGAGTTTAAGAAAGGTAGTAACATTATTGTTAATTTAGACGCAAATGGTGAAGTTGAGATCTCTTTAACAGAAGGTACAGCTGCAGCAGTTGAAGACGATGATACATCTGATATTCCACAACGTCGTCGTTTTGCTTTATCTACTATGCGTAAGCGTAAAAAAGAAAAAGCAGACCAAGATCCTGTTGAAGTTTCTTAATTTGCAATAAATTGTAATTTTTTTTAACCTATGTTTATTAATGTATAATTAATAGGTATAGGTTGAAAAAGATTGTAATCAACTCTTTTTTAAATATTTCATGTTAAATATTTTTTATTTGATAGTATACTCTTATTAACTAGGTTTATAGTTTAGTTGATTATAACATTAACCTTATTTTTTAAATTTTTAAATTATTATGACTCCATCGTTAGTAAATTTTGTATTAAGTTTGTGTGCTGGTTTTTTCATCGTAATTGTTCCAATTTCTGCCGCTTTAATTTGGGTTAGTTCAAACGATCAATTACTAAGAGACTAATTTATGATTAACATCAACGTCGGTCCGAACATTCTTGTTGGAATGTTAATAATTGCAGCCTTTTTAGGTTTATATTTTGTTCGTACAGTTAAGTTTGAATTAGCGCGTGATGTTGACATGTTTTATACCAGTCTTGGTTTAATGTACAGTTCTATATTAATCATTCATGGCTGGCGTCTAGATCCGATTTTACTTTTTAGTCAAATTCTAATCTTAATGACGTTACTAGGTATTGGGTGGGAAAATATTAGATTGCGTGGTCTTTTAATCGCGGATAAAATGAAATATAAATCATCAGGAAATAAAGATTATCTAGGTTTGTAATATTACATTATCTAGATAATCTTTTAACGCAAGTTGAGGTATATATTGCCTTGCTATTTTACTTTTTAGTAATTTTGTAATGGACGGTACTGGATTCGAACCAGTGACCATCTGCTTGTAAGGCAGACGCTCTACCACTGAGCTAACCATCCTTTTCTTATAGAATAATTTTATATTTTTAGAAGACTTTTGTAAAGTGTTTTACAATAAAAATTTTAGATGAGGAATTTAATTTAAATTCCTCACCTTTTTATTTTTAAAGGTTACCCTTTTTTAAGGCTAATAATAAAATTACAACCGGACCGGATAATAAAATTAGTGCTGCGGAAAGCAGTTGACCAATGATTTGCCAATTAATCATAAATGTTTAGAATCTAAATATTTTATCTTATTAAAATACTTAATGAGTAAATTAATTACTCATTGAATGGTATAACACATTGTATATTAATACACATAATATTACATGATAGGTCTAAAAAAGTAAGCTAAATTTTTAACTTTTCGTGGAATGTTTTTTATGGTACTATTATCCTATTGGTAGCAAGGGGTTGCTAACTCAATGGTAGAGTACTCGGCTTTTAACCGATAAGTTCTGGGTTCGAGTCCCAGGCAACCCAATTAAATGATTTTTAAAACAATGCTATAGCATTATATTTAATGTAATTATTCAAACTTCAGTTATGCATATAAAAGAAGATTTAGCTAGATTAGTTGAAATTTTACCAAAATCGATTCAAGAAACCATTAATGAACATCCAGATAAAGATATCTTAATTGAAATTGTTATGGATTTGGGTCGTCGTCCAGAAGCACGGTTTCCTACACACCCTGAATATTTATCTCCTAATGTAATTACTTGGCAGGATTTAGATTATTCAGTAAAACGTCTTAGTCGTTTTGCTGATGATAATCGTGCTGGTATAGAGCGTACTTTACACCGTATAAGTTGTATTCGTAACCGTCAAGGTCTTGTTATTGGTTTAACATGTCGTGTCGGTCGTGCTATGTATGGAACGATTAATAGTATACGTGATTTATTAGAATCTGGTAAATCAATTTTAATTCTTGGTAAACCTGGTGTTGGAAAAACGACTATGGTTCGAGAAATTGCGCGTGTTTTAGCAAATGAGATGGAAAAACGTGTAGTTATTATTGATACTTCAAATGAGATTGCTGGTGACAGTGATGTTCCACATATTGGTATTGGTCGGGCTCGTCGAATGCAAGTTTCACGTACTGATTTACAACATAAAGTAATGATTGAGGCGGTTGAAAATCATATGCCTGAAGTCATTGTTATTGATGAGATTGGTACAGAATTAGAAGCACGTGCCGCTCAAACTATTGCTGAACGAGGTGTTCAATTAATTGGTACAGCACATGGTAATTATTTGGGTAGTTTAATTAAAAACCCGACATTGTCTGATTTAGTTGGTGGTATTCAATATGTTACTTTAAGTGATGAAGAAGCCAGACGTCGAGGAACACAAAAAAGTATATTGGAGCGTAAAGGTCCATCTGCTTTTCAATTAGCAATTGAAATTAATGATCGTCTAGTTTGGACAATTCATGAGCGTATTGAAGAATCGGTTGATATGATATTGCAGGGTATGGATCCAAAACAACAAGTTCGTGATTTAAGTGAAGATGGTCAACTTAAAATTTCATTAAAAAAACTAGATTTAGTTAATGACAGTAAAAGTATAGGAAATAATTCGACTAAGTTAAATAAAGCTTGGCGTCGTCTAGATAAAACAAAAATTAATCATGTTAAATTATTAAAAACTGAAGATAGTAAGGGTTTAGGTTATGAAAATTTAACTATGGCTTCTAAAGTAGAGCAACCTAAGTCAGATGTTGTTTCAATATATATTTATTCAGTTTCTAATAATTTAGTTAAAAAATGTAGTAATTCTTTGAATTTAGATATCAAGATAACTGAGAATATAAATGAAGCTGAGGTTATTTTAGGTTTAAAAAGTCATCTAAAGGATAATTTGTTACTTGTTTTAAGCGCGAAAAAGCTTGGTATTCCTATATACTCGATTCAGAAAAATACTATACCGCAAATTACGCAAATTCTTTCAGATATTGCTTAATAAATTATCTTTTGAACTTATTTAATTTCTTATAAAAAGTTGTTTATACTCTTTATTAATGGATATTTGTATTGGAAGGACTAAATATGGCAACTAAGTACATTCTGACAAAAGAAGTAATTTTCGAACGTCTAAAACAAATTATTGAAAACCAGCTTCTTCTTGAAGAGAATAGTATTACAAAAAATACAATTCTTTTAAAATCATCTGGAGGTGATTCTTTAGATGTTGATTCTTTGGATCTTGTTGAATTAATTTTAACTTTTGAAGAAGCTTTTAAAATTGATATCTCGGATGATGATGCTAGTAAGCTATTAGTTGTTGAGGATATTGTTAATTATGTTGCAACTGCACTTGAAAAAAAAGAAGAAGAAAGTGGTAAAAGAAAAAAGTTACCTGGCGAATTAGCTCAAGAATTAAATTTAGTAGATCCAATCATCGATGATTAGATTCTACTTAGTTTAAATGGCTTATATCTATGTAAAATTAACGTTTCTATACCTTCGGTTATGAGCATATTTGAAGTTAGGATAATTAATGTAAATAATTTATATAGACAAAATTTCGACTTTTTGTTAAAGTTATTTAAGTAATCGGGATGTAGCGCAGCTTGGTAGCGCGCCTGCTTTGGGAGCAGGATGTCGCAGGTTCAAATCCTGCCATCCCGATTGATTCTAATTTTATTACATATTGGTTGACAAAATCTTTAAGATTAGAGTAAAATCAACTTAGTTATAAGTTGTTGAACACATTTTTGGCCCCCATCGTCTAGAGGCCTAGGACACCTCCCTTTCACGGAGGCGACAGGGATTCGAATTCCCTTGGGGGTACTTTTATTTAATTTTACATTATTTGTAATATTTTACTTTTTTTGACTCATAATTATAATTGAAAACTTGTATCAAAATATTATTTATTTAGAAATACAAGAGTTTCTGGTTTTTTATCTCCACAAAGGAGAGAACATATGACTATTAGTTCACAAGAACGTGATACTAAAAAGGTTAGAGTTCTAGTTGATCGCGACGTTGTCGATACTAACTTCGAAAAATGGGCAAAACCTGGCCATTTCTCAAGAACTCTAGCTAAAGGCCCAAAAACCACTACGTGGATTTGGAATTTACATGCAGATGCGCATGATTTTGATAGCCACACTAATTCATTAGAAGATGTTTCTCGTAAGATTTTCAGTGCTCATTTTGGGCAACTTTCGCTTATCTTTTTATGGGTTAGTGGTATGCATTTTCATGGTGCCTACTTCTCAAATTATTCAGCTTGGTTAGCCAATCCTGTTGGCATTAAGCCTAGTGCACAAGTTGTTTGGCCAATTGTTGGTCAAGAAATTTTAAATGGTGACATGGGTGGTAATTTCTCTGGTGTTCAAATTACATCAGGTTTCTTCCAACTATGGCGTTCCGAAGGTATTACAAGTGAAGTTGAATTATATTGGACAGCTCTTGGCGGTCTTTTCATGTCAGCTTTAATGATGTTTGCTGGTTGGTTCCATTACCATAAAGCTGCTCCAAAATTAGAGTGGTTCCAAAACGCTGAATCGATGATGAATCATCATCTTTCTGGTTTACTTGGTTTAGGTTGTTTATCTTTTTCTGGTCACCAGATTCATATTGCACTTCCTATTAACAAACTACTTGATGCTGGTGTAACACCACAGGAAATTCCTTTACCTCATGAATTCTTAATTAACCGTGAATTAATGGCACAGTTATATCCAAGTTTTTCTAAAGGTTTAGCTCCATTCTTCTCAGGTAACTGGGCAGAATATTCAGATTTCCTTACATTTAAGGGTGGTTTAAACCCTGTTACTGGTGGTCTTTGGTTAAGTGATATTGCACACCATCATTTAGCTTTAGCTGTCCTAT
>Ga0228664_1001597_pt1 | contig 11334 bp, 9 predicted proteins | sample 78DmetaG_FD_183029 | JGI IMG/M metagenome (GOLD analysis project Ga0228664, IMG submission 183029) | Seawater microbial communities from Monterey Bay, California, United States - 78D | ecosystem: Environmental > Aquatic > Marine > Coastal | place: USA: California | collected 2016-09-26 | reverse complement strand
TTTAATAATGGTGTCATAGATTTTAAGAATAATTGTTTTAGAAAAGGTCAACCTGAAGATATTATTTCATTATGTACTGGTATTGATTATGTACCATTAGACCCTATCAAACATAGACAAACCATAAGTGATATTAATGATTTTATGAATAAGTTGTTTCCAGACAAAGCGCTTTGTAAATATATGTGGAATCATTTGGCTTCCACATTGGTTGGTACATCAGCGAATCAAACGTTTAATATGTATATTGGTGTGGGGTCTAATGGAAAATCGGTACTAATGAATTTAATGGAAAAAGTGTTAGGTCATTACAAAGGTGATGTGCCTACGACTTTAGTAACAGAGAAACGCGGTAAAGTTGGTGGGTGTACTCCTGAAATTGTACAATTGAAGGGCATTCGTTACGCGGTTATGCAAGAACCAAGTAAAGGTGATGTTATTAATGAAGGTATGATGAAACAATTAACAAGTGGAAAGGATCCAATTCAAGGAAGAGCTCCCTATATGACTAAGACTCTCTCATTTATTCCACAATTTAAACTGGCTGTTGCATGTAATGCACTTATGGGTGTAAAAGCAAACGACCATGGTACATGGAGACGAATCCGCGTTGTTCCTTTTAAATCGTTGTTTACTGAAACTCCCGTAGATGATGACCCAGAAAAGCCATATCAATATTTATTAGATAAAAACATTGAAGAGAAATTTGATAGTTGGAAAGAAGTATTTGCAGCAATGTTAGTTGATATTGTATTTAATACTGGTGGCGTAGTTAATGATTGTGATATTGTCATGTCTAAGAGTAATGAATACCGTCAAAGCCAGGATTATATCTCAGAGTTTATTCGCGACCGTGTTATTCGTGAGACAAACGGCCGTATTAAACAAATGGAACTTAACAATGAATTCTCTATATGGTATATGTCTAATTACGGTGGTCGTGGACCCAGTCCTAAGGAATTGCATGAATATATGGATAAAGAATTTGGTCGTAAACGACAACAAACTTGGAATGGTGTGAAAATTAAATATGAGCGGGATGAATTACCCGTAAATATTGATGGTGTAAATACGGATGACGATACCGATGACGGTATAGATATTGATAATTTATAAACATAAAAAATAGATAATATAATATTTATATAATATATTATAATGGACCCCTTAATTTTACACGTTATTTACGATGAAGAGAATAAAAAAAGAAAACAAAAAAATGAAATATTGAGACAAAAACAAATCGATATTTTTTATCGTACTGGTAAACCAATATATAATGTAACATTAGAAACACAACATATTCGTAGAAATAGAGACCCTCATCATTTTATAGAAAAAAATGTATGGGATAATTAAAAAATATTATGAATATATTCACCAATAAATGGATATAATATTAAGAATAAAAAGAATGTTATTTGATTATAAATATTAAATCCATCCTTAATAGATATTCCACAAATTATGATTAACATATAGAAATAATAAATAGGGAGACTAAACAATTTAATAAACCATTCCTGTACTGCATCATATAAAAACAATATTAATACCGAAAACATACTGCTTATATATTCAAAACTATCATATACTTTTTCTTGTAAATAATAAGCAACAAATGGATATATTCCTAATAATAATGTAAATAATACATTGCTATAAAGGTTAAACTCATATTTTGTAAATAGATAATATACTATTACTAAAGCACATAGGTAATAAATATATACTAAACCTGTATTTACCCAATGTAAATATTCTACTGTTTTTTTTTGATGAAGATATTTTTGATTAAAGAGTAGTTCTCTTTCGTTTATATCCATGACTTATATACTATACTTATACTTTACTATATAAAAGTGTTTCTCTTGGAGAATTTGGTTGTGCAATACCTCTATTATATTTCATACGTTCAACCGTAAACTCTTCTGTTTCTGCTGTTGTAGGTTTTGGAATACATTTACGAGAAGACTCACTCCAAACCACATCTCTCTCTGTATCACAGCATTCTGCTCCTCTACAACCTCCAATATCTATACTTCCAAGTAAATCACCTGATTTTACAGCTGCTTGTTGTTTCTTTGCAACTTCTTCGGGAGACATTAGTTTTGGTCCATCCAATTTAAGTTTATTATAATCTAAATGAGAACGTGATTGTAGATTTCTATATATATTAAATATCTTAACTAACCCGAATGACCCAACTATAATAACAAATAATTGTACTATAATATCTGGTAAAAATGGTAAATATTGAAAACCAATAATAGCAATAATTATTAATGATAAAGTTATTATAAAAACATATAATATCTCATTGTATTGCTCTGCACGTTGACGTTTGTTGTCTATAAATTTCATTTTCCTATTTTTTGTTAGTAAATTCGTTTCTGTTGTTTTTATGTTTTTTTGAATTCGTTCATTTTCTGCATCAACGATTCCTTTCATTTCATTTTGTCTTAGTAATATTTGTTCTGCTTCATCATCTGCAGTTGCAACAGCTGTCTTTATGTCATTAATACCTTTATTAATCACATCTTGACCTTGATTCAGGTCAGCTTGTTGGTTGGCTGTTAATGAACTTAAAAATTGTTGAATAGTTGTTAATATATTTATATTTTCACTTTCTACTGGCATTATATATTATTATTATATTTTTAGATATGAAATAGTAATACAACTAAAGATGCCGCCGCAATCGTTCCTAGAACATAATTTTGATTATATGAATTATTTAATAAATTACTATCATCAATTCGTACATCTACCATGTTTTTTCGTTTTTTATCGTTTGGTATAATATATTTATGATACTTAGGATTACGTTGTAATAGTTCATTTGTGTTAATACTTTCTCCAAGTGTCATACCTTCTTCAACACCCGCATTTTTAACAATTAATTGTTTTTTATTTTCAAAGTCTGCTATTGTTGACTTTATTTCGTCTAATTTGTTATTCATACCAGCGGCATCAGTTAATCCTTCAATATTACGTACATTGTTTAAATCAAGAGGAGTTTCGTTATTATAGGAACTATAGGACATTACTAAATAATATTATATGATATTCGCATATAATATTGTTCTCACATTTCTACAAAAACTACATATAGTAATGATGTAGCAAAAGCTGTTAATAATAAATTTGTATACATCTCTTTGTCATGCTTATCTATTGGTGACTCATATACTGAACTATTTTTATTTAATTTGATATTCATCTCTTGTTCCATTGTTTTTAATTTGTTTAAATCATTTTGTACTGTTGTATAGTTTGCTTTTATTTTCGTATGAGTTGCAGGTGCGTTATCTAAATCACTATAATTTTGTAATTTTTCTACAATTGAAGCTGATAATTTTGTATTTGATTGAGCATTACGATACTCATTATAAAGGTCTTTACAATCATTTCTTAAAGGGTCTACACAAATCTCATGCCGATTTTTTAAATCAGCCTTGGCTAATGTTTCATTATCGTAATTTTGTTTAATTGGTTGAAAAACTGCATATTCTTTATCACAGCTTATTTGTTTACTTTTACATATATCTTTATATTCTACTTCTGTGTCTCGTTTAGACCTTAAATTAGCTTCCATTTCACTTCTAAGCTTTTCCAATGCATTATGTTGTTCTCTTGAACAGTCATTTTTAAGATTAGTCATCATATTTGTTTTATTGGTTATATCTGTATTTATACTTCTGATATCATTTTCTAATTGTATCTTTTCATTTGTATTTTTTGTACGAGCATTTACAAAATTCCGTTTTCTTCCATTCTCTGCATCTATTTTTTTTTGTTCTCCATCGGCAAGGGTTTTCCATCTATCCCCTTGAAGGCTATAATGATGTTTCCAATGAGCACTATGCTTTGGAACATGATGACAACGCGTCCTACACCTAAACCATCTACATGAACGGTGACAAATTTGTCTTAATTTGTTTGCTTCATTATAATTACTAGTTTTATTTAGATCATAGGTAGTTTTTTTTGCTGTATATGCAACAATTTTATTATTACTATCGCTTATAGAATTACTATTATTGTAAATATCATTTTCTTTAATTTTTACTTGTTTTTGTATGTTTTCTTTATTGGTATTATATGTTTTTTTTACATCAATTATATAATCTACTTTGTTAGAATAATTTAGGTTTTTATCACACATATCAATATTATTTTTATGTAAAAAATCCCGACCTGATTCAATGGTTGAAGCATTTTGAAATGATATCATTGAATTATGCTGAGTACGTCCTTTTGTGTTTATACCATCTATAATTGCTTGAGTATTATTTATACTATCATTAATAACTTCACAACGGGCTTTTAAATTAGTACAATCAGTATGTATTTTATCTTGTTTATTATATTCATTTTCCAGATTATTCACTTTGGTTGTTTGTGCATCATATTCCGTTTGTAATTTTGCACATGCAATATTATTTGGTGCACTACATTTCAAATAATCAGCATATACTCCATTAAATGTTTGATAATTAGATGATACTATATCTATCTTTTCTTTATTATCTAACCCTTCAATAATCATATCATCATATTGTTTTGTATTATGTTTTGTGTCAAACGTATGATAATTATATATTTTATTTTTAGGATTGGACGAACATGTATTACAATTTTGCATATTATACCTTATATTATAATATGCATCTATTTTTTTACCAATCATTTGTCTCATAAATATTATTGTATACTAAACTTATTAGGTACTTACCAAAATTATATACATAATATTGGATTGGATAAATGATAAACGGATACGCGAACAATAACAGTATCATTATCAACTTTTTATAATATTGTGTACTGTACCTAAATGACCCATATGTATAATACGTATAATAGCTCAAAAATACATAATACAATATAATTAATACTAAATTTACATCACTAATATTACTGGTTAGTCGTTTTATATACACACTTTTTTGAACATCGGCTGAGTATAATTCTGTCTTTTCTTCTTCAGTTAGTGTAGGCATTTTATATATTATAGTGATATCATTTTTTTATTCTAAATATCATAACAGCAGTAATTAAAATACCTACCGTTAAATTCAAACTATTTAATATGGTTCTTTGATAAAAAAAATTTATATTATCATATTTTTGCATATTCATGTCATGTTTATCATCAATATTCATATAATATGTATAACAAATAATCATATTATATTATTAGGTTTTTACAATAAAATATAAGGAAGCTAATACACCAACACTCAATAAAACTGTATTTGTAACAGACTCTTCATATATTAATTTCATGGCATTATATCGTAATTCTGCACCAGAATTCTTGAATTCAGTATTTAATAGTTTATCATTACTACCATCGCGACCACTTCCATCACTACCTGATTGAGCAGAGTTAATATCATCTGATAAATCCACATTCAGTACCTTTCCTTCTATAGCGACTTCATCTGTAGCAGATTGACCAGATGTAGCTCCTTCTTTTGTATTTTCACCAACTTTATTAAATATTGTTTTCCAGTATTTACCAGCGTCGTCTTGATATGCAAAAATATATTTATCGGGATTATCAGTTAATTCAGGGGGTAATGTACGGAATATACCATCTGAATCAACGGGTTTAATACCAAAATATTGTTTTAAATCGGATGAAAAAATATGAATTTTTCCAAACTCCATTGTTTTATCACCAGCTTCATTATATATAGCACCTGTATTATCACCAGTTGGATTTGCATCTGTAATTCCATTATTTGTTTCGTTTGCATTTGATAAGTCATCTCCTATTTGACCTTGGTTATCTAATGCTGAATCTAAATTATCCCAAAGGTCTGAACGTTTATTATTATAAGAACGATTTAAAGCACAAAAATTCGGTATTCCTTCTATTATATCTCCAGTATCGTTATTATCATTAAATATATAATTATTATAATTAACATAATTACTATAGTTAAGTTTTGACATATTATATATTAGCTGCCTAAAATAGTTATACACATACTCTATAATAATCTGTCTTCATGGCCGTTGGACTTTTTCGTTCATATTGACAAACCTCTCCTGGACGTAAACACATGGCTAATGAGTGTGGGTCAAATCTGGAAACTTCTGGTAGTTGTTTCACAGTTTGAAGATTATATTTTTTTTTTAATTCATCAACTTCTGGTGTTGTTAATATTCTTGATTTTGGTACTAAAGAATGTTGTAGAATATTATATTGAAGACGTTTAATATTATGTATCACAATAAATATATCATCATGTTCAAATAAATACTTTATCTTTGCAATAATAGTATCATTTGGTTCAAACTCAGTAACAATCACGAGTACATCTTCTTTTTGTAATACATTATCAATAAAATACAAATCTTCAATAATCTCGTCTAAATCCTGTTTTTTTATCTGTTTGGCTTTTAAATAATATTTTATGTAAATTTTTCGGTCGGTTTCATTATGTGAAAGTAACATATCTAATTGATTGTTTTTGTACATAGCATCTATCTCATTAATACTAAATGAATCATATTCATCTGCATTATATCCTTTACTTCTTACTATATTCACTAATGTATTTCTGGAATTATAAACAGATAGAACTTTATTACTGGAAGTACTCATTGTATATACTAATATTTGATACTTTATATTTATTAAAAAAAAATCAATTTTTTATATTTTTTACATACAAGCTAATTATATTGATAATTATCGTTTTCTTACTGGTGTTACTCTATTATTTGGAGTAAATATTGATCTTGCCATACATACCGCGAAAACTACAGCACAACATATGAAGATTATTAAACCGACTGTCATAATAGTTCTTTTAATTAATATTATTAATATTATTATTATTTTATCTCTTCTACATAAATCAATTTTTTGAAATACATTATGTTATATTCGTTATGATATAATGTATTTTATAAATAATTAAGGCACTTTCTTAATAACCATTCCACCATTAAAATCAACTGCATTTACAGGTACTGGTACTGGTGCATCTGGTTCTGTTTGAGTATTCATTTTTATCAAAGGATTGTTAGTATTTTCCACAATATTATCATTTTGTTGTATCATATCATTACCAGATTGTTCTGGCATATTATCATTACCATTTACAATTTTAATATTAATTGCTGGTGTTGTTGGTGTTTCTGGTACCTGAACAATCGGCTGTTGTTGAACTGGAGTATTATATAATTGTGATGATGGATTATTATTATAAGAAAAATTACCTGGTTTATATATATCAAACATAGTAACAACTTTAATTCTATCATTTGGGTCCATTTCATAGCCATCCTCAGCATGAATCGTAATAAATTTATCGCCAATATTTTTAATATTCCACAATTGTTTGGGATTATTACATCCTCTAAATAATACAGAATCTCCTACATTATATTTGTTACCACCACTCATCATATGTTCGTCAGGTGGGTAATCGGGAGATGGTGGTCTACTATTGGGAGGATATTGTGGAGATGTAGTATTGGGAGGATATTGTGGAGATGTAGTATTGGGAGGATATTGTGGAGATGTGGTATTAGGATTGTATACGGTGGAGGTTTCATCATCAGAAAATGGATTATAAATAGGAGAATCTGGATTAGCCGCATAATATTCTTGTTGTTCTTTTGCAATTTTATCTGTTTCCTCCTGTGTTAGTTGATAACCGAGACTATCAGGGGCATACTCTGGCGAAACCTCTGTATTGTTGGTTTCGGGAGTTGATTGTATACTTTCAGGAGTTGATTGTATACTTTCAGGAGTTGATTGCATATTCGTTTTTGTTTTATCTCTAATATTTTGTTTAATTGCTGTGATAATAGAATCAGGAGATGTTAAAATATCGTTGGTTAATAATTTGATATTATTTGAGTAATTCATACTGTCAAATTGGTCAATATTATCATCAGTAATTAATCTCATTTGTACATTAATAGTTTGTAGTTCTTGCATTAACAACTTAAACGAATAAGGAACTTCAATTAGACTGAATTTTCGTCCAAATTTACTAACTGTTTCAATACTCATATTATTACTATCAACTGTATCTGTAAATTTAATAGGTCCATCTGCCAATGGACTCATAAATAAGTTTTTGGCGGAATTATAAATAGCGATTTGTCCAGTAGTATTACATATAGCCAATTTATATTTATCACCACGTTCCATCATTGATTCTCTTAGGAATGCAGTAGCACCGTGTGATATAACACCATCACGTTCCATTTCACCAATACGTAATCCACCGTCATTTGCACGTCCACTAACTGGTTGTCTTGTAAGTGCGGTTCTTGGACCCAATGCACGATAATTAATTTTATCTTTAACCATGTGTTTTAATCTCATGTAATAGTTTGGTCCTATAAATATTTCAGTTTCTAACTGTTCCCCAGTCATTCCGTTATACAATACTTCATTTCCACTTGAATGATAACCTGATTTTGACAATAAGTCTCCAAATATACCAATTTTTGAACCATTATTTACAAATGCTGTACAATCACCAGTAGCACCGTACATTGCAGCCGCTTTACCTGTAATAGTTTCCACAAATTGACCGATTGTCATACGAGACGGAATTGCATGAGGATTAATAATTAAATCAGGGCGAATACCATCTGCAGTAAATGGCATATCACACTCAGGTATAACTAAACCAACCGTGCCCTTTTGTCCAGCTCTGGATGCCATTTTATCACCGAGATTTGGTATACGTTCTTCGCGAATACGAACTTTGGCAATTCGTGTTCCAGTTTCACCGTCTGTTATAAATGTTTTATCAACAATCCCAAGTTGCCCTTTTTTGGGTGTTTTTGATGCATCCATATTTTTATTTGGATTAGCGGAACTTGATGAGACCATTCCAATTAAAACGGTTTTCTCATCAACTTCCGTATTTTCGCTAATTATCCCGTAATCATCTAATTTACTATAATCATATCCAATTTTTGTACCAACAACATTATGTTGATTTTCTATATTTGAAAAAGTACTTTCAGTGGTATCTTCTCCCGAATTACTTTTTTCTTCATGCATTTCATATGTGCTGTAGTAGGTTGTTCTAAACATACCACGCTTTAATGCCCCTTCATTTACTAAAATCGCGTCCTCTACATTATAACCCGTATAGCACATGACAGCGACAATTGTATTTTCGCCATATGGATTTTCTTCATTATTAATATATTTCAAGTATCTTGTTTTTACTAATGGATTTTGACCAGATACAAGTACTGTAGCGGTTTTATCCATACGTACTTGATGATTTGTATGATACATAGATGTTGCCTGTTTACTTTGTCCACAAGAGAAGGAATTACGAACTGCTGGATTATTTTCTGGATAATTAACTAAATTACACATTGTACCAAAAATAAGAGACTCATGTATTTCAATATGTGTATGTCTATTTTGGTTGTCTTTTTCTATGTCCGCTGCATTCATTGCAATAAAAGAACCCTCTGTTTCATTTGGATCAATATAATCAATAATCGCCTTATCTTGTAGAAATCTTGCTAATTTTGCGGGATTAGATTCAACCTCTATATTCTCATATAATTCATGAAGTTCATAAAATTTATATCCGTTTGGATTAAAATCTTGGACTTTTTTCTCATTAAATCCTGTAATTAATTGATTCCATGAAAATTTATCGTCATCTAAGTATTTTTGTATCTTGTCATTGTCATACGACATCTTGTTGGTATCATCATCACGATAAAATATAGGACGGCATACTCTACCCGAATCCGTGTATATATATATCGTTTTCATTTTGATATCAAATGAAACACTTGTATATATCGGTAATAATCCATTACGACGAAATAATTTTATCTTTTGTACGGTTTCCAATGGTTCATATACTGCACCTCCCCAATACCCATTAATAATTATCTTTGTTAAAGATGATAATAATTTGGGTGTGCATTCTTCCAATAATTTCATACCTACCTTTTCGCGTAACCAATTAATAATTATTTCACGGGAATATCCTTGACTTATATACGTAGTAATTGCTAATTGTTTATGTAACCCAATATTACCACCATCTGGAGTATCTATCGGGTCAAAAAACCCCCATTGTGTATTATGTAATACACGTGGACCTACTACTTTTACACTTGCATCTAACGGTAAATTTGTTTTACGCAAATGACTCAACATGCTATTATGTGATAATCTGTTTAAATCCTGAACAACTCCTATTTTCTTAGTATGTGATTGTGCACCCCAATTTCCCTTGAATCCCTTTTTAAACCCTGCCTCCACTATACGTTCATTAAATACGGCTTTTTCTTTTTGAATTAATCCATATAAATTATCCGCATAGAGAGACTGGTTGAAAAATATTTTATGTTCCAATGTAGAACTTATATGTTTTTGCTGGATGGAATAATATTCTCTAAACAAATCGTACATTAATGTGCCAACTAATTCTATTCTTTTGTATTTAAAATTATCTCTATCCGTCGGTGGTTCACTTCCCGTAAATACAAACATCAATCGTAATACTATATGACCCAAATAATAGGCTTTTTGGATAAAATTCATCTCACCAACATGTGGTAAGAAATAATCTGATAATATTTCTAATGCATGTGCTACCGTTTTACCCTTTGTTAATGTTGCTATATACTTTAATGCATTTACTTTATTTAATATTCCACCCGCATCATGTACTGATGGTATAAATAGATCAACCAAATCTGCTTGTTGGTCTAAATCCAGAAGACACATTGTAATAATCTCCTTGTCACTAATTATACCTAACGCTCTAAATACAATAAATAATGGAACTGGTTTGCGTACATTGGGTATATCAACAACAATATTTTTAAATGTAAATGCATTTGTAGGTGCCATTATTTTTACAGACATGGTACGCATCGGTTTTGATACATTTTCTGACACAGACCTTATTTCTGCTGAATATAAATAAGTATCATCATGCACATCACGGATATATAACATATTATCACCGAACTTTTCTTGAGCAACTACGGTTTTCTCTTTACCATCAATAATAAAATATCCACCAAAATCATTAGAACACTCACCCATTGTATGACGGACTTCTTTTGGTAATCCAGATAATATACAATGATTGGATTGGACCATTATTGGAAAACGACCAAGTAGTATTTTCTCTAATGTAAGGCTACGCTTTTGTGTATTTGATGTTATCATGGATTTTGAAGTTGCTTCTTTAAATAATGCAGCTTCTGCTGGTGTTAAATCAACTATTGTTCGTTTTGCCCGTTTACGACGTATAGGAGCACCACCTTCTGTTTTACTTTCGGTCGCTTCTTCAGTTT
>Ga0228664_1001568_pt1 | contig 11439 bp, 15 predicted proteins | sample 78DmetaG_FD_183029 | JGI IMG/M metagenome (GOLD analysis project Ga0228664, IMG submission 183029) | Seawater microbial communities from Monterey Bay, California, United States - 78D | ecosystem: Environmental > Aquatic > Marine > Coastal | place: USA: California | collected 2016-09-26 | reverse complement strand
AGAACATGTTGTAAGTAATAAAGAAAATCTTCATTCTTTATTATCGATTCCAGAATTAAATATTATTTTTTATCATGGTGATGGAACTATTAGGATTTCAAATACTAAACTTCAACAATTTGTAGAATTGTTGGAAGAAGATAAAACTATATGTGATAAAATAAAACAACATATAGATTCTAAAAATAGTATACCTTATAGTAGAAAAATGAATAAAACTATTAAAACTACAAAAAAATTTCATCCATATTCAAAAAAAGGTGGTAAAAATAAAAATAAAAAAAAGAAAACTAAAAAAAGTAAAAATAAAAACAATAAAAAGGATAAAAAATCTAAAAAAAGTAAAATGTAAAAAATATAAATTATATTTTATATATTATAGTATGTTAATTATTAGTGAAAAAGAAAAAAAATGGAGTAATGGAGAGAAATATGAAAAATCATATAAAAATCAAAGGCCTATATTTAATTCTAATAATCAAATTATCGATAATGTTATTGAAAATAAAATTAATTCATCAAAAAGAAATGAAATTAATAATGAAAAAATACAAAATAGAGAATTAATATCACATACCTATCAAAATCCCTTTTTAAATAAAAATTTTATTGATGTTTTAGATGATCAAACAATTTTTTTGATTCCTAAAAATTCTAATAATTTAGAACATTAATTTTTATAATAAACGAAACAAATAAGTATTTAAAAAGTTAATACATATTTTATTAATATGAGCTATACAACTCAAAATGAATTATTATTAAATAAATTATTAGAATTTTATAATACAAATGGTAATTTAGATAGAATGCTCTCTATTATCAATGGTAATTCTAGAATCTCTCTTCGAATTGTTGATTGGTTTGCTACAAATTATGCAAAAAAATATTATACTGTATATGATATAAATGATATTAGATTTAAAGTATATATTGACTATAAACTAAAATTGAAAGCTTATTCTAAGCGAAGATTTGATCCATTCTGTAGATGGGATAGAATAATTATACCATATAATAATACTTATTCAATACAAACAACAATTGGCCAACTAAATTTTTTTAAGTGGGCATTAGAAAATGGCGTAATTGATTATATAGATAATAATTATTCATCTATTGAAAAAGATATGAACTCTAGAAATAGCACTTCTAGAAAAAATGATAGTAATATTAAAGAAACAATCAATGTTAATGCGAATAAAACTAGAAAAAAGAGAGAAGAACTATCTATATCAGCAGCAAAAAGTATTAAAAAAGAATTTCTTGAAATTGTAGTACAATTTAAATAAAAACATTAATATAATTTACTTTATATTATCTAGAATATAAATAATATAAAACTTTTAATAATTTTAATTGTAATAATGGGTAATTATAATTCAATAAATAAAATTTCTTTTTATGATATACAAAATATTATTACTAATAATAGTAATAATTATATTATTATAAATACATTACAGGAAAATGAACAACAATGTTTAATAACTAATACGTTAACTGCTAATATGGAATTACAATTATTTAATAATAATATACATAATTTTCTAGATAAAAATATTATTATATATGGAAAAAATTGCAATTGTAATAAAATTTATGATAAATATAAACAAATAAAAAAAATGGGTTTTGTAAATGTATATTTATATCCGGGTGGTTTATTTGAATGGTTACTATTGCAAGATATTTATGGAGATGATGAATTTCAAACTACAATAAAAGAATTAGATATTTTAAAATATAAACCTGATAATATTATCAATAATTTTTTATTATTACATTAATATATATAATGAATATTTAAAAAAAAATATAATATTTAATTATTTAAATGATTTATCAGTATCACATGGAATAAATTTACAAGTATTATTGATTATTTTATTTATAGCTACACCATGGCCTGATAATATTACTTTTTATAAAGATGAATTATTGACAAAAGACAATAAAATATTAGATAAATATGAAACTTTTAAAGTTTTAATTACTGAATTATTTGTAATTATAATATTAATATCTCCACTTATATTTATTTATACTAAAAAATAGCTCTAATTGTTTTGTATAATATTGCTATAATATTACTGTATACTAATAATTATATAAATATGAAATATAGTATAGAATAGAATTTCCGAACAATTATTTTTATACTTATTTGTTTCTTATATTATTTATTTAATTAGTAAGTTGTTGATTAAAATTATCAAGTGATAGGTTTGCTAATTTATCAGCCTCACTATTTAATTTTCTATCAATATGATATAATTCATAATTATCAAATAATTTTAATAATTTTGAACATTTATCATATAATTCTTGTAAATTTGTAGAATTTATCTTATATTCACCTTTTAGTTGCTTAATTACTAATTGTGAATCACCTTTAATAATTTTGAACATTTATCATATAATTCTTGTAAATTTGTAGAATTTACTTTATATTCACCTTTTAATTGCTTAATTAGTAATTGTGATCACCTTTAATTATTAAATTATTTATTTTATTTTGAAAACACCATTTCAACCCTTCATATACTGCCATATATTCAGCATAATTATTTGTATAATTATTATAAATCTCATAATTATCTTTATAAAGTAAAAACCCTAAACCAGACCGTCATGGATTTCCCCTAGATGCTCCATCAAAATATAATGTATATTCTTCTTTATCTACATCCACAATATTATTTTGAATTTTTAATGTAATAATACCTAACTTCTTTAAATAATTTCCATAATGCTGAATATCTTCATTGCCATCAATTGTAATAATTGGTTTATCTTGTTCTAACCATTTTTTATGGTAATTATGACATTTTTCTAAATATTCAATTGGGATATTTTCTCCCTTTCTGGAACGTTTAATAACTCGTTCATTTGAAATATTTGGATTTGTTTTTAAATAAACTATTTCAATCTTTGGTAAATCTTTTAAAAATTCGTCAAACCACATATTATATATTTTAAATTCAATTTCACAAATTTTACCTTCATCAAATAGCATTTGAGCAAAAACATTTTTATCAGTATGAACACATCTTTCTGTAATTATAATATCATAATCATTTTTCAATGCTTCTTTAAGTAAATGAATTCTTGAAATATATGCCATCATTTGAAAAGGAAATGCATATTTTTCTTGATTAGCATAATAACATTCAATAATATTTTTACCTTCCGCGTTTTTAACATTATTCCAAATATCTACCGGTTCTTGAAGAAAATGAATTTTTGAATTTTTACTATTTGTTTTACAATATGTTTCTAGTTCTTTTACAAACGTTGATTTCCCAGAGCCAATATTGCCTTCGATAGAAATAATACGCGTCATTAATAATTATATTTTATTATTTTTATAATTATTAATTATCAATTTTTAATTTTATAAATACTAATTAATTAATTTCTTTATAATCTCCATTTTCTTCAATAATTTTAAATACTAACCTTTGTTTTTTTATAGGTATATCTTCTTTATCTTTTAATTTTTGTTTAATAAATTCTATATTATCTTCTTTATTAATTGTTTCTTCAATACAATTATTTTCACTTTTAATTTTATTAACACGCTCCATATGTAACTTTATAATATATTTGAATATTATTTAAAATAAAAAAAAAATAATTTGTCTTGTTATTTTCCACCTCTTAATCGAAGATTTAAATATTAGAGATTTACAAAATAAATTTCCTATTGGTTGTATTTGCTGTGGAACAACATTTTATCCAAAAAGATATTCAAGTATGATTGCTAGTCATTTTAATACAGCAAAACATAAGAAAAAATGTCTTTAAGTAGACATAATATAATATTTAGAAGGAATCCCACTTTCAAATTTTTTTTATTTAATTTTTACCACCTCTTAGCCTTAGGACCAAATGTAGAGTGCTTTCTTTCTGAATATTATAATCACTAATAGTTCTACCATCTTCTAATTGTTTTCCAGCAAAAATCAACCTCTGTTGGTCCGACGGAATACCTTCCTTATCTTGAATTTTTGCTTTTACACTTTCAATATTATCAGAAGGTTCAACTTCTAAAGTTACAGTTTTACCAGTTAGTGTCTTTATAAAAATCTGCATTATATAATATTAAATATACATAAATAAATTTTAAATCATTTATATAATATGAATTTTTTATCAAAATTACCAGATGATATTATTTATTTTATAATTGATAATACTAATATTAAATGTCACACTTGTAATAGAAAATTTAATATTTATTTTTATAAAAAACAAAATAAATATTATTATTGTTCAAATATTTGCTACAATTTTATATAATATTTTTATATATTTAATTATTGCTGTTGATTAGATTTCATTAATTCTGTTACATACATACCCATATTTCCTACAAAAAATTCATTACCAATATGAACTAAGTTAATTGTTAAATCAGCATATACTTTTCCTTCTAATTTATTCCAGTTTTCACAAAACAAATAATCTTCTGATAAATAATGATTATCTACAATTTCACAATCAAAGAAAGCATATAGATTTTCTTTTTCTTTATCTGTTTGGCAACATCCAATATCATCTACATATTTTTTGTTAGGATAAAACTCTTTTAACTGTTCAATAGCTTCACGTTTAATCATCATGAAACCTGTTGGAATATGTCTTAATTCAATTAAACCATTTTCTATTCTATTCTCTTTAGATTTATAATTTAAATTATAATTAAGAAGCTTAGAAACTTCTTCTGGAGAATTTACATTATTTACTTTATTCCAATGATATTTTTTTTGCGGATAAATCCCTCCAATAATATCTTTATTATGTAACATTAATTTATAAACATCCATTGGATTCCAAACTATATCAGCATCTATAAATAAAATATGTGTAAAATCTTCTAATGCCATAAATTTGGCTACTAATGTATTTCTTCCACGAGGAATTAATGATTCATATCCTAAAAATTCAATTTTAACTTCAATACCTTTGCTTTGTAAAAGTTCTTTTGTTGCAATTAAAGCTGTTACATAATTTGTAAAACATTTTGCTCCATAACATGGGGTTCCTATAAATAATTTCATTATACTTATATTTTCTTTTATTTTTTTATATAATTTATTTGTTAAATATATTATATAAATAATTAACACTATTACCAATAACATCCGTTTTCTATATTATTATTATTTTTAATAATTTCATAACCAGATGGCTTTATAAAGTTACTTTCATTTTCTTTTATAATTTTTTTCCACATATCATTATTTTCCCATCTTTTACCCATAACTCCAAATAATAATTGAAGACCACCGCCAATATATATTGCTGACTTTTGTAATTCTTTTTTAATATAATAAGATAAGGGAACTCCATAACCACCACAACTAATTAATGCTATATCAAAATCTAATTTACTAATATCATTACACATTATAACATATGTTTCTTCCCAATTTTTATGGATATAATTACCAGCGCTAGTCTGAAAACATTTATAAAAAATAAACTCTTGATTATCTAAAAAAATTTTTTTTTCTGGATTTTTAAATATTTGAAAATTATTTTTTAATTGTGTTTTAAAAGATTCAATAAATGGAGATATAATTAAAACCTTTTTTCCATATAAAAAATGAGACCAAGGTTTAATATCTTCTAAGCAACAATAAAAAGGTTCTAAAATTCTTGAATATAATATTTCATTATTAGGTTTCATATATTTTTGCTCATTAATAATAGCATCTTTAAAACATGCTAAATGGTTGCTATTTTTTATAGAATTAAAATACATTGAACAATATTTAATTAGAGATTGTGCTGTGGTAATATTATAAATACCAGCATTATTACTTAGCATAGGTAAATATTGTCTAATATTATTATTATTGACATTATTTGATATTTTGTATGTATATGTTATATATGTTTCTGCTCCTATACCCATTCTTGTTACGTAAAATGGTTTATTAGATTTTAATAGTTCAATTAATTTATCATTCGATTCTTTTAATGATAATGTGTTCATTTATATATCTATCTTTCAAATAATATTTATATTCATTATTATTGCTAATATTATTTATAATAATAATCTATCATTTTGAAACCATGATATAATAAACCTATTATTGTTATACCTCCTAATATTCCATATACAAATTTTGGTATTTTACATTGATGTATTGCTATATATAATAAAAATGGCATAATGATTAAAGCATGAAGAGCATATACATAAAAATGTGTATTATCCATATAATCTATTCAAATATATTATTATAATATATGTGTTAAAAATAAATATAAATTTATAAGTTAAATCAATTTCTCAATAATTTCTCTCATTACAATACCTCTATCGCTCCATTTACAATTATTTTTTATATAATTATATTGCTCATCAAGATGTTGAATATTATAATTTTTATGATAATTATTCACAATATTTACTGTATATTCTATAAATTTTTTTTTATAATTATCATTTACTTGATAATATTGAATAGGATTTCTAACAGCAGTATTTATATGATATTCTTCATCTAAAACATTATCTATCAATGGATTGAATATGTTAGCAAAACCATTCGAGGTTTCTGATAATGCACCTAAATCAGATGTTATTACATTACATTTATGCGCCATACATTCTAATAATGACGTGCAACAAGTTTCAGGATATGTATTTGGATAAAACATTAACATTGCGGTTTTTAAATGTTCATAAAGTATATTTTGTGGAACAGAACCATAAAATTCTATATTACTATCATCTACTAATTGTTTAAAAAAATCCTTGTAATATTTATTATGATCGTTTGTTAATAATGTATCAAAATTTTCTTTTGTATATGGTTTATAATTTTCTTTATTAAATTTATTATTATAGTCTCTGTTAAAACAGGAAAATACCTTTAATTTTATATCTGGTATATATTTTTTTATTTCTTGAAAAAGATGAAATGCTATTATTAAACCACGATACGGAGCACTAATATATACTATTTCTTTTTTCTTTAAATTTATATTAACTGGATTTGTAAAAATATTTAAATTATCTTGAAGACCATTTTGTATAACATTACATTTATCATATGATAATTTATATTTTTGTATAAATCGGTTTCTTTGCCATTTACTAACAAAAACATAATTATCAACTAAATTTAAATTATGAATAGTTTCAAAAGTATCTTTAACTATATTAATATTTATATCATGATGCATCCACAATATAGTTTTTAAATTTTTATTATTTATTCTATAATTTGCCAATTCTTCATTGATTACTCCCTGGATAATAAATAAATCTGGATTTATTTTTTTAATTTCTTCCAAATCTATTTTTTTATATGATAATTTATCATTTATTATAATATTTTTTTCATTTTTTGTCATAACTGTTACATTATAAAATTTTGATAAATATTCTGCCATATAATAAATAGCAGACTGTGTTCCACCCATTGGTTTACTATGAAAAGTATCATATGACCAATCAGTCATATCTATAAATATAATTTTTTTATTAGAATTATCATTATTTATATTTATATCATATTGTATTGTATTTTTAATTATATATGAATAAAAATTATCTATTACTTTTTTATTAAAATTATCATTTATAAAATAATAATGAGGAATTATTTTTAATTTTTCACATTCTAATTTTTCTATATTTAATTTTTTTTTTATTTTATTTGCAATTTTAATATCATGTTCTACTTGAGAGTTTTTTGATACACTTACATCATTAAAAGTATTATATAAATAAATATATGGATCATTTACAGTATATATTTTTATATTATCTACGTCATTAAAATTATTATTTTTATATAAATTATAAACTAGTAAAAATGTATAATAATCATCATAAAGTTGCATATCTTCATCGAACAATTTTTCGTAAATTTTAAAAATTTCTCTATTTAATGAAATTAATCTATATGGAGTTGCTATTATATCATTATAACCAGACGACATATTTGCTACATTTTTTACTTCATCAAAATAGTAATTTATATTAACATCATAACTATTATTTATATAAGTTAAATTATTTTTCTTCTTTAATTTTGTATTACCAGCCAAAAAAAATACATCAAAATTTGTTTTTTCTCTCAATAAATTAATTCTTTCTATTGCTAATGGATAATAAAAATCATCACCATCTAAAATTAATAAATAATCATATTTTATTTCTCTTTTAAAAATTTCTAATAAAGAATTATGTCCTTTTCCTGGTTTTCCATTAGATTCTGTTCTAATTATTTTTTTTAATTTATCATATTTATGATTTTTAAAATGTTCCATAACTTCATTATAAAATATTTCATTTAATGTATTTACCACTATAAAAATATCATAATCTGTAAAATTTAATTGATTATTTGCACTTTCAAAACAAAGTTTTAATAAATCTATCTTTGAAGAACATAATATTGTTAATAAGTATTTTACCATATAATAATTATTATTAAAATAATATTATATTATGAATTTATTAAATTAATAATATATTATGAATTTATAGAACAAATTTATACAAAAAAAGAAATATTAATCCTACTAAAATAGTTACAAATATATATTTATCAAAATTTGCGATATTTTTTTTTACTACAGGATCTAATGTGTCATAGCGACGCTGATATGAATCTGGTTTCATCGGTAAAAATATAAATCTTCCAAATGGGAATAATGTTGGATTCATTCTAAATGAACAATTAGCAAAATAATCATACCATGCTAAAATAAAATATGGAAAGTAGAGAGAAAATCCCAATATCACTTTATTTTTTAGTGGTAAGTATATTAACAATAAAGTTACAAGTATTGCGTAAAAAATGTTAAAAAATATATTATTATATTGACATAAATATGAATAATTATACCAATTTATCATGAAATAATTTATTAAAGTAGAGAGAAATAAGAAAAATGGTTTACGAGGAAGTAACCAATATAATAAAGCAATATATATAGTATAAATAACACATTTAATATTTAAAAAATCATCAGGCCATTTTAATTTTTTTTCCATTATATATATAATCACTAATTTAACTTTTTTTCAAAATATAGATTCCACTACATATTATTCTATTGATGTTGATTTCAATAATATTGAAAAATATTTTATTTATTTAGATAATAAAACTATATGGGATAAGCATTCAGCTTAAAATAATATTAATAAATTATATACTTATAAAAATAATACTAAATATAATGATAAAATAGAAGACTATATTGCCTTTCTCACATATGTTCTCTCTGACTTAAATTCTTAACAAGATAAAATTTTTTCAATGATAGGAACTATCTTTATTCCATTATCATTTATTGTAGGATTTTTTGGTATGAATTTTGAATCTATGGGAGTTCCAAGTATAAAGAAAGGAATATTTACTATTAAACATGCTCAACATAAATTAGCTACTATATTTTTTATTATAATATTTTTACTATTATTCTATATATATTAACGTCTTAAAAGTATTTTAATCATATTAATAAAATTTTTAATATGATTTTTTTGGTATTCAATTTTATAATATTATAAATTTTTTAATGGTATATATTGTTTTAAAGAATCTATATCTAGTTCCATATATTTTTTATCTTGTTTTTCAATAATACAATTTTTCTTATAAATTTCTAAAATTAAAATAAACTTCTCTTCGTCTGTTATAGATTTTTTTTCAGGGGTTGATATATCTTTACTAGTAATTGAAAATCTTCTACTTAATAAATATTTACTCCCTCTATTTTTACCCTGTATGTATTGAATACCCAAAGGAGGATTTTTCATTAAATCTCCTAATATATTTTTAGGATAACTTCTTGCGCAATATATTTTTTCTTCTTCAATCTTTTCTTGTGGTTTAGGATTAGTTATTTTTTCAACTACTACTACTTTTTCATTATGAAATGACTTCATATTTTTACTTCTTGTTCCTAAAGATAAATCTATTAACCAATTTCTATATGAACCATCTTCATATAAAGGAGCTGTATCGTCATGCATAATATCTAATCCTTCAGGAATTTCACCAATAAATGTTTCCCAAACTAACCTATGAATATATTTATGAGTTTTTTCAATATGAATACTGGTATATTTAGCTCCATTGCGACTCTTATATTCATAAGAAATTATCCCATGACTATTTTTACATCTTCCATGTGTAGAAATAGCATATTTTGTATAAATCGGATGATATTTCCATTCTTCATTATCTATTTTAATTTCATAATTATCAAAATAAAACCCATAAGCTTTATATTCAGGTATACTAATAGCTCTAGAAATTTTAGCAGCTACTGTTTTCAATTGTGGTTTATAATTTTTTTGAATTATTTTATCAATAATAAATTGAGCACATTTATCCATATTTTTAAATAATCCAATAGTTATTGAAGCTCCTCTATTATTTTTATTATCTTGTGGTGGTTGTTTCATTAAAATATATCTTCCGTTTTTTCCACCATTTTTCTTACTAGTTTCAACAGATTTAACTTGCCCTTTTCGAGAATTAGAACTTCTATCTAACCACATTAAATTAGTAATAGTATTATTAGATGGATCATTGTCAATATGATCGATTGTTTCTAAAGGGGGAATATCTGGAAAAGCAGATGCTACTGCAATATGTGTTTGAGCATATTTGATAGTCTCACCATTATCAGTTAAAGAATAATATTCAAATGTAGGAAGAATCATATTTTTAGTTGTTTTATTTCTAACAAGAAATGGAGGATTAGCAGGCATCCATTCATTATTTTCCAAATTTATATCTTTTTCACGAAATAAGATTTCATAATTCGACTGAGGATAAATTAATGATGTATTATTTTTTTTACAAGTTCTATGAGCATATACAGGTAACCAACACTCATATTTTATTTTTCCATAAGGATGTATAGTGTTCATGTTTATATAATTATAAATATGAACTAAATCTTTAAATCAATTTTATTGATAAATTGTTAGGAATGGAAATTTTAAAAATTTTACTAATAATAAAATATAATTTTTTTGGAAAATCTTAATTTGAATAAGCAAGTCCACCCATACCACTCATGATACGGAGAACGTTGTAGTTGGTCGCGTAGACACGAACTTTCGCGGTCGATGTGCCTTCAACTGTGGCGTTCGAGAGAACAAGTTGGAGGGTCGCGTTGTCAATGCGCGAGAAGTTGCATGTGCCAGAGGGTTGGTGTTCTTCAGGGCGGAGCGCGAACGAGTAAACGTTGATACCGGTGTCAGGCGCACGGGTGTGGAATTGGTAGGGTTGAACAAGGTCGAAGTAGGTGCCTTCACGTTCCGAGAAGCGGTCTTGGCCGTTAAGTTGTAATTTGGCAGTTACAACAGGGTTTTCGCCCCAGCAGTGCATGTCGAGCGATGTTTCGGCTAAGACGAAAGTGCCAGCATCGGATACACCAGAG
>Ga0228664_1001555_pt1 | contig 11488 bp, 8 predicted proteins | sample 78DmetaG_FD_183029 | JGI IMG/M metagenome (GOLD analysis project Ga0228664, IMG submission 183029) | Seawater microbial communities from Monterey Bay, California, United States - 78D | ecosystem: Environmental > Aquatic > Marine > Coastal | place: USA: California | collected 2016-09-26 | reverse complement strand
TCGCGCGTCGGGGCAAGGAAACCGGCGATCATGTTCAGCAAGGTGCTCTTGCCGCAGCCCGACGGGCCGACGATGGACACGAATTGGCCCTGCTCTACCGTCAGATCGACATGGCCGACTGCCGTGCGGGTGCCGTTGCGGCCAGCGTATTCCTTGCCGACCCCTTGCAAAACGATCACGCCAGGCCTCTCGCCCGCCGCACGAACCGCATGTCCACGCACGTGTCGTAGGGCACCGTGGCGATCTGCGCATCGGAGAATTGGCGGTTGCCACCCATGATGGCTGTCAGGCGCGCATAAGCGTCTGGCGTAATCACGTTGTCCGGCAGGAAAACGGTTTTCTTGTAGAGGTCCAGGGTCTTCTCGACACTTGCCCGATCGAACGCCGCCAGATAACGCGAGTGGATCGTTTCGGCGATCTCGGCGGCGCTGTGGGCGGTGATGAAATCCTGAGCGCGCGTCAGCCCCGTGACGAACGCCTGCACCACGTCGGGCTGGCGTTCGATCGTGTCAGTCAGCGCATAGGCGGCAATGCCCGGTACGTCTCCGCCCATGAACGCATCCCAATCGGCATCCGCCGTCGCATCGAACAAAGGCGCACCCCAGCCCTCGGCCACGGCCTGTTCCATCATGGTCATGGAAGCCATGGCGGCGGACACGCTGCCGCTCTTCAACGCACCCAACAAGGTGGTGAGGTCGCCCAGCGGACGAATATCGACCTGGCTGCCCACGCCTGCACGCTCGGTCAAGAACTTGGCCATCAGCCACGTACTGGACTGGGGCTGCGTGGCACCCAGACGCTGCCCCGCCAGATCCTCGATCCGAGTGATGCGTCCGGCATCGACATCGGCCCGGCGGGCTATCACATTGGCGTAGGTCAGCTTGCGGTCGAACCCGAAGATGAGCTTCGCTGGCTTACCCGCCAAACTTAGCGCAGGCGCTGCCGTGGCGGCCGTGGCACCGAACATCACCTGGCCGGCGGCCAGCAATTGATTGGTGCGTGGTCCGCTTTGGGAGTTGATGTATCGAACGTCCAGACCGTCGAACAAGCCCAGCGCCAAGGCCACATAACCCGCCGAAAAGAAAGGGTCGATGCTGCCCTGGGCATAAGCGACTGCGGGCGTAGCGGCATAGCCGCTCGCAGGCCACGCCAATGCGCCCCCGCCCAGCCCCCCGGCGAGCGGGAGGCTAGCGGCGCCCAGCATCAACCTGCGACGAGGCAGGCTGACGCCGCTCACCGGGGACGAGGCCGAGCGCACGTCTCGCGTCATGCCGCCTCGTCCGAACCCGCCGTTTTGCCAGCGACCTTCTTAGTCGCCGCTTTCTTGACGGCAGTCTTTTTAACGGCGGTCTTGGTCGCGGCAGCAGTGCCCGTCGTTTTGGCCGCGGCTTTCTTGGCAGCCGCCTTCTTGGCCGGCGCCTTTTTAGCAGCCGTCTTGGTCGCCGTCTTGCTTGCCTTCTTGGCGGGTGCAGCCGAACCTGCGGTCTTGCGGGCCCCCGGTTTTTCAGGACGCGGCTCGAACTCGAAACCGACCTTGCCATCCGGTTGACGCTTCAGATATGCCTTGAACTTGCGGTTGGTGCGGCTGGAGACGAACCCATCGAGCAAATCGGTGCGGTCCTGCGTCAGCAGCTTGCCCATCTGCTCGGCCGATATCTCCTGCTGCAAAATGACTTTGCCCGAGCGGAAATCGCAGGTCTTCTCGGGCCCCACCGATTTCTCGCACACATAGCTCATGCCATGCTCGAACACACGGTGCTGGCACTTCGGGCAAGGCCCGACAGGCGTGTGTCCCGAGAAATCGACCGGTTCGTTGTCATCCTCGTCGTTCTGGCCGAAGTCGAACTCCAGCTTGTACTCGCCGGTGATGCGAAGAATGGCGGCAAACGGCCGTCCCATCTTGCTGATGAAGCCTTGCAAGGGTCCGATCTCGCGATCGACCAGCAGGGTTTCGACCTCGGGTAGCTCGAACGTCCTCCCCCCCGGATGCTTGCCGATTGAAAAGTCGCAAGCGGTGCAGGCATAACGACGGTAGTTTTCCTTGACCACCGCGCCGCACTTCGGACACGGCGTCGTCAAGGTGGCGTAATCGCCTGGCACCGTATCGCGCTCGTATTCCTTGGCACGCTTGACGATGATCTGCGTCATCTGCGCGATCTCGCGCATGAACGCTTCGCGGCCCAGGTCGCCCTGCTCGATCTGCTTGAGCTTGTGCTCCCATTCACCGGTCAGTTCGGGCGAGGTGAGCTCGCTGACATCCAGCCCCGCCAGAAGGGTCATCAACTGACGCGCCTTGGCGGTCGGCACCAGATCGCGGCCTTCGCGGCGCAAGTAGGTTTCGTTGATCAGGCCTTCGATGATGGACGCACGCGTGGCAGGCGTACCCAAGCCGCGCTCGGACATGGCCTCGCGCAATTCGCCGTCTTCGACCAGCTTGCCTGCGCCTTCCATGGCCGACAGCAGCGTCGCTTCGTTATAGCGTGGGGGCGGCTTGGTCGCCAGCGGCACCATATCGACATCCTCGGTGCGGACGGTCTCGCCCTGGTCCACGGCCACCAGATTGGCGTCGTCGCCCTGCGCGTCCTTGCCGTACACGGCCAGCCAGCCCGGATTGACCAGTACTTTGCCGTCGGTGCGAAAACGGTTGCCGTTGACCTCGGTCAAGCGCGTGGTCACGCGGTATTCAGCGGCCGGAAAGAACACGGCCAAAAAGCGCTTGACGATCAGGTCGTAGACCTTGGCCTCGGCCTCGCTCAGATCGCGTGGGATCTGAAGCGTCGGGATGATGGCGAAGTGATCCGACACCTTTTTGTTATCAAAAATTCGACGGTTGGGTTTGACCCATTTCGAATCGACGACGGTGCGTGCATGACGCGCGAGGCTTCCAGCGGCCGAGCCCGAAGCATCGGCCAGCTGACTCATGGTTTCGCCCACCGTGGCCAGATAATCTTCCGGCAGATAGCGCGAGTCGGTACGCGGATACGTGACCGCCTTGTGGCGTTCGTACAGTGTCTGCGCCAGCGACAAGGTGGTCTTGGCGGAAAATCCGAAACGGCCGTTGGCCTCGCGTTGCAGCGAAGTCAGATCGTAGAGTGCCGGCGACATCTGGGTCGATGGCTTCGACTCTTCGGTGACAGCACCCGGCTGGTTGCGGCACGCGGCCACGACCGACTGGGCGGCGGCCTGCGACCACAGACGCGACTCGCGCCGCTCGGGATCCTGCTCGTCTTTCTTGAAATTAGGATCGATCCAACGGCCTTCGTACAGCCCGGCAGCGGCCACGAACGTGGCACGCACCTCCCAATAATCGCGCGAGACGAAACGACGAATGCGCTCTTCACGCTCGGCCACGATGGCCAGGGTGGGCGTTTGCACTCGTCCGACCGGCGTCTTGAAGAACCCGCCGTCTTTGCTGTTGAACGCGGTCATGGCCCGCGTGCCATTGATGCCGACCAACCAATCGGCTTCGGCACGGGATCGCGCTGCGGCCTCCAGGGGCTTCAATTGCACGTCCTGGCGCAGATTGTCGAACGCATCGCGGATGGCGGCCTGCGTCATCGACTGCAACCACAGACGCGTGATGGGCTTGCTCACGCCGGCGTACTGGATGATGTAGCGGAAGATCAGCTCGCCTTCACGGCCCGCGTCACAGGCGTTGATGATCGCGCTGACGTCCTTGCGTTTGGCCAGGCGCACCAGCAGCTTGAGTCGCTCGGCCGACTTCTTGTCGGTCGGTCCCAGCTCGAACGCGGGAGGGATGACGGGCAAATGCGTGAAGCTCCACTTCCCTTTGACCGGGTCGTTGGGTGCCACCAGGCTCAACAGGTGCCCGATGCTCGACGCAAGCACATGGTGCTCGCTTTCGAAATAGTCCCCTTCACGCGTGAAACCGCCCAGCGCTCTCGAAATGTCGAGAGCGACAGATGGTTTTTCCGCAATAATCAGCGTTTTAGTCATGTGAATCCAGTCGCGGCTGTTCGCCACAATAGCGCGGATGATACGAGCGTAGTTTCAGCCGACGCAAGTGCAGACCGTCCGGCAGGTTGCAGGTGCTGCCCGGGACTGTACCTTATTTAGTCGTCCCGATCGCAAAGACGCCCCTGGGCGTCGAGCGTCTATAAGCCGAACCGCAAAGCCCAGGCTACGGTAGCGCGGCTCAGAAAATCTTTCTCGTCGCCAGTGGCAATGGCGTTGAAACCCAGGGCTTGCCACGCCGCATTCAGCGCTTGCAAGGGCTTGCGGGTATCGAGGGCGGTGGCATGATTCTGCTTCGACAACTTCAAGCCGGTAACCGGGTCCAGGATCAAGGGAACGTGCATGACGCTGGGGGGGGGTATAGCCCAGCAGCCGAGCCAGCACACGCTGGCGAGCGGTGGACGACAGCAGGTCGGCGCCCCGCACCACCGCGTTCACCCCTTGCAGGGCGTCGTCAACCACCACGGCCAGTTGATACGCCCACAGCCCGTCGGCCCGGCGTATGGCGAAATCGCCCACCTCGCGCGCCACGTCTTGCGCCTGCGGGCCCAGCCAACGATCGTCGAACGACTCGACGCCCTCGGGCACGCACACCCGCCAGGCGCGTGCCTCGCGCCCGGCAGGAACGCCCGATCGGCAGGTTCCCATATACGGCAGCTCGTGCACGTCGGCGGGCACGCCCGCCTCACGCGCCGCATCGGCAATCTCGCGCCGGGTGCAGCCGCACCCATAGAGCCGCCCGGCGGCGCGGAGCCGGTCGCATGCGGCGTCGTAACGGACGTCGCGCTGCGACTGCCACACCACCTCCCCGTCCCAGCGCAAGCCCAGCGCCACGAGCTGATCCATGATGATGCGGTCAGCCCCGGCCACCGTGCGCGGTACATCGACATCCTCGATGCGCAGCAGCCACTGGCCGGCCTGGGCGCGCGCATCCAGATAGCTGGCCAGCGCCGCAACCAGCGATCCCGCATGCAGCGGCCCGCTGGGGCTGGGGGCGAAACGTCCAATATAGGTGTGAGACATGGAAAAGGCGGCACGGTGTGAAAGGTGCCACCCTGCTCTCGGCAACCGGGTCTTACCGGCCCGACGACATCAATGCAGGCGGCGTTCGCCCTCGTCGTCAAGCAGTTCTTCCAGAACCAGATTATCGATTTCGGCTTCCTGGCTCCAGAGCACCATCAACGCGACGATCTTGATCTTGCTGAGCGGCACCGGTGCCTCGGGCGATGCCAGGGCGCGTTCGATTACGATCTCGCGCAGCGGCGCGGGCAGAATGCCTGCCGATTCCAGGAAAGTGATGAAGCCGATGGCTTCGGTGCCGAGCTGTCGATATTCGGTGTCGGCGTAGATGCGGGTGCCTTGAACCGGCAGCTTGGCCAGATCCACACACCGCTCGGTGGTTTCGGCCAGCCCGTACAGCCAGCCCAGGGCATCGTCGATGTCGTCGTGCTCGAAGCCTGCGGCCACCAGCCGCTTGGCCAACACATCCGCAGCGGGGCATGCCTGCGGCGTGTAGTAATTCTCGTAAAGGTAAACCAGTATCTCGAACATAATATACGCAGCTCTCGACGCGCCGCCTTGCAGTTACCCGACCAGGTACTGCTCGGCAACATGAAATTCAATGTACGCGTAATCTACGCGTGTCGCAACTGCGGAAAAACTAAGACGCCAACAGATAGAACCTATTGTGCGTGAGTTCGCCACCGCTTGCAAACGCCCCGCAGCGAGCGGCTCTGCCCGCCTCGCGGCGCTCGACCTGCCAGGCCCGGATGTTGCGTGCCGTGTTTCACGGGCGGCAATGGTGCAGTGCGATACGTCGCAGCGTTGCAGCGCCGCCACCTTAATTTGTGACAAGGCCGTTATGACAAAAAAACACTTCTCGATGATCCGCGAGTTTCACCTCGCCGACCTGTTCACGCTGGGCAACGCGGCCTGCGGCCTGGGCGGCGTGCTACTGGCCATGCAATACGCTGCGACAGGTGAACTGCGGTTTTTCTTCTGGGCCACGTTGATGGCACCCGCCGCATTCTTCTTCGACGTGTTCGACGGCAAGATCGCGCGTTGGCGTCAGCAGCACTCGGCCCTGGGGCGCGAGCTGGACTCGCTGGCCGATGTGATCTCGTTCGGCGTCGCGCCGGCCGCGCTGGCATTCGCCGCCGGCATGACGGGTGGCTGGGACGTCGCGATTTTGATCTATTTCGTATGCTGCGGGGTAAGCCGCCTGGCCCGATTCAACGTCACCGCCGAATCGATGTCCAGCGATACCCCCACGGGCAAGGTGTCGCACTTCGAGGGCACGCCGATTCCCACCAGCGTCGTGCTGACCGCCATCCTGACCTTGGCAGCGACCTTCGATGGCATCGGCGAGAACGTATGGGGGGGTGCGTGGACGCTGGGCCCCTGGACGCTGCACCCCCTGGCATTGCTGTTTGCGCTGTCCGGCACACTGATGGTCAGCAAGACCCTGCGTATCCCGAAATTCTGATCAGCTGGCCAACCATACGCTTTCGGCGAACTGATACCCCATCATGCGACCGGCAGGGGTGGCTTCCAGCCCCTGCACCCGGCGATCGTAAGCATCGATGAAGCTCAGGAAAGTCGGGATGACGATGCTGCCCTTTTCGTAGATCAGCGTCTGCATGTCGCCATAGATCTCGCGCCGTTTGGCCTCGTCGGCCTCTTTACGCGAGGCTACCAGCAGCTGGTCGAACTGCTCGCTCTTCCAGCCGGTCTCGTTCCACGGCGCATCCGAGCGATAAAACTGGTTGAACAACAAGTCCAGCGTCGGCCGGGGCAAGGTCGAGCCATAGGTCATCGGATGCTTGAACCAATGCGTCGACCAATAGCCGTCGTGCGGCACGCGTCTGACAGACAGCTTCATGCCCGCCTGAGCCGCGGACTGCTGCAATAGCTGGGCCGAATCCAATGCCGACTCGATCGCCGGCGACGTCACGATCTCGGCTGCGACGCCTGTCAGGCCGCCTTTCTTGACGTGAAACTTGGCACGGTCCAGATCGTAGGTGCGCTGGGGCAGGTCCTTCAGAAAGTAGGGATGCCAGCTGGGAACCGGATGGTCGTTGGCGATCGTGCCATACCCTTTGAGCAAGACGTCGCGGATGCGCTCACGGTTCTGGAGATACTTCACGGCCTGAACGAAATCGGGATTATTCGTGGGCACCATGTCCTGGCGCAGGATCAAACCCGAATACAGACTCGAATCGCTTTCCAGAATGGCCACGCGCGGGTGGTTTTTGATTCGCTCTACATCGCGCGCGGGCACCGGCGAAATGATTTGCAGGTCGCCCGCCAGGAGCGCGTTCAAACGCGCGGCATCGTCGGCGATACCCAGCACCTCGACCTCGTCCAAATAAGGCTTGCCGGACTTCCAGAAGTTGGGATTGCGCTTGCCGATACATCGCGTACCCGGCTCGAATACTTCGCATACGAAGGGCCCCGTGCCATTGCCCTTGGAGAAATCCTCAGTGCCCTTGGCCACGATTAGCAGGTGCGGCACCGCCAGTACGGCCGGAAAATCGACGTTCGCGCCCGACAAGGTGACTCGCACGGTTGCGGCATCGACGGCCTCGACCTGCGTCAGATCCTCGACCAGCGTCTTTACTTTGGATGCGGTCTTGGGATCCTTGTGGCGCATCAACGAGAACACGACGTCCTGGGCATCCAAGGACTTGCCGTTGTGAAACGTGACGCCCGGCCGCAGCTTGATCAGCCACACGATGTTGTCGGTGCTGGTGATCTCGGCGGCCAAGGCCATCTGCACTCGCATCTTGGCGTCGAATTCGGTCAAGCCGCTATAGAACATCGAGTGGCGCACGTAGTCGCCCGTGTGCGAGCCCTTGGCGGGATCCAGGGAGTCGGCCACCGAAGAGTTGTTATTGGCGACACGTATTCGGCCACCGCGGCGTGGCGGGGTGGCCGCCCATGCGCCGGGCATCCCGAACGCCAATGAACCGGCTGCGCCCAACAAACCGATCATGGTCGTGCGACGACCTGGGTTGGGTAGCGTGAGAAAGTCTGAATGCTGCGTCATACAACCTCCGGGGTCAGGGAGAAAGCAAACGTCCGGGCACATTCGCCCAGAGCGTTAGAGCACGCGGGCCAGCCTGAACGCGTCGTAGATGGCCGAGTGGATGTCGCGCGAGGCCTGCGCGTCGCCGATGCGATAGAGTTCGAAGCCAGAGGCGTCGCTGGGTTCGCGACCGGAGGCGGCGGCCCAGGATTGCGGACGACCCGCGACGAACGCGTCCAATTCGGTTTCGCCGTCGTTGATCGAGTCGGCGCGCAAAGCATGGAACACGTCGTCCACGGCCAGCAGACCGCGTTCGATCACGATATGGTCGGCCACCAGGACTTCCGTCTCGCCGGTCAATTCGTGTACGAAGCTCGCGCGCTTCGCCCCGCTGGCGTCGCGCTCGATCTGCTTCAAATGCATATGGTTTCGCACGGGCACGCGCCATTGATGCAAGCGCTTCTCCCAAGCCACATCGTCGCCCTTGCCGCCCAATTCCTGACCCACCGCGCCATCCAGGACCGCGAGCTCGACCGACAGGCCGGCGCGTGCGAAGCGCTCGACACAGACATACGCGTTGTGACGACCCGTGCCGTCATAGACCAGCACGCGGCCTTCGCGCGGCAGTGAGGTCGTCAGCGCGTCGAACACCGACCAGGCGAGTTCGGCACCTGGCAGCTGCTCCATATTGGGCGCACCACCGGTCGCCATGATGACCACATCGGGATCCAGCGTCAGGATGTCTTGCGGCTCGGCATAACAGTCGTAACGCACGGTGACGCCGGCACGAACCAAGGCGTCGACGCGCCACTGCACGATGCCGATCAGATCCCGACGCCACTCCGATTCGGCCGCCAGTAGCACTTGCCCACCGGCCGCATTGCCGGCCTCCAGCACTGTCACATCGTGACCCCGCAGCGCCGCGACGCGGGCTGCCTCCAGACCGGCCACACCCGCGCCCACCACGACCACGCGCCTGGGCGCAGCGGCGGGTTCGATACTATGGTCGTATTGCGACTCCCGGCCCGTGGCCGGGTTGTGAATACAGGTGGCATGCGTGTTGCGGCAAAAGGAAGCCCCCACGCAGGGCCGTGCCGCCTCTTCCCGCCCTGCCTCGATCAGGCGCACCAGATGCGGCTCGGCGATATGAGCGCGTGTCATGCCCACCATGTCCAGCAGACCCTCGCGGATAGCATAGCGGGCGGTGGCCAGATCGGCGATCTTGGCCGCATGGAGCACCGGCAAAGACACCGCCTGCTTGAAGCGCGCAGCCCGATCCAAAAACGGCGCGGAAGGCATGAACATGCTGGGCATGCTGTTGGTCGCCAAGGCAAACTTGGTGTCGATACGGCCGAACACCACGTTGAAGAAGTCGATCAAGCCCGAATCTTGCAGCACCCGGGCGATCTCCAGACTGTCTTCGAAAGACATGCCCTCTTCCACGCCGAATCGAATACCCACCGGAAAATCCTCGCCCACTTGCTTGCGTATTTCCTCGTGGACGGCCAGTACGAAGCGCATGCGGTTGGCCAGGGATCCGCCGTAGGCATCGGTGCGCAAGTTCACGCCCGGGTCGAGAAACTGGCCGATAAGATGACCGCTACTCAAGGTTTCCATGCCATCCAATCCGCCTTGCTTGCAACGACGCGCGGCAGCGCCATAGGCTTTCACGACCCGCTCGATATCGCGCGTCGTCATCTCTCGTGGGATCGCCCGGTGCAGCGTCTCGCGCACGGGCGACGGACCGATCATCGGCATCCACGGGTCGGCGTAGGCGTTGCCGCGTCGTCCCAGATGAGTGATCTGACACATCAACGCAGCCCCTTCGGCATGCATGCGCTGCGAAAAACGCTGCAAATGCGGCACGATCTCGTCAGTGCCGATATTGATCTGCTGAAAGGTATTCGGGCTGTCGGCGCTGACGTTGGACGAGCCGCCGAACATGCTCAAACCGATACCGCCCCGCGCTTTTTCGAGGTGATAGCGCTGATAGCGCTCTTGCGGAAAATCGCCTTGCGTCAGCCTGCTGGCATGACTCGAACTGAACACTCGATTGCGGATCGTCAAGCCTTTGAGCTGAAACGGCGCGAGCAAGGGGTCGCGGGTGATCACAGGAGGATCGGCAAGCGCCACAGACGAATCGGACATCGCGCAACTCCGTATAACATGGTGTGTTATTCAAGTTACCGATCGGCCTGAGCATGGTCAATTTACATTCGACGGGCCCGAACTAACACTATGTAATGCCATGACGCCACGCCTGCCTTCCTTGCAAGCCCTTTGGGTGTTCGATGCCGCCGCTCGCCACAAGAGTTTTACGCGCGCAGCGCCCGAGTTGCATGTCACGCCGGTCGCGGTCAGCCGCATGGTGGGCCGCCTTGAAGAGGCATTGGGCTGCAAGTTGTTCGAACGCACATCGAGCGGGCTGCAACTGACAGCGGACGGCGACATCTTGCGAACGGCGGTGGCGGCAGGCTTCGCCCAGATTTCGGATGCCATCGCCAGCCTGCATGCGCGACGAGGCGACGGCAATACCGTGACGCTATCGATTTCCAGCGGTCTGACCGCGCAATGGCTGATGCCGCGTTATGGCTTATTTCGTCAGGCGTTTCCCGACATCAACCTGAGGTTGCAGGTGTGCAGCATTCTGGCCGGGCCCTTGGACGGTGCCGATCTGGGCATTCGATTGACCGCAACACACATCGATGCCAACTCGCCATTTTTCTGTCCGGAATTGATTGTGCCGGTGTGCAGCGCGCGCTATCTCGAACAACATGGCCCCTTGCACCAGACCCGCCGCGGCCAGGCACACACGCTGATCCATCTCGAACCCACCACCACGACGTGGCCGGACTATTTCGTAGCCTCGGGCGCACGCCCGTCACTGGGCGAGGCCATCACCTACTCGGATGCCGGACTGGCGCTACAGGCCACCATCGAAGACCAGGGCGTGGCATTGGGCTGGATCATGGCAGTGGCGCGGCCCTTGAATTCGGGGGCCGTGGTGCCCGCGGCACCACTCAGCTTGCGCACGGGCAAGCATTACGTCATCCAACGCGCCGAACAGGCGCCCCGCCGCCAGGTGCTGGCGGTCGAGCGCTGGCTGGTCGATGAAATGGCGGGGGAGCTCGACGCGCTGGCGCAGAAGTACCCGCAATTGGGCTAGGCGGCACGTACCGGCACGCGCCGGGCTCAGCCCGATCGAGCCGACGCCTCAAGCGGGCGTGGCGGCGGGCTTGAACAGCGTGTTCTCGATCAGGCCGCACAGAATATGACCCAGCACCAGATGGCCCTCCTGGATTTTGGGCGTATCCGCCGACGGCACTTCCAGCAGAAAATCGGACAGGCCGCGCATCGGACCGCCTCGATTACCGGTCAAACCGATGGTACACAGCCCCAGCTCGCGAGCGGCCTCGAACGCACGCAAGATGTTGGGCGAACGCCCGGAGGTGCTATAGCCGATAAACACATCGCCCGGCTGACCGT
>Ga0228664_1001549_pt1 | contig 11521 bp, 9 predicted proteins | sample 78DmetaG_FD_183029 | JGI IMG/M metagenome (GOLD analysis project Ga0228664, IMG submission 183029) | Seawater microbial communities from Monterey Bay, California, United States - 78D | ecosystem: Environmental > Aquatic > Marine > Coastal | place: USA: California | collected 2016-09-26 | reverse complement strand
GGAATAAGATTAATTGATTATAAAACGGGGATGGTTCTACAAAACGATTTGAATATTTCTGATTTTAGCCAGTTAACTAAAAAACATAAAGCTCTTCAATTATTTTTTTATGCCTTATTATGGAATGATTCTAATATCAAAACAGAAAATCTAACATGTCAAATTGTATCATTAAAAAATACCTACCAACCGAAACTTAATTTAACCTTCAAAAAAAAGGATCGTATTGACAAAGAAATGGTCTCTAATTATTCGAATTGGCTTGTAAATTTTGTTGATGAAATAAAAAATACAGAATCATTTAAGCATAAAATAGATAGCTCTTATTGTGAAATTTGCTAGGGTGTGAATTTATAACCAACTCCTCTTACAGACTTAAAATAAGTAGATGATGGGAGATTTTTTTCAAAAACTTTTCTAAATAATAAAATAAAATTATCTATAGTTCTTGAGGATGGATAAACATCGTAACCCCAAACTTTTTCTAAAATTTCTTGACGACTAATAACTTGGTCTTTTTTCTCAATAAATAACTTTAGTAGTTTGATCTGTTTGTGGGTTAATGTAAAGTCATCTCCATCGCTATTTTGAATAACAAATGATTTTAAATCAACATTACAACCAGCTATAAAAAGTTTATTTTGCTTGTCTGATTCTTCCTCGTTTTGAGTTCTTGAAATTAAATTTTGAACTCTTAAAATAAGCTCCTTTAGATTGAAAGGTTTTGTTAAATAATCGTCTGCAATTCTTAATCCAGTTAGTTTATCTTCATTAGAAGATTTTGCAGTGAGAAAGAGAATTGGAACTTTAGAGTTTTCTAATCTTATAGATTCACAAATGTCAAATCCATTCATTTCCGGAAGCATAACATCTAAAATTATTAAATCAAACCTGCCCTGACGAAATTTTGAAATAGCATTTTTACCATTATAAACTGAAGTTACATTATAGTTTTCTAATTCTAAATTTAATTTAATTGCTAAATGTAAATTTTCTTCATCCTCGACCAACATGACTCTTTTCATATTAAAAATTTGAACCTCTTCTTGACATTATATTAAGAATTATATCTGTTTTTTTTGTAGTTTTAGTATTGCTATGAACTACACAAAAATAAATTTAATTTCTGTAATAACCATCTTATTTTTTGGAAGCTACAAAAGTCAAATTTCACAAGGGGGAACTCCCTTTTCATTTACCCACAATATTGACGCAACTATAAATGAGTTTTTGATTGACCAACCTAGTTCTAAAGAAATTGATCTTGCTAAAATAGATGTGAAAGAAACTTATAAAGTTGGGATTATTAAATCAACCAATCTTTCACTTTTAAATAACGGAACATGGATAAATCATGCTGATGGATCTAAATCTGGTTTTTTAAAAATAAGATGTAAGTCTGCTCTTGGGCTGTCTCTATTTTTTGACAACTTTAGTATTCCTGAAGGCGCTGAAATGTTTATATATAATTCCAATAAAAAACACTTGATAGGAAAATTTAATTCCATAACAACTTCTAAGAACCTTTTGACCCACACACAAGTAATAGAAGGAGAAATGATTACAATTGAATATTTCGAGCCAAGTAACGCAAATGGAAATCTTAAAATTGATATTAATAAAATAGGCTATATATTTAGAGGGTTTGAGGATTATTTAGAACCTTTTAAAAGCAATTCTTCATCCTTCACCCCTAAAATTGCTGAATTTTGTCAGGTAGATGTTGCCTGCTCCCCTGAAAACATAGGTTGGTCAGAACAGATTGACGCTGTTGTTCATTTTACCTACACGGATCCTAATTATATTTATGTCTGTTCTTCATCTGTTATCAATAACACATCTCAAGATTGCACTCCTTATATATTTACTGCTTGGCATTGTGGAGAACCAAATGCAAATCAAAATCTAAGTGGATATACGTGGTATTGGAATTACCAGAAAACAAGCTGTCAACCAAGTGCAAATGCATCCAACCCATCCACAGGAAATCAAACAATGATTAATGGAGTAGTTAAAGCAACATCTGGAAGTGGAACATTAAATAATCCGCCTTCTTCTAATCAAGTTGCAGGATCAGATTTTACCCTTATTGAACTCAATACTGCCATACCATCTACCTACAATACTTATTTTGCAGGCTGGGACAGATCAAATACATTAGTTTCTAATGGAGTTAGTATTCACCATCCAAATGGAAGTGCAAAGAAAATATCTACATTTAATAGTAATCTTACAAGTTCTAGTTACAATGGTGGAGCATTTAATGCCCATTGGCAAGTTTATTGGGATGCGACAACTAATGGACATGGAGTTACAGAAGGTGGTTCTTCTGGTTCTCCAATATTTAATCAAGATAAAAGAATTGTTGGTCAATTATCTGGAGGTTCATCAATTTGTTCTTCACCTGCTAATTTTAATGATTTGTATGGAAAGTTCTCAACTAGCTGGACAAGTAATGGAAATACTAATGAATCTCAGTTAGAACCTTGGCTAGATCCTTTGAATTTAAATATTAATTCTATGGATGGAACCTATCCACCAGGAGGAGGGTCGAGTTTGAGCTGTATTATTGGGCTTTATACTGACTCTGTAGATCAAGGAACCCCAATGGATTTTTTTGGAGGAAGTAATTCTAGTAGTGCATCTTACAGTTGGGATTTTGATATTAATGGACTAGGCGGAGTTTCTCCAACTACATCGACAGATCAAGATCCAGCAGGAATTGTTTTTAATACAGCAGGTAATTTTAATGTTGAACTAACTGTAACGAGTGGACAAGGAGTCTGTACAATTGATACTGTAATTATTGTTTCCTCCAATATGGGAATTAATAATTATGATCATTTACTCAATATTGTATTCCCAAATCCAAACAATGGAATATTTAATTTAAAATTATCTTCCAAAGATTTTGATGAACTAGGGAATGGATATATTTTTAACAGTATTGGCGAAGTAGTTCTAGAAATAGATTTGAAATCATCTGACAATATGCTTGTTAATCTTGAAGAAAACAGCCCGGGCTTATATTATCTTAAGTTTGAAAAGAAACCTTTCATTTATCACAAAATAATTATTATAGATTAATGATTTCAAAAAATATAACGTTAAATGAAGTAAATTCATTTTCTCAAAATACCCTACTTTCTCACCTAAATATTGAATTCACAAATATTGGAAATGATTATTTAGAGGCCAAAATGCCAGTAAATGACAAAACTACCCAGCCTATGGGAATTCTCCATGGTGGTGCTACAGTTGCCTTAGCTGAATCTATTGGAAGTGTTGGATCAAACATACTAATAGATACTAAAACTGAATATGCTGTTGGCCTAACCATAAATGCCAATCATGTTGGTAGCGCAAGAGATAATTATGTAGTAGGAAAAGGGACTATTGTTCATAAAGGAAGGTCTACTCATGTATGGAATATTGAGGTTAAGGATAACAATAAAAAACTAATCTCTATATGTAGATTAACCGTAATGATTGTAAAAAAAATAAAATGATCCACCTTTCTGGGAAGGATAGCTTTGTAATCTATCAAGATACTATTTCAAAAAAAAATAAAATAGCCGTTGGAGATTGGCATTTATTTGATTTTAAAAATAAAATATCCAAACCGTCTTTTGTTTGTAATGTATTCAATAAAGAAACTTATTTTATTGATGGTGAAATTTATAACCTTGAAAAAGATGTAATAATTGAAAAACCGAGGCCTATTAACGAAAAAGATATCTCAAAAGAAGACTATAAAAAATCCATTCAAAAAATAATAAATTATTGCAACGAAGATATTATTGAAAAATGTATTTTAAGTAGAGTTGTTAAATCAGACTTTGAAATTTCAAACTATTTTGAAATATTTGAAAAACTCTCTCAAACCTACAGTACTGGGTTTAAGTATATTCTAAATCATCCAACACATGGAATGTGGATTGGTGTTACACCTGAAACATTAATTAAAGGGGATTTAGAAAATGGATTTTTCACCCATGCTTTGGCAGGAAGTAAATCAAAAAATGAAAATTTAGAATGGTCTGAAAAAGATTTTCAAGAACATAAATATGTAGTTGATTATATTGATAAAAAAATTAAAGAAAATGGATTTATAACTAAAGAATCTAAAATTAAGGAGGAAATTGCTGGAGATATAATACACTTAAACAAAGATTTCCATTTTAGTTTAGATATTGATTTCCTTTCGTTTGTTAAAACTCTTCACCCAACACCTGCAATTGCAGGCATTCCTTTGGAAAAATCATTGGAAATAATTAAAGATTTAGAAGTTCATAACAGAAGCTTTTACTCTGGATTTCTTGGAACTATCGACAATAAAAATTGTGATTTAAAAGTTAACTTGAGATGCGCTAGATTTTCTTCTAAAGAAGTTCAAATATTTGTGGGTGGAGGAATTACTAGTCAGAGTAATCCCAACGATGAATTTAAGGAAACTGAAATAAAATCTCAAACGCTATTGTCTGTGATTAAAAAAAAATAGAACTTCGCCCAATGACTTCTTCATCATTTAGAGTACAAGTAGTTGTTGATCTATTAAAAAAACATCAAGTTAAAAATATTGTTTTTTCACCAGGATCACGAAATGCACCATTAGTAATAGGATTCAATAGTGACCATTATTTCAAAACAAAAGTATTAGTAGATGAAAGGTCGGCCGCTTTTTTTGCTCTTGGAATGGCTCAGCAATTAGAAGAGCCAGTGGTAATTTGTTCTACTTCAGGTAGTGCTGTTTTAAATTACTCTCCTGCAATTGTAGAAGCGTTTTATCAGAAAATTCCGTTAATTGTTATTACTGCAGATAGACCTCCAGAATGGGTAGATCACGGTGAAGGCCAATCTATGAGACAATATAAAGTTTACGAAAACTTTATTGCTGAAAGTTATAATCTTCCTATGCTTGACCATCCTGATGCTTTATGGCAAACCGGGGTAATGACCAACGAAGCTTTTCATATTTCTAAATTACTTTCTAAGCCAGTTCATTTAAATTTCCCATTTAGAGAACCTTTATATAAAACTGAACTAAAACCAAGCCAAACTGGAAAGAAAATAACTCATTTTAAAACAAAAAAATCATTAAGCAAAGAGGAGTTAAAAAGCTTACAAAAAAACTGGGTTAACCACAATAAAAAAATGATTGTGTGTGGTTCTGTCCCAAAAAACAGCATGCTGAATGAAATTTTAATAGAAATAAATAAAGACCCTTCTGTTTGCATTTTAACAGAAACTACATCCAACTTATATAATGAGAATTTTATAAGTTGTATAGATCGAACTTTAGAAAGAATTAAAGATAATCCTAAATTTTATCCAGAGATTGTAATTACAATTGGGAATTCTATAATTTCTAAAAAACTCAAGAGTCTACTTAGAAAAAATAAACCAAAAGAACATTGGCATATTGAAGAAGCGAACAGAGCACAAGATATATTTTCTACTTTAACCCATTTCGTACCAATTGAACCCGAAGATTTTTTTAAAGATTTTTTGAATAATTATCAATCCAATAAAGATTATAATTTTAGTAACGACTGGTATTTAGAATTTGTGAAAAGTGAAGAAAATCATCTTCATTTCCTCTCATCTTGCAAATGGTCAGATCTAAAGGCCCACGATCTAATTCAAAAGCAATTAAACGGTAAAAATGTTAATTTACAAATGGGAAATAGTACAAGTGTTAGATACGTTCAACTTTTCAAACAACAAAAAGATTTAAAATACAATTCTAACAGAGGAGTTAGTGGGATTGACGGATCTTCTTCTACTGCCGTAGGAGCAGCAAGTGTAACTAATGAGTTAACAGTTTTAATTACAGGTGATCTTAGTTTTATATATGACCAACATGCACTATGGAATAAAGAAGTTCCAAAAAATCTTAAAATTATAGTGGTAAATAATCAAGGTGGTGGTATATTTAATATTATTTCAGGTCCAAAAACCACTCCCTATAGTAAAGAGTTTTTTGAAACTACACACGAAATAAGTTTGGAAAAAATTGCAGCTACTTTTAAAATTAATTATCAAAAAGCAAACAATGAAATTCAAGCAGCTGAGTATTTGAATAATATTTTTAACAGTGAAGATGCAGAAATAATCGAATTATTTACTGGAAATATTGAAAACGAAAATATTTTGAATGATTATTTTAAAGAAATAAAAAAAGACTAATAGCACTATGGATTGGAATGTAATAAAAGATTATGAAGATATCACTTTCAAAGTTTTCAATGGAGTTGCTCGAATTGCTTTTAATAGACCTGAAGTAAGAAATGCTTTTCGACCTAAAACTGTAGATGAATTACTTGATGCACTTATAATTAGCCATGAAAGCCCAGAAATTGGAGTAGTATTACTAACTGGTGAAGGTCCATCTCCAAAAGATGGTGGTTGGGCATTTTGTTCAGGTGGAGATCAACGTGTTAGAGCCAAAAGAGGATATAAAGGACTGGATGGTGTAAGTAAATTTAATATTTTGGACGTTCAGCGCCAGATAAGATTTATGAATAAAGTAGTAATAGCGGTTGTTCCTGGATGGGCTGTTGGAGGTGGCCACAGTCTACATGTAGTTTGTGATCTAACTATTGCAAGCAAGGAACATGCTATTTTTAAACAAACTGATGCAGATGTTGCAAGTTTTGATGGTGGATTTGGCTCGGCTTATCTTGCTAGACAAGTTGGTCAAAAAAGAGCTAGAGAAATTTTCTTTTTAGGGTTAGACTACTCAGCTCAAGAAGCATATGATATGGGAATGGTAAATAAAGTGGTAACTCATAATGAACTTGAAAAAACAGCATACAATTGGGCACAAGAAATAATTAAGAAAAGTCCAACTGCAATTAAAATGCTAAAATTTGGTTTTAATTTAATTGACGATGGATTAGTAGGACAGCAAGTTTATGCAGGAGAGGCTACTAGACTTGCTTATGGAACTGATGAAGCCGAAGAAGGTCGTAATGCTTTTTTAGAAAAAAGAGATCCTGATTTTAAGAAATACCCAAAGTTTCCCTAAATACTGTTGTAAATATTTGCTACCAACTCCTCAATTTTTTTTCTGACTAAATAGTCATTAGAAGTAAAATTATTTACCATAATTGTAAAAGGATAGTATTTGGAATTTTTACGCAAATAACCAGAATAACACCTTACTCCTCCCATTGAACCACTTTTGCCAAAAAATTCTTCTTCAAATACAGATTCATCTCCAAAATATTTAAGAGTTCCCGATTTACCTGAAATTGGTAAAGATTTAAAAAAACTTTCTTCTCCATCAGAAATTTTTCTTTCCAATTCATAAAGTAAAAGATCGTTAAAGGCATTCGCAGAACATAAATTCAGTCTTGAAAGGCCGCAACCATCTTTAAAAATCATTTCTTTTAATCCTAACCTATCTTCCCAAAATAATTGTAAATAAGCTGGAGCTTGATTAATATCAATATCGTTATGATTTAAGGATACTGATTTTATTAAAAGATGTTCTGCATAATTATTATTGCTTTTAAAATTCACACATTTAACTAAGTCAATTAGAGATGGAGAGGTATAAACAAGTAAAGTATCTAAATGTAGATTCCGGTTGCTTTTAAGTGAAAGGTTGCTAGTTAAAATACCTAATTCATTACAGGCATTTTCTACAGCTTGTTTTAAAAATATTTTTGGATCATGCATAGATATTTTTACAACATAATTTTTCTTGTTTCTTGGGATAGTCCCAGTTAGGGTTCTTTGGTTTTGCATTGGAGCACCAAAGGCATAGGATAAATCTCTATTAGATTTACCAACCATAACATAATTTTCGAGAAAAAAAGAATCTACCAATGGATCAATTTTTACAATTTTAGTTACAGAACCAATTTCATTACCAGAATTAAAAGAGACTTCCACATAATTATCTTTAAAAGAATGTAAACTATATCCTGACCCATAATAATTTCCCAAATCACTCCAAAGCCACTGGTTATTTACTTGGTAAGTATCAAAATCTGGATAGATTTTAATTTTTCCATTGATTGATTTAATATTTAATTCTAGTAATTTTGATTTCAATTCGTTAATAAAACTTTTTGAGGGGAAAAACCTGCTTTCTAAACTAGGATCACCAGATGTAATTATGATCAAATTCCCATTTAAAATTTTAGAATTCGTATCAACAATTCCTGAGGTCAAAATATAAGTATTGTAAACAAAGTCTTTTGACAAATGGTTTAAAACATAGGAGGTTGTGAAAAGCTTTTGTAGTGAAGCTGGAACCAATAATTTTTCAGAATTATGACTTAATAATACCTTGCCAGATTGGTCTTGTAATTTTAAACTAACAAATGAATTTCTAAGCTCATTGCTTTTTAAAAATTTAGATAATGTGGTAGATATTAAATTTTGAGAATAGGAATTAACTATTAATAAAACTTGAAAAATAAATATTAAAAATCTCTTATTCATAACTACTCTACAAGATATAACCATTATCGAATCCAATGGGTAAATTAGCTAAAAAGATAAATTTATTTTTAATTAAAATTAGATTAGGAGATTTAAATTATGATTTTCAAATAAAATGAAGAAAATTCTTAGAATAATCAATCGTTTTAATTTAGGTGGCCCCACTTATAATGCAGCATATCTGACTAAATATTTAGAACCAGAATATGAAACTTTACTAATTGGTGGACAACATGACGAAAGTGAAAAGAGTTCTATGCACATTTTAGACAATTTAGGTTTGAAACCTATTATAATCCCTGAAATGCAAAGATCTCTAAATCCATACAAAGACCAAATAGCGTTTAAAAAAATTCAAAATATTATAAAGGAATTTAAACCAGATATTGTGCATACACATGCAGCAAAGGCTGGAGCTTTAGGTAGAAGAGCTGCTTACAAAATGGGAGTAAAACAAATTTACCATACATTTCATGGACACGTATTCCATTCTTATTTTGGAAGTTTTAAAACGAGAATTTTTAAAGAGATAGAAAAGAATTTAGCAAAAAAAAGTACTAAAATAATTGCCATTAGTGAGATTCAAAAAAGAGAATTAAGTAAAATTCATAAAATATGTCCAGAAAAAAAGATTGAAGTAATTCCTCTGGGATTTGATTTAGAAAGATTTAATACTGATAAAGATTCTAAAAGAAAAGAATTTCGAAAAAAATGGAACTTAAAAGAAAATGAAATAGCTATTGGAATAATTGGAAGATTAGTACCTATAAAAAATCATGTGTTTTTCATAGACGCAATTCAAGAAGTATTAAAAAAAAGTGAATTCCCTGTAAGAGCATTTATTGTTGGAGATGGTGAAGAAAAACAAAATATTGTTAATTATATAAAGAATAAAAATTTAGACTTCAGTCTAGATTATACTCCAGCAAGATTCCAATTAACTTCTTGGATTAAAGAAATTGACAGAGTAAATTCCGGGATGGATATTATATGTTTGACTTCTCTTAACGAGGGAACACCTGTTAGTTTAATTGAAGCACAAGCGAGTGGCAAACCGATAGTAAGTACCAAAACAGGAGGTATAGAAAATATTGTTTTGGAAAATAAAACGGCACTTCTGTCGGAAAAAAATGATTTACAAAATTTTTCTAAAAACTTACTGAGCTTGGTAAATGATTCTAATAAAAGAAAATTATTATCCAAATTCGGATTAGAAAAATCAAAAGATTTTCACTACGACCAATTAGTAAATAATATAAAGAACTTATATGAAAATTAACTTTGAATTGCAAAGTTCTTTGCTTTTCAAAAAAAAAAATTACTTTTGTGCCATGAAATTTATTTATAAATACATAACACTTGTTATTTGTCTTACTTTAATCTATTCGTGTACAATAAATTCTAACAGGATGCTAAGAACACCTAAGGATTATAATTTTGATGAAATTGAAAATGAATTAAACAACATTGAATATAAAATTGATATTAATGACCAACTAACATTTCAGCTTTATACCAACAATGGGTTTCAATTAATTGACATGTTTAGTGCTGATAATATTGGGAATAATCAGTCCCAAAGAATAATGCAGCAGAATAATGTAGGGGCTGGAAATGGATCACTATATCTCGTAAGGCAAGACAGTTTGGTAGAGTTTCCGATAATTGGCGATTTAAATATTGTAGGTAAAACAATTAAAGAAGCAGAATTATATTTAGAAAGCTTATTATCCGAGTTTTATGTAGACCCATTTATAGTTTTAGGGGTATCTACCAAAAGAATTTTTTTGTTTAATGGCGCAAGTGGTGGAGAAGCAAGAGTAGTAAATTTACTTTATAACAACATGACTCTATTCGAAGTTTTAGCTTCAGCTGGAGGAATAAGCAATACCAATAGTTCAAAAAAAATAAAAATTATTAGAAAAACCAACCAAGGAATTAAGATATTTAATGCAGATCTGTCTACGATTGATGGAATTAGTCAAGGAAATATGATTATGCAATCTCATGATATTGTTTATATAACACCAAACTTTAATTTAGGAAGTGAAATTGTTCAAGATATCAACTCAGTATTTTCCTTTATTTCAACCATATCCTTAGTATGGCTAACCATCTCTCAAATAAATCAGTAATGAATCCAGAAGATTTTAAACAAACGGAAGAGAATTTTCAAAGGTATAAAGAGAATCTTGCAAGCTTAAGTCAACAATTTGAACTTGGTTTATTTCTTTACCTGTTAAATAAAATAAAATGGATAATAATTGGTATAATATTGTTATTCACGTTTGGGGCTTTAACATATTTAAGATACACTCCTGAAATATATAAAACTCAAGCATTATTACAAGTTGCCATTAAAGATCAACCATCCGAACTCAGCGAAATATATTCAAACTCGTTTAACTCTTCTACCAATCTCAACGCAGAAATTGAATTAATAAAGTCTCAAAAATCAATCTCTAGATTGATTCAAAAATTAGATTTAAATATATTTTATTTTTCCGAAGGAGAAATTTTAACAAGATTTTTATACAATTCATCCTCCTTTAAACTTGAAAATCACTCTGTAAAAGATACTACCATAATTTCGCAAAAAATATATCTTAATTTTGAAGGCAATTACATTACATTAACTGATGAAAAAAAAGAAAAAATTTATGCAGAATATATAGAGCCCAATAAGTTTTTTTCCTCTAAGTATTTGTCTGGAGTTATTAGTTCTAAAGAAAGTACTAAACAACTTAAAGCAAATTCACCATCTAATAAAAGTTTTTTTGTTATTCCTACAACTAAAGAAATTAAATCTGAAATAATTTCTGATTTAGTAATTAATATTGAAAATCCCTCAGCACAGACAATTGGTATTAGTCATCAGCATACCAATGCTAACTTCTCAAAAGATATTTGTAATGGACTAGTAGAAATATATATGGATTATGACTTAGAAAAAAAACAATTAAGTTCTGCTAAGGTTGTGAAATTTATAAATATCCAAAAAGACAGTGTTAAAAAAAGATTAATAGACAGTGAAAAGAAAATCAGAAAATTCAGAAAGAAAAAT
>Ga0228664_1001546_pt1 | contig 11531 bp, 30 predicted proteins | sample 78DmetaG_FD_183029 | JGI IMG/M metagenome (GOLD analysis project Ga0228664, IMG submission 183029) | Seawater microbial communities from Monterey Bay, California, United States - 78D | ecosystem: Environmental > Aquatic > Marine > Coastal | place: USA: California | collected 2016-09-26 | reverse complement strand
CCAGCCCCCTATGTTATTGATTATCAACGAGTTATGTTTTACCTTTTTGTTTTATTTTATAAATATTATTGAGAAATTACTACAAACTAAATACGATGTATGTTGGATAATATAAATGTAAGTTAAATAAATAAACAAATTAAATATGAAAAATAACAACCTCAACTATCAATTTACAATATATCAATCAAATGATACTGACCCAACTTATCAATATAATAATTCCCCTCATCTTACTCAAGACTTTATTGATTTCTTAGAAGAAATTGACATTGACATACATAACTCAATTTATACAATAACTAAAATCTAATAATTAAAATATAAACTATTTTTAACATTCACTATTGTAAATAATAGAGAGGATGAGTGTAGTACCTACTAACAAAAGTAAACATACAAACAAAGTTACACTTTTACAAAATAAATACGACAGCAACTGGATAATAATAATAACTAAACTAAATATAAACAAATAAAATAAATAAATATGAAAACTAATAACTTAACTACTAAAAGATTTGTAATCAGAAAATCATTACTCGGAACTAATTCAGTAATCACTTTCACTAACAATAAAGATATTACATTCACTTATGATCACGATGAAATATACTCAACATATCAAGAAAAGTTTGAATCAATGAGTTGTTTCCAACAATACAAATCATATACTAATTCAAATACTGTTCCAAAATTCTGTAGAGAATTAAGTGAAATATCTTAAAACAAAAGTCGACGTTGATAGTAATACTTTAACGACTCTAAATAACACGAACATATTACTGAAGCACAAACTAATATAATAACTAATAAATAAATAACTATGTATAATATAAATAATCCTTCAAACTGGTCTTGGTCAAAAGCTTTTGATGAAATGAACAAAATAGTAAATCAAGCTGAACTTGAACAACAAATAATAAATCATGTACTAAATTATCCTGGTGAAGCTAATGGTATCTTTATGTCACTAAACAAAACTCAACAAGAAGATCATTATGAAATACTAAATCAAATACTATGAATAATATAAATACTACAATAGACAAAGTAGCAATGTCAGAATTTGACATACACTACTATCAACTTAGTGACAATGAGAAACAATGGTGTCACGATGAAATGATGAATAATACTGACTGGTTAAATCCGTTTTGGAAACAAGAAGGTTATAAAAGTGAAACTGATAAACTATGTGATAAACTAGGAATTTTAAACTATAAAACTAAATAGTGAATTATATATTACAAACTAAATACGACGAGAGATGGATAATAACAATATGAAATATATACAAACAGATAACTTAACAGTTATAGATTATGGTGATGGTAGTGGTAAACTACAAATCTACAACAAAAGTAAATCTAGTCACGGTTGGACACAACGTAATCTTGTTACATCTCAATTTGCTAGACCAATTAAAGAAATTACGTACAACTATGTACAAAATAAAGTAGACAAAGTGTATTCTACTTTTAACTATGACGAAATACACAAACTAATAAATAAAATAAATAATACAAATGACTGAGCAAGAAGTAATTGATAAAGTGTGTGACAGAATGGTAAACACTATGTATAACGAGCTAGATTATTACATGTTTGATCATCTATGGTTTGAAGAAACTAATGATGAATATGTAAAGTATGCAGATAAACTAATTAAAAAAATACTAAAAGAATTAACAAAATGAATAGAGATAGAGAATGGGATTTTATTGAAGACGAGAAGTCTTTACTAGCAACAATGGGAATAGTAGTAAGAGAACTCGCTATTAAGTGTCCTAACGACCAAGAACTAGGTAAAGAAGTAAGAGAACTAATTAAAAAATACAAACTAAATACGAATACTAATGGATAATAATAACATGAAAACAATTAAATTTTACCCAAGCGACAGATCACTAATAAGATTAGATGGAAAACTATTAAAAGGCTACACTATTAATAATATACCAGACGAATATACAAGCTGGTTTAACTACAAAGGCTTAACTTACATAACAAGTTGACAAACAACTGACGAACATGGTGCCTTACAATTTAAAATAAGGTCAGCTCATACTTAACCGGTATGGGCTTTTCGTGGTATGAAATGTAACCACAATATTCCACAAGCAAGATTAGATCTCGGATATACTGTCTGTGTCGAGTGTTCAACTGAAGAAAAACTCGGTTGTATTGACACTATCAACCATAAAACTGGCAATACTGTTCAAGTAATGTCACGTGAAGATGCAGACAAAGCTAGTAAACTTACAAAACGAGCAGGTTTTGGTATACTAAGATCTATGTCTGGTGGTTCAAGTCAACGTAAACCTAAGTATAAATACGATGGATGCTCAACTACTTATGTAGGTAACGACACTATGTTCGAGCAAATAGGTAAAACTTACATCGATTACTTAGATGTTGACGAAGAAATTGCAGAGCGCTATCTCGATCGAGCGCTAAACAATCTAGAAATATCTCAATTACAATATAATAAGATAAAACTACTTTGTTACAATCTAAATACGATCACTATTGGATAATATATTAAATAATATATGAATAAAATAACAAAACAACTCGAAAACTTGTATTCTTGGACAAAATTCTATCAAGATCGAGGTAATAAAGAACAAATAAGAAAGTGTCAAACTGAAATCGCACAGTTAAAACAAGCGTATAATCAATTAAAATCTAATAAAAATGGCAAAACAAAGAACGCTAAATGAAATTAGACAATCAAAAGAATATCAAATAGCTAAAAGCTCTGTACAAACACAAGAATTAAAAGGTGAAAACTTTTATAGAAATCCTTTTTCTCATGCAGATGTAGATAAAACCGTTGAAACAATAGTAGAAAAGTTAGATGGTCACATATATGACTTAATATTTCAAGCAGTTTGCGATGAAATGAATGATCACTACGTTTTTGACTCAACAGAATACTTAACTGAAGCAGGTTTAGAGCTATTTGAAGACGAATGGTTCGAGTTTTATCATGAAAATCATGGTAAAATAATGCATAAATTACTACAAAACTTAAAATAATTACAAATTAAATACGAACACTAAAGGATAATATAAATATGTTATACGATAAATTAAAACCACATATCAAAGCTAAGATGAAAGAAAATGCTGAAGAGTATCAGTCTGTCAACTGGCTATTTGATAGTATTAAAACCAAAAACAATTACTCTGACTTAACTATTGACGAAATAAGATCTATATGTACATTTGGCGATGTATTCTATCATGATCTTACTCAAAAAGACATTATATGGGGTGATTGGCTAATAAATAAATAAATATGAACGAAGAAAAACTAGCTTTAGAAACATTAAAAGCACTAGGTGCTAAAGATACATCAAGTCCATCTCAAACAAAAAGAGGTACAACTTGTTTTACATTACCGACAGGTGATTGTATATCCGAGCATAAATCAGGTTATATTAGAAAAAATCTACTAAATAAAAACGGTAGTATTTACACCTGTTATCAACTAAATCCACAATATAAATCTGCTCACAAGGTAATATCAAGTGAAGGTACATTATATGAGTGGGAACATAACAAAAGAATGTTAATAAAAAACAGAGCTGAAAGGCTAAAAAGACTTGTATTGTATACAATAAAGCAAATTAATAAGTCTAATGGATAAAGATAAAAGAGATTTAGCGCTAATATTGGCAGTTTTAGCGCTAATACTCTATACAATTTTACTAACTGTCTCAATACTAAATTAAATTAACTAACATGGAACCAAAAGAACCAACACAAGAAAAAATGATAGATGCTGTAAAAAAGTATTATGGCTTAACAATAGATGAAAACGCTTATCAAAGCGCAGACATATATGCGTATGAAGAAACAACTTCAGATGGGTATTCTGTATATGTAGTAACTCATGATATGAATAATGTTTGTATATCAGAAGATGTATATTACTATGACTCTGATATACCTTCAGCTATTATGGAAATGATAAGCTATTCTAATGGGCATTGTACTCTATATGCAGATCAATACTTTCTAGATGATATATACTTTGATGATACACTACTAGAAGAATTTGCAGAAATAGCAGAAAAAATATATGAAGAAATTATGAATGAAGACAGTGATTACAACTTTGACATGGCAGAACTGCAATGGTTAAAGGAAGAATTTACTGAATCAGAAGAGATTAATCAGACTGTTAGTTAGTTAATAGTAGTTTAGTTTCCACATTAGCTCGTACTCAAAAGGTACGGGCTTTTCGTGGTATGGAAGATAAAAAATACAACGGATGGACAAACTACGCTACTTGGCGTATTAACCTAGAAATATTAGGTGACATCGAATTTGAAGAAAAAGTTAACGCAGATTATTTAAAAGAAATAGTAGAAGACTGTGTGTTTACTAACTTTGATACTTGTGACACGCCTAGACTTATTGAAGACTATGCTAGAGCTTTTATAGATGAAGTAAACTTTTACGAAATAGCTAAAGAAATAAATGAAGATATATAATTACAAACTAAATACGATAACTAACGGATAATATAATTATGACAAAAAAAGAAATACAAATGCTAGCTGATCTTATATTCGATAGAATAGTTGAAAAGCAAGAACAAATGGATGAAGACTACCATAACCAAGTAAGAAAACTATATGAAAATGGTTTTGTTATAGATGATGTAACTAATAAGTTTGGTATGGATGAAGAAGAAAGATTAGTTGGTGAACTAGCTAAGTTACAAACTATCATGATGATTCTTGAAGGTAAAGAAGAATATGAAAAAGCAGCAATTATACTAAAGAAAATTAATAAAATAAATAAAAAACTAAATGATGGAAGTGGAAAATATTAAAGCAATGCTAGCACATAAATACAATGAAGACAAAGCAGATTACCCAGCATTTATTCAACCAAAACTAGATGGCGTACGCTGTTTATTTACTGCCAAAGGCGCGTTCTCTCGTGCTAACAATAGGTTTATGAATGTAGAACACATTGAACAGGTTCTAAAGCCTTTCTTTGCAAAAAACCCTACAGCTGTACTTGACGGCGAGCTATACAATCACGGACTAAAAGATGACTTTGAAAAGATTATATCTCTTGTTAAGAAGAAAAAACCAACAGATAATGATAAAGCAGAAGCTGCAGAGCTAGTACAATATCATATGTATGATGTAGCAAGCATGACAATAGGCACTTATACAGATAGATATTTATTTTTATTAGCTGAAAAATCATTTAAGAATAAATCTTGTCTACAAATTATAGATAACAATTTAGTTCTCGACTTTGACGATGCTGTTGTAATGCACAAGAAAAACCTTAAAATAGGTTACGAAGGCTCTATATACAGAACACCATCTGGTAAATACAAAGGTACAAGATCATGGGATCTTATGAAGTTTAAAGACTTCCACGATACAGAAGCTACAATTGTTGGCTATGAAATAGGTAAAGGCAAGCGTGAAGGTACACTAGGTAAATTCATTATGCAAGATGATGAAGGCGTAGAGTTCGGCTGCCCACCAGGTAAAGGCTATGATTATCAAGCACTTACAAATATGCTTAACAACGTTCATGACTATATCGGTCAGCGTGCTACATTTACCTACTTTCAAAGAACACAAGCTGGTAGCTACAGACATCCACATTACAAATGTTTAAGAAATTACGAATGAGAAGATTAATATATGATATGTTTTATGCTGATGAGATTAGCGAAGACGTTGCTTACAAACTAATTGATAAGCTAAACAAAATAAGAGATAAAACTAAATACAGTTGGGAACGATGAATATATTTTATTTACATAGAGATCCAGTTGTAGCTGCTAAGGTACAATACAATAAACATGTTGTTAAAATGATCTTAGAATCAGCTCAAATGCTTTGTACAGCACATCATCATTTTAATGAAGATACAAATGTACCATATAAAAAAGCACATTATAACCATCCATCAACTAAATGGGTTAGAGAAAGTATAGATCATTATTTTTGGTTGTATGACCATATGATAGCTTTAGGTAATGAATATAAAAAGCGTTACAATAAAACACATTTAAGTATAACTAAGTGTGAAGACGCGTTAAAAATAGAACCACTTGGTATAGATTATAATGGCTTTACACAACCACCTCAGTGTATGCCTGATGAATTTAAAAATGAATGTAGTATAAAAGCTTATTGGAATTATTATATAGGCGAAAAACATAATGTAGCAAATAAAGATGAAAGAATTTATAAAGAAGCGCCGGTGTTTGTCCCATAGAAGATATGTTGCACAACGTATGGCTGAATTACAAAACGAAATATTTCAAGAAGCAATGGACACTGGTCTTGTTAATTTAGAAAAAAGAAAACAATTATTAAAATATAAAGAACACTTAAAAAACCTATGACAAAAAAAACACAACCAATATTTAATTCTTTTCAAGAATATATAGAAGCCGAAAATATGATTTTTAAAACATTGCAAGGCAGTATGGAAACTGTGACAATAGGGTCTAAGGATATAGAGTAAGGGGCTAATGTCACACAGAAATTTAAAATATCTAAACCAAAACAGAGTAATATATCGTAAGTATTCTTCTGATACACCAACATCGACTTATGATTGGGGTTGGCATTACGAAGAAGGTACATACGATTACTATTCATTGTTTAATACAAAAGCTAAAATTAATAGTTATAAGTCTTTAAAATGGCATTTATTAACTTTATGGTATTTAAATCCTCAATTGACAATGGATGAATTTAAAGATCTAGCTGAGCATATATGTTATGAAAACAATGGGTTTATTACTTTTGAAGTACCTCAGCAAATATTAAATAGTATGATCTATGAAGTATATATGGAAGATCTTGATCATCCACCTAAAAATAGATTACGTAAAATAGTATTTAAAGATGGTACAGGTTTAAGTACAAGTGAGAAATTAAGTATTGTAGGTACAATAGCTGGTAAAGGTAAAAGTATTAAAGAAGATGATATTTACGACGCGATGCTATACACACATGAGCAAGGTAAAATTACAATAGCTAAATTAGCTAAAGTTTTAAATTGCTCACAGAGAACAATACATAGAAACATGGGTGAAGAACTCAAAAGAGAAAAAGAATTATTAAATAGACAAAATGATAATTGATATTAGAAGTAAAGACTCTTTATTTATTGAATTAAACGGCTATACTTATTACATAGACGATTCAACAAATGAACAAATAATAGAAAAATATGAAGAAGTATAATATTAAAAATTATGTAAGATATAAAGAAGACGTTAAAAGAGTTATAGAATCAGTGAAACAAAAAAGATTTGTTGATTATAATCCTGAAGAACTTAAAGTTATATTCTTACCATTAGTAGAAAATATATCAAGAAAGTTTGCAACATCTCAAGAAGCTTCAGGTGTTATGTCTATAAATGATATAATACAAGAAGGCAGTTTACAATTATGTAAAGCTGTAGATAAAATAGATAGAAATAGATTATTTGAATCTGAAGATATTGAGAAAACTTTAAAATCGTTTCTAGCTAAAAGAATAAGAGGCGGCATACGTAGAGCTATTGATATAAATAGAGGTACAATGCGTATACCTGAACACAAGCTAAACGAAATGAGAAAAGATGGTGGTAAAGATAAAAAGATGGTTGCTATGTTTTTTAATAGTATATTCTTAAGTATCGATGCTAACCCATCAGATGAAGATATGGTTTATCAAATACCTGATAAATCAGATCCTTACAATGAAACACTGCTTAATGCTTATATACTAAGCTTACTAAACAAACACTTAACTTCTGACGAAGTATTTGTTTTAAATAAAAGCTATGGTCTTGATGGTAAAAAATGGTCTGCTAATGATATAGCAGCAGGTTTAGACATCAAAGGCGTATCTGCATATGTAAGAGTATCAGAGCTAAAAAAGCAGGCAGTAAACAAGTTAATAGATAATGTAGATCACTCGCAAGTGCTTGATTATCTGTAAATTAACAAATAAATATGTAATTATATATATATGACAATAAACCAAAAATTAACCCAAATTCAAACGAAGTTTAAATCGAAGAAGAGTAGATTTAACTCATTCGGTAAGTATTATTTCCGATCTGCCGAAGACATCCTAGAAGCTACAAAACCCTTTTTAAAGGAGCTAGATGTATCAGTAACTATCAAAGAAGAATTAATAAGCTTTGATCCACCTGTAATGCAGGTTACTGCTAGATTATCTAATGGCGAAGAAGAAAAAGGTACAGGTAATAATAAATCTATTACAGCTGTAGCAATTGTAGGTGTCGACTTAGATCAGAAAGGTATGCAAATGCCGCAGCGTTATGGTGCTGCTAGTTCTTATGGTAAGAAATATGCACTTGGTAATTTGTTTTTAATAGATGATACACAAGATGCAGATGCAACTAATAGCCACGGTAAAAAACAAACAATTACCCAAGCGGCTATATCAACAGCTCAATTACTTAAAGCAAAAGAGTATGTTAAAAGCGGCGGTAAATTAGATGCAATAAAATCTAAATATAAATTAACAAAAGAGCAAGAGAAAGAATTAGCGACGTTATGAAAAATATAAAAGAAATATTAGAGAAGCTGAAGGACGATGAACATTACTATGGCGAATATGGTAGAAACTTTATATCTAACTCAGATATAAGAACACTGATGACAAATCCGCTTGAGTTCAAAAAGCCAACTCCATCAGCTCCTCACTTTCTTATAGGAGGCTATTTTCACACTGCTATTCTTGAACCAGATAAAATTAAAAACTTCAAGATAGTAGAAGCTAGCTCACGTAATACAAAACAATACAAGGAAATAACAGACGGAGAAGTTTGTTTGTTACAACACGAGGTTGACAAGATCGAAGCTTTAGTTGAAAAGATGATGAACAACAAAGTTTGTCGTGATCTTATACACGCTGAAGGTAATGAGTTTGAAGTTCCAGGCGTTGCTGAATTAGCAGGCAACTGGTGGAAAGGTAAAGCTGATATAGTTAACCATAGTGAAAAATTAGTTATTGATTTAAAGACTACTGCAGACTTAGAAAAGTTCCATTGGTCAGCTAAAAAATATAACTATGATTCACAAGCTTTTGTATATAAGAACTTATTTGGCTATGACATGTTATTCATGGCTATAGATAAGAATACAGGTCAGATCGGTGTATATGATTGCTCAGATAACTTTTACAAAACAGGTTTTGAAAAGGTTGAAAAAGCATCTGAAATATATGATCTGTTCTTTAACAACAAGGATTTTGATCCTAATAATTACTTTATAAATAAAACCCTATAATATGGCAGGAATAATAAAAGCAAGTATCAATTTAAATGCAATTGATAAATCAAAAATAATCGAAGGCAAGAAAGGTAAATACCTACCTATTACGATTACAGTAAATGACGAGCCAGATCAGTTTGGCAACCAAGGTCCTGTTTGTATAGAACAAACCAAGGAAGAAAGAGAAGCTAAAACTGCTAAGACTTATTTAGGTAATGTTAAAGTTCTATGGACTAATGGAACATTCCCTGACAAAGTACCTTACGAAGGTGGAGGACAACAGCAACCACAAAATAAACCACAAGCAGTAGCTGCTGATCCAGATTTACCATTTTAATTAAATCAAATAAATGCAAGTCGAAGATAAAGAAATAAATGGTTTCTTAATTGAAACTTTTAATCAGCACGGCTTAGAAGTAGGTAAAACGCAGGGGATTTGTCCCCTGTGTTCATCTTCTAGGAAACCTGAAAATAGAAAAGCTAAATGCTCTTCTTATGATTGGGAACGTGGTATCGGTACTTGCCATAACTGTGACAAATCTTTCCAGTTACATACATTTAAACGTAAAGGCAAAGCTGAGCGTGAGTATGTAATACCCGAAGTTAAACATAAGCCAGTTGAATCTAAAATTATTGATTGGTTTAAAACAAGGGGAATATCTAAACAAACCTTAGATGAGGTTGGCGTAGGTGAAGGTAAAGAGTTTATGCCACAGACCGGTAAACCCGAGAATACTATTCAGTTTAATTATTATGTAGGTGGAAACCTAACTAATGTTAAATATAGAGATGGTCGTAAAAACTTTAAGTTATATAAAGGAGCTGAAAAAGTATTTTACAATATAGACAGTGTTGTTGGTCATGACACTTGTGTTATAGTTGAAGGCGAAATGGATGTACTTGCTATACACGAAGCTGGCTACACTCCAGTTGTGTCAGTGCCAAACGGCGCTACATTAAATACAAACAACCTAGATTATTTAGATAATTGTATTGATTACTTTGAAGATAAGAAAAAAATAATTATTGCAGTTGATGATGATCCACCTGGTTTAGCTTTACAAGCAGAGCTTATACGTAGGCTTGGTGCTGAGGTTTGTTTTATAACTACGTTTGATGATTGTAAAGATGCTAATGAATACTTAACTAAGCACGGCTCTAAGGAGCTAATGTCACGTATTGAAATAGCACATCCTGTACCTCTTGAAAACGTTACAACATTTAGAGACATCGAAGACGAAGTTACAGACTTTGTTCGTAATGGTTTTAAACGTGGTTTTCAAATAGGCTTACATAACTTTGATAACATCTTTTCTACTTATACTAAGCAGTTTATAACTGTAACAGGTGTACCTAGTTCAGGTAAATCAGATTTTGTAGATCAAATGTGTGTAGGTTATAATAGAGAGTACGGTTGGAAAACAGCGTTTGCATCTCCTGAAAATGCTCCTACATATTTACATGCACATAAGTTAATGCGTAAAGTATGGGGTGATATGCCTAATAAAGGCGATATTGGCGGCGATAAATGGAATCAAGTTGCAAGTCATGTTAATGATAACTTTTTCTTTATTGATATGGAACGTTATACATTAGAGTCAGTTTTACGTAAAGGAGCTGAGCTAGTTAAACGTAAAGGTATTAAATGCCTTGTTATTGATCCATATAATAAAGTTAGAGACACTGATTGCCAAACAGAGGATGTTAACCGTTACACAATGGAATACTTAACTAAGATCGAAACTTTTGCAAAAAAGTATGATGTGTTAGTATTTATTGTTGCACATCCAACTAAGATGTATAAAGGCCAAGATGGTAAAATCGAAGAGCCAACAATGTATAATATAAAAGGCGGTGGCGAATGGTACGATGCTAGTTATCATGGTTTATTAGTTCATAGAGACTATGAAGCTAAAACAACTAAAGTTAAGGTACTTAAAGTTAAGTTCCAAAACTTAGGTGAAAACGGTGCTGAAGCCCATTTTACTTGGGAACCTAAATCAGGTTGCTTTGTACCACACGAAATGCCTGAATTAGATGAAAAAATGCCTTGGGACTAGTTGATAAATGTGTACAACCTGATCCATATAAAAGAACTAAGGAAGATAAAGCTGCATATAGTTGGTGTATAAACCACGGAATAAAAATAGGTATGCTAGCAGCTGCTGAAGGTTTTAAAAATCAACAATGGAAAATAAGGATTGTAGCTAATAATAAAGAAATGATTAGCCCAGG